>Ga0114920_10001775_pt1 | contig 10093 bp, 3 predicted proteins | sample ChitaG_FD_88683 | JGI IMG/M metagenome (GOLD analysis project Ga0114920, IMG submission 88683) | Deep subsurface microbial communities from South Pacific Ocean to uncover new lineages of life (NeLLi) - Chile_00310 metaG | ecosystem: Environmental > Aquatic > Marine > Oceanic > Sediment ...
CGCCCTCTTCCTCTATTTGCGGCGACGGCAGATAGTTAGCGGGATCGGTTTCAAGCCTTTCCAGGAAAATACCGTCACGCGTAATTTTTGCCTTGATGTTCCTGTGAGCGCTGCAGCTTACGCCAAGGCCTATGGGGCAGGATGCTCCGTGCCGTGGAAGTCGCACGACTCTTATGTCATGACAAAAATATTTCCCTCCGAATTGTGCGCCGATTCCAAGTTCGCGTGATATTTTCAGTAATTGCGCTTCAAGTTTCATGTCTCTAAAAGCATGCCCCAGTTCATTTCCTTTTTCTGGAAGGGTATCCAGATATCCAGCTGAGGCCAGTTTAACTGTCTTTAGATTTGTTTCAGCAGAGGTTCCTCCAACAACAAAAGCAAGATGATAAGGAGGGCATGCAGAGGTTCCAAGGGACTTCATTTTGTTTTTCATAAAGCCGGCCAGGTTCTCAGGGGTCAATATCGCCTTTGTTTCCTGATAAAAGAAGGTTTTATTTGCAGATCCTCCTCCTTTTGCAATAAAAAGAAAATTATATTCATCCCCTTTTGCGGCATATAGTTCTATCTCGGCAGGAAGATTGCATCCTGTATTTATTTCATCAAACATGGTTAATGGAGCTAACTGTGAATAACGCAGATTGTTTTTTGTATAGGCATTAAATATCCCCTTTGAAATAGCCTCCTTATCAGAAAAACCGGTCCAAACCTTTTGGCCCTTTTTGCCTATAACAATAGCGGTTCCTGTATCCTGGCACAGTGGAAAGATCCCTTGTGCGGAAATAACCGCATTCCTTAGCATCTCAAGTGCAACATGTCTGTCGTTTTTAGAAGCTTCAGGGTCGTCAACAATCATTGCCAATTGCTTGAGATGAGACGGCCTGAGCAGGTGGGATACATCTTTGAATGCCTGCTCGGCAAGGAGAGTGAGCCCCTTAGGGGCGATTTTTACAATCTCGGTATCCAAAAAGGATTTTAAGTCAATATAATCTATTGTTATTAAACGATAATGTGTGGAATCATCTTTCAAGGGGAACATTTCCTGATAGGCAAATTCTACCATTGCAGATTCCTCCTATTGGTAATAGTTCAGCTCATCTTCTCACGCAAAGGCGCCAAGCTCGCAAAGAAAAAAATAAAACTTAGCGTCTTTGCGCCTTTGCGTGAGGCAATATTGTTAAAATAGTGTTATTCTCCAAACGACTTTGACGTTGCCGTGAAACTAATGGAGTTTAACTTGATAATTATTACTGAATAAGTTAAATTATGTCTATATAAAAATGGCGGGGATAATTATGGCTAAAGCAATTTATTGGGCAGATCATTATGCCGACATTAAAAGAACCGGCCAAGAGGCTGTAAAACAGATTAGGCCCGGGAAAAGGGTTTTTATCGGATCGTCATGCGGGGAGCCGCAACATCTGGTCAGGGAGCTTTGTGAAGCATCAGGAAACTTTACAGATCTTGAGATAGTTCGCCTTATGACCACGGAAAGCGCCCCTTTAACCCTGATCGCAAACAAAACAGATTGCCGGAGCATGAATATTAGATCTTTTTATCTTGGGTCTGCTGCGATTGATATCTTTGCAAGAAACATGCGATTTATTACTCCGATAAACCTTTCCGCTGTGCCCTTTCTGTTTAAGAACAGGCACCTTCCCATACATGTAGCCCTTATTCAGGTGTCTCCACCGGATGATTTTGGATGGATGAGCCTTGGTATTTCCGTAGATATAACACTGGCCGCAGCCATGTCTGCCGATCTTGTGATCGCCCAGGTAAACTACAAAATGCCAAGGGTGCTTGGCCGAAGCTTTATCCATGTTAATGATGTAGATGTGATTGTCGAATATGAGGAGGATCTTCTTGCAATTGGTGAAGCTAAAGAATTTGAGTCTGCAAATCTTATCGGCAGGCAAATAGCGCGACTTATTGACGATGGCTCAACAATTGAGATCGGAATCGGTGCAACGCCGCAAGTAACCCTTTTAGCTCTGTCCGACAAAAACGATCTTGGAGTCCATACTCAATATCTGACCAACGGGATAATGGACCTTGTGTCAAAGGGGGTTATCACAAACCGGAAAAAGGGGTTCAATGAGGGAAAGCTTGTAGCAAGCAGCGCAATAGGAACAAGTTATCTTTACGAGTTTTTAGATGATAATCCAGCCATAGAATTTCATCCTTCAGATTATGTAAATGACCCGGGCATTATTTCCCGCCATTACAGGATGGTTTCCTTGAACATGGCAACGGCAGTAGATCTCACCGGACAGGTCGCCGCCGATACCATTTCTTATGATTATTTTTCAGGTGTTTCAGGTATGCTCGACTTTATAAGAGGAGCGGCTCGGTCTAAAGGGGGTAAATCGATTCTTATGCTTCCTGCGACATCCAAGCGCGGCAAGAAGAGCCGGATTGTCCCAAGCCTGAGCGATATGGCCGTGGTAGTTCCCAGGGGTGATGTCCAATGTGTTGTTACCGAGTATGGCGTTGTTAACCTGTTTGGTAAAAGCCTCCAGGAAAGGGCTATGGCCATGATTAGCATTGCTCATCCTGATTTTCGCGACGAGCTGTTTTTTGAGGCCAAGCAGATGGGTCTGTTAGGCGCAGAGCGCGAGCTTAAGAAATCCATTCACGGCGTTTATCCTCTTGATCTTGAAGAAACAATTGAAATCGAAGACCAACCGATAACCATCAGGCCCGCAAAACCGGTTGATGAAAGAAGGTTGCAGGAACACTTTTACAACCAGGAAAAGAGTGATATAATTTCAAGGTTTTTTTATGAGAAGACAAGCTTTGTGCGTAAAGAGGCTGAAGGCATGTCGCAGATAGATTATATTAAAGACCTTACCATTGTCGCAATTATCGGTGAATCCGGTTTTAGAAGAGTTATTGCAGTGGGAGAATATTTGCTTGACGAGGCGAAAAACATAGCCGAGGTCGCTTTTTCTGTAAACAGAGACTACCAGGGAAAAGGGATAGGCAGAATCCTGATGCGAAAACTTTCCGAAGCTGCGCGTGAAAACGGAATTGCCGGCTTGATGGCCTATACTTCGCCGCAAAACCAGGCAATGATCAGGCTGTTTAAAAGCCTGCCTTACAAAACCAAAACTATTTTTGATGGCGATGTTCTTTCACTTAGCTGCAGATTCGATGAATTGAAATAAACGTGACCGTTCACGGTTTACAGTTATCGGTTTGCGGTTGAAAAAAACAGAAAGTAGAGGAAAATTATAGGAACCAGGCAAATGCTTCAATCGTTGCATGGTTCATTGAACCGCAATAGCAAGTGCATTCCACGTAGCTTGCTGCTGGGAATCTTCAAAAAACTGTGAACTGTGAACCGACAACCGTGAACGGTTACCAAATAATGGATCGGATATGAGCAAATATACTGTTTTATTTTTGCCTCACAATAAAAGGATAACCATAAGGGATGGAGAAAGTCTTATCCGTGCCGCCATGGAGGCAGGGGTTCATATTAATGCATCATGCGGAGGAGAGGGTGTATGCGGCAAGTGCCGTGTTATCATTGAGCAGGGAGATGTTGATGGAGGAATAACAGAACAGTTAAGCCAAGAAGAATGTGCGGCCGGATACCGGCAGGCATGTTTGAGTAATGTAAAGAGCGACACAGTTGTGCGCATACCTATGGAATCGGCTGTTGATGCGAGCGTGCTTAACATGCAGAGCACTCCGAGACGAGCTGCCCGTATCATGGAAATGGATTTTGAACAGTTAAAACAAAATGGCCGTTTCCTGCCTCCTGTTGAAAAGAGATACATTGAACTGCCTGAGCCTTCTGCAAAAGACAACCTGCCTGACGTTACAAGACTTGTTGATTACTTGAAACTAAATTTTAAGGAACGTCGTCCTTTTGTTGATCTTCCGGTTATCCGTAAAATCCCGGATGTTTTCAGAAAAAATAATTTTAAAATAACCGTCACGATTGCCCGCCCTGTCAAAGCCGGCAGAAAGACTCATATCCTCAATGTCCAACCCGGCGATACAAGCGGCGAAAGCTATGGAGTTGCTATGGATATCGGCACTACAACGATCTATGGCCGGCTGATAGATCTAAATACAGGCAAAGTTATGGCCGAGTATGGTGATTTTAACAAACAGATAGGTTTTGGGGAAGACGTAATCACCAGGATGATATATGCGGAAAAACCAGGAGGGCTTGAAAAGCTTCATGAAGTTAATTTGGAAACCACCAATAATATACTGCATAAGATAATTAATGATGCTGGAATTGACCCTGAACAGATTTTATTAGTTACATTGGCGGGCAACACAACAATGACCCAGCTTATGTTGAAGGTTGATCCAAAATACATTAGACGTTCGCCATATGTGCCTGCTTCATCATTGTATCCACCGATCAAGGCGGTTGATTTGGGCATGACATTTGGCGAGCATGTTATAACATTAATATATCCTGAGATATCAAGTTATGTGGGAGGCGATATTGTTGCCGGTATAATGGCATCAGGAATGTATTGTTCTGAGAAGCTTACCCTGTATATGGATATCGGCACAAATGCCGAAATTGTAATCGGCAACAGGGAGTGGCTCGCATGTGCGGCATGTTCTGCAGGCCCGGCTTTTGAAGGGGGCGGCATAAAATTCGGAATGCGCGCCGCAAAAGGGGCAATTGAAGATTTTTCAATAGACCCTTTTACGCTTGAACCGATGAATATAACCATAGGAAATGTCCGGCCAAAAGGAATATGCGGCAGCGGCCTTATTAATATTGTGGCTACAATGTTTGAGTTAGGCATTATTGATAACCTTGGCAAGTTTAATCGCAGTCTTTATACAGACCATATCCGGCAAAATAATGGCATATATGAGTATGTGCTTGCAAGGGCGGATGTTACACACATAGACAGGGACATTGTTATTACCGAACCTGATATCGATAATCTTATCAGGGCAAAGGGCGCTATGTTCAGCGGTTGCATGACCCTTCTCGGGGAGGTCGGTCTCAGCATTCATGATATCGACCGTATTATTCTGGCAGGTGGGTTTGGAAGTTATGTGGACCTGGAAAAGGCAATGACAATTGGCCTGCTGCCTGAAATAGATCCAGATAAGGTTGTTTTTATCGGCAATGGATCACTTACCGGCGCAACAATGGCATGTCTGGCAAACCATATAAGGAAAGATGTGATAGAGGTAACTAAGAAGATGACAAACTTTGAGCTGTCGGAAACAGCATCATATATGGATAATTATATAGCCTCCCTGTTTTTGCCGCATACAGACATGAATAAATTCCCAAGACTAAAAGCCCGCATCGAAGATAGGAAAAGGCTATCGGGCTCAATTAGGGAAGGTGTAAGGGGTCTTAGCTGATTGTAAATTCTAAATAACAAATCACAAATATCAAATAAATTACAATGACCAAAATTCAAAATCCTAAACTGGTAAACGACCTAAATTTGAAGCTCCAAACATGTTTTGGTCATTGAATATTGAAATTTGGGATTTATTTGTAATTTGATGCTTGAAATTTGGGATTTTCTAATTTTGGTGCACGTAAAGTAAGAGATTTTGATTCAAAAAAGTCTCTTTGAAAGACCTAAATTGTTACGATCAATAATTATGAAATCAAAAGCCCTTGAAATAAACCTGGAATGCTATCGTGTTGATGTTGCCATAGAGGCCAAATATTCAATCCTTCAGGAGGTAATGTCCAAGTATTATGGGCTTAGGGACGGTTTGAATACCTTTTTAAAGGAGCTTTCTCACCCGTATAGAAACTGGGAATTTATTATCCAGGAAGCAAGAAATTATTCCCTGAATTATTTTCATCTTCTTAAAAACCATCCCAGAGGGCCTGATGCAGCAGTCATTTTGGTAAATATCTTTAACCATGCCATTGTATCTGAAAGCAAAGTTGAAGTCAGGGCCGATGCTGTGGACAATCTTCTTCTTTTCCTGCAAAAAATCATAAAAGATTCCGGACCAGAGATCAAAAGGTTCATGCCTGTAGTCGATAACTCTTTTGACTGCATCAGAAATTACAGAAAAGATAATTTCTTTCTGTTTGTTAAAAGCTTCTATCAGATAAAAAAACTGGCAAGAGCAATTTTAGATCATACGCCTGAGCTCACAAGTGAAGATTACCAGGCAATCAACCTGCTTTTGCTAAAATATTTCAAGCATACATATTCTTATTGGCTAAGCGAGGAAGACCCGTTTGACTGGTTTAAAAACGAGGCCGGTGATATTGACGACAAAGAACCGTTTGATGGAATTTTTAAATATATATCCCACAAACAGATTAACAAATGGCAGTCGATTCTAACAGGTCTAACAGGGCCAGGCAAAATCGCCAGACAAAAGGGTATGGACTCTAAAAAAGTCTTGCAAAACCTGTTAGAAATGCCTGCATACAGCCAGATTGTCGAAATATACAAGGAGACTCCACAAAGACTGGTTGAAGCAGGCGCGAAAAATGGCAAAGGCAACCTGTGGAAACTTATATTTCTTTTTCATATAATGAAGACCCCCGGGCTCTCGATCGTTTACGAAGAATCTTTAAGAGATATTAACAAAACCCTTTCCTGGCTTATAGAGCATGAAAAAGGCTGGAATATCCGCAAACTGATACAGAAAACCTTTTCCATATTAAGAGGGCTGACCGATAAATTTCCTGGCACTGTTTTAAACTGTGTCCTTAATATGGGTAAGGGAGTATACAAAACAGATCAAATCGACCTCGTGAATTTTTTTATTGATCATGTAGTCGGCCTTGGCTTTCAGTCACCAATGATAAAAGGGGTCGGAAGCGACTGGCAAATAGAGGTCAACAGCGCACACATACAAAATATAAGAATATGGCTGGAGCTTATTGAGCTTAACCCCAAATGGTCAACAAGGCTTCTTTCCCACCTTATGATTCATCTATCTTTATGCGGTGTTTTTATCAAGGATACCGACCTGTTTCCCCGTGATATCACACGATTTTTAAACAGCGATATCAGTCCTGTATATAATCTTGCCAAACAGCTCACAAGGCTCTTTCCTGTATATTTTAATGATATAGGCGCTGAAGGAATGCTGAGGGATATATCAACACAGTTAGATGAATTAACGCACCGGAAGGATGTTCTTATACATTTTTTGCGAAAACATAGTCATGTTGAAAGCAGTAACCGGATGATCGGCTTTATGGAAGCGGTTATTAATTTCTGGCAAACCAGAGACAGGGAGCTTCTCAAGCCTTTTATCCCGCCCGGCATTTTTGATCAAATCGATATTCGCGGCCCTTATATTGATGGCGTTCACAGGATAATGTTACACCTTAAGGCAAAGGAGCAATATTTGCCGGCCGACCTTATTGCTTTAAATGAAAAAGAATTACAAAGCCATCTGTCAGATATTCCAAAGGCAGATATTTCAAAGGTATCTAAAAAAGATATTAACAGGGTGAAATTAGCCATATCCTTTTACAAACTTTTACATCAAAAATACGATCTTACCTTTGGCTTAAAATCAGACAGCGAAATCGAGCATTATCTTTCGCAGTTTAAAATCGATGCATTTCCGGATATAGAGGCGCTTAAAAAAGCTCTTATTGAACCTGATTTACAGAAAAGGCTTTGCATGCTGCTTGATTACCTTGAGCTGCTCAAAAAAATCATAATTTCTTCAGAATCGTATGAGGTTAGGGAAGATATTTATAAGAAAAGACATATTGCTGTTGATATACCGTCTATGTATGGGTTTTACCACGAAAGAAAATTTGATGCACTTGGGCTTACCTTTAGGATAGAATCGATAGTCAATGTTCTGTTTGAGGAATTTATTGAAAGCATTGATCTTAGCATTATCACCAGGGCCACTTTTTATCAGATTCATGACCGGTTAATATTGTTTAACAGGGCGTTTCAGTTAAATGGAATTTCATCAATCGAGATGGAGCGTCAACTCGATCTTTTAGCCAGTCTGTTAGAGGTAAGGGGTTTTACCTTTACCCAGTATGTCGATATATTCAAAGGTGTTACACTTGCTGTAAAAAATATAATTAATGACTATTTTCACAATATCCACGAACAGAATCTGACCGTAATATTAGCTCAAACCCCTGTTGATCATATTTTAGAAAAATATCTTCCCAGCGAGGGGATGCCCGGAGAGGAGATTATTGACTCTGAAGGGTTGGCGCACAGGGTATCGGAAATCTTCTTCCGCGACAGGCTGGCGCTGTCATTAGGGCTTCAGCAGTTAGACCTGTTCTTAGGTAAAATACTGAATACACTTTTTCACCAGTCGGACAAACTGCCTAAAGATAAACTCCACCAGCTTCTCAATTATGATCCTCAACGGGCTTTGTGCCCTTTTGAGCCAATAAACAAAAAAGTTTTTGATTTGATATATCTGGGCAACAAAGGGTTTAACATAATTAAGCTGAAAAATTACGGTTTGCCGGTGCCTCCGGGTTTTATTATTACTACGGAGGTATTTCGTTCAAGAGAGGTGATCGACAATTATCCTCCGGCACGGGAATATTTCAGGAAACAGATTTACAGCCAGATATCTGACCTGGAAAAGGTTACGAAAAAAGTGTTTGGAGACCCGAAAAATCCTTTGCTCATTTCTGTTAGAAGCGGGGGGGCTATTTCAGAGCCGGGAATGATGTATACTTTCCTTAATGTTGGATTAAATGAGGAGATTGCAGCCGGGATTGCCTCACAAACCAACAATAGCTGGTTTGCCTGGGATAATTATCGCAGGTTTCTCCAGTGTTGCGGCATGGCATTTAATCTTGATAGGAATGATTTTGACGCAATTATTAATGAGTTCAAGCAACGCCTGAGCATTCCTTATAAAAGAGGGTTCCCCGGTCAAGAGATGAGAAAAGTGGCGCTGGCTTATAAGGATATGATAAGGGATGCTGGAATTGATATTATAGAAGATCCGTTCGAACAACTGTATCTGGCAATAAAAGGCGTCCTTGGGTCCTGGGAATCATCGAAAGCCAAAGCTTACCGTAAAATTATGGGCATATCGGATGACTGGGGCACGGCCGTCACTGTTCAGAAAATGGTTTTCGGCAATCTTGGCCAACAAGCGGGTTCAGGAGTCTTTTTTACCCACAATCCAAGATGGTCCGGGGATATCTTGATGTTGTGGGGCGACTTTACGCTTGGAAATCAGGGTGAAGATGTGGTTTCAGGACTTGTCAATACCATGCCGATTTCAATCAATCAGCAGGATATTGAAAGGAGGCAAACCGACATAACCCTTGAGTCACATTTTCCGATCATTTTCAAGGCATTAAAAGATTGGTCGGGTGAATTGATATATAAAAAAGGTTGGAGCCCGCAGGAAATCGAGTTTACATTTGAAGGCCCTTCAATAAAGGATCTCTATCTGCTCCAGGCCAGAGATATGACCATGAGAGAGAGGAAAAAGGTTCTGACCTTTGATCCTGGGAAAATATCAGAGGACAAATATTTAGGACACGGTATCGGAGTCAGCGGCGGGGCAATGAGCGGACGGGTGGTTTTCAGCCTGGATGAAATCGATAAATGGAGAAAGCTGGAGCCTGAAACATCTTTAATCCTTCTCAGGGCAGATACTGTTCCCGATGATATTCGGGAAATATATGCCGCGGATGGCCTGCTTACCGCGCGGGGAGGGTTAACATCCCATGCCGCTGTCGTGGCTCACCGGCTTGGCAAAACATGTGTGGTTGGATGTGTGGATCTTGTCTGCAATGAAAAGAAAAAAAAGTGCCTTTTCAACCAGGTATCATTAACAGCCGGTGATTATATAAGCATCGACGGTCGTGAAGGCTCTGTTTATCATGATTTTATTGGTATCAAAGAAAGTTGATACACTCGGGAAAAGCCATGCCCCAAGTCATTGCGAGGAGCGAAGCGACGTGGCAATCTCAAAAAGGAAATTCCTATACAATGAACTTATAAAATCCCAAATTACAAGCATCAAATTACAAATAAATCCCAAATTTCAATATTCAATGAAACAGGATAGTCGAGTAGTCGAGTAGTCGAGTGGTTAACAACTCGACCATTTTCCTACTCGACTACTCGACCAAAAAGGTACGGGTTTGGGA
>Ga0114920_10001776_pt1 | contig 10075 bp, 2 predicted proteins | sample ChitaG_FD_88683 | JGI IMG/M metagenome (GOLD analysis project Ga0114920, IMG submission 88683) | Deep subsurface microbial communities from South Pacific Ocean to uncover new lineages of life (NeLLi) - Chile_00310 metaG | ecosystem: Environmental > Aquatic > Marine > Oceanic > Sediment ...
ACGGCCCCATGTTCGATGAAGGCCCTCTGCAGAGGATGCAACTCGCCGTTCTTGGCCAGCCCTTCGATGGTTTCCACCCGTGCACCATCGGCGCGGCTGGCCTTGTAGATGCAGGAGCGCACCACCCTGCCATCCACGACGACCGTGCAGGTCCCGCAGTGCCCCTGGCCGCAGCCGTTCTTGGTCCCCGTGAGATGTAGGCCAACTCCCGTTGGCACGTCATCCCGCAGCACCTCAAGCAGGGTGGTCTTGGGGCCGATCTCGACTTGATAGGGGGAGCCATTGACGTACAGGGAGATTGTCTGTCTTTCCATTGACCAATTCTTTTTCTGGAGAAGATCGCCGGTCGTGTTTTTCACGGTTGGGGTTGTGGCTCTTGGATACAGTTCATGGTCTCACTCTTCAACAACCTCGATCCCCAGTTGACGGAACGCCTCTCGGATCTTGTCTTCATAGTCCTGCTCGGAAATCCACCCTCCGGCCGCAGACAGCACGATCTCCAGCCGATTAAATCTGTGCTGGAGCAGATTCATCACCCCCATCAGGCCAGCGACTTTGCCCTTGGGCACGGTGAACTGCAACCGCAGACTCCGTTTCAGGGGGCCTGGGACTGCGCCAACGTCCACGCCGGGTTCCAGTCCTGGCACCGCAACCTCGGGCTCCTTCACCGTCACACCCACCGCTGCGCCGGGAGCCTCATAGCCCGGCATCTCTGCCTCTCGCTGGGCCTGGCAGACCCCAGCCTGGATGATGACCTCACTGCCCGTCAGCCCGATAGACGGCTCCTCTTTGAAGTAGTGGCACACGGGCCGGTCATCCTCCACTGCTCCCAGACCAAACAGCCCCTGGCGTACCCCTTCGGCGATGCCCCGCTCCCATGCCTGATGGCTGACCACCCGCGTCTCCCCCGGCGTCCTCAGTCCGGCCTGGGCCAACTGCTCGGTCAGCACGTACTCCTGCTCCCGCAGGTAGCGTTCTTTGATCACCAGGGGGACGATGCGCTCCAGGATCTCCCCGTCCAGCCGCAGTTTCTCGTACACTTCCTCGTCTAACGGCCTGTCCTCCCCATATGTGGGGATGCCCAGGTCCAGTTCCTTCAGTCCGTCGCGGGCAGGGATGAAGAGTTGCCGGTAGGTGCGACGCAGGGCCGCGGCCAGGTCACCTTGGGCTTTCTTCAACCCGTCCTTGACCTCCTTCCGCTGGTCGGGATTGAGATTGAGAGTTCTGTCGCCCTGAATCATCTCGTAAGCCAGGCGCTTTCGCATCAACATCTCCAGGGCAGATCGCTCGCTCTCCAACGCTACCAGGAAAAAGAGGGTGTTGCAGTGCACACGAGGGATGGTGCCCTTCTGCTTCAGGATGGCCTGCATCAATGCGTCGTCGCGCTCCTGCAAGAGGATTAGCTTCAAATCAGGGTTCTCGGGGATGTCAGCGTCGGAGGTTGGCCAGAGGAAGACTTTAAGCCGTTTCCCGCCCACTCCTTCCTTCAAGAGGGCCTCCTCCTCGGCCGCGATCTCAGGGGCCTGTATGTTCTCCATCCGGGTGAGCAGGATGCGGTTGAGGTTGGGCTGGTTGGTGAAGAAGACCTTGCCGCTTTGCCGTTGCAGGTAGAAGAGACATCCTCCCAGGAGTTCCACCGCCTCGGCCACCACGCTGGCCGGATTGTTCGTAGTGGTAGCGCTCCGCTTCACCTCGCCCAGCGTGGCCCCCCGCTCCACGCCGCCGGAGAAGGAGTACAGGAAGATGCTCGTGGCCACCCGCGTCCCCAGCCGCAATCCCTGGTAGGCTGCGCCCAGCTCCCCGTCTACCTTTCGGCCTCCTGCTTCCTCCCCGGTGATGTCAGCGGCGACGACGCTGTCGAACTCCGGGCCAATATGCTTGAGGAGTTCGCGTCGGATCTCCTGGTTGGCCAGGTCAAAGTCGGCCAGGGTGATGTAGGGGATGGCTTGGTCCTTGAGGGCGTGGACGACCAGCGAGAGCAAGCGCAGCACGCCTCGGGTTCGTTGGAAGCTGGGGAAACTCCCCCACCGCTGGTAGAGCACGTCCACCACCTCCGGCAGGAACGGGTAGGAAGCGTCAAAGCGACGGCGGTACTCCGAAGGCTCTACCCCCACTGGCACCAGGGACTCCCCAACAGCGTAGTCCAGGAAATCCGCAACGACCCCCTGCATCTGCTTCTCGACGATGGAAGAGAAGAGACGGCGGCGGATGACCTGGGTGATCTCGTGCTCCTGAACCGGGGTGTAGATCTTCTCCACCCGCCCTACTCCCTTCTGCAGTTGTCGGAAGAGCCGCTCCGCGCTCTCGTCGTAATGCTCCAGGAGACTAGAGGGCAGGGTGATCACCAGGCAGACGCGCTCCAACGTGGCGGCGGCCTCGGTCAGTTCCTGGAGAAAGGCCAGGGTCTGCGCCGCCAGGTTGCTGGCTCCGACGGGTACCCCGGCCGCCTTGGTGGCGTACTCCAGCACCTCGTCCATCAGGATGAGCAGCGGCTGATGAGCTTCCAGGAGCGTCCGCAGGGCCTCGCGACCGGGTGCCGTGGAGCCCTCGAAGCCGGCCCGGCTCCCCGTAAGCTCCCCGGCCACCAGCCCCCAGATGGTCTCCGTGGGAGCCATCGGCGTGCCCACGACGACGACCTGGTTGGCGTCCCACTCAGCGGCTTTGTGGTACATAGCGATGAGGGCGTGGGTCTTGCCGCCGCCGAACGGGGTCTGAATCTGGATGACCGGGTCGCCGCCCTCCCCGCGCAGCCGCTTCGCCACCACGTCCAGCAGGTGGGTCAGCCCCTCGGTTTGGTAGGTCTTCTGGAAGAAGTGGACGGGATCGCGGTACTCGTCGGGGGCGCGGCCCTTGTGCACCTCCCACAGGTCGGCGGCGAAGACGTCCATCGTCAGCCGTCCGGCCAGGATGTCCTCGTGCGGTACGGCAATGGTGTGAAATGCGGGCATTTTGGCCTCCTTATGGTGCGTACACCTTGAAAATGCTGCAACAGGCTAAGTAGACTCTCCTCAAATGGGCAATCCAAGCCAGCCAAGAAGGTTAGGGATTACAGTTGCTGCTCCTTGCCGTTCACGTATGATGCAATCGATCGTAAACATACCGAAACTGATGAATGTCCCACCGCCGGGCAAGTAGGTCTATTAGGGAAAGCACCTCTTGGCGGGCACTCTTGCAGTCAGCCGCCTTCTCAATAATCTTGGTTGCTTCTTCTCCTGCGTGGTACCACTCAGGCCGCCGTGGCGCCTGTTCGTGCAACAGGCGATAGAACTTGATTGCTCTCACAGGATCGCCATCGACGTCTGCTGCCAGATACTTCTCCGCAGCACTCCAGCCACCACCTATATTCGAACGAGGGATATACGGCAGCAACCCCTCCAGCAATGGCCAGAGTGACGCTATTGTCTCCTGGCCGGGCGCCACGGGCAACAGATGGGCAAACCACTCCATTTCGTCAGCGAAATCGGTTGAGTAATTCGCAGCTAGTGCCTCCTTCGCTCGCCATTCCCAGACAACACGTACTCGCGGCCAGTAAGTCTCTGCTTTGCTGGGATTTTCTTCCAGAACTCGCCAGAAGACCCAGGGCACGTGACCGCGAGCCTGTGGCGGCGCTTCTTGGAAGAGCAACTTGATAAGATTCTGCGGTCCAGCGGGAAGGTTCAGGTCATACTCTGACAACAGGTACTCCCAGACCACGTGAGCAGCCAGGTCCCTTTCTGGATCTGCGTGCGTTAAGGTTACCCATCCCCTGCTAAGGTTATGTATCGCCTTCTCGTACTTGGTGCGTAGTAACTCGAGAATCGATGGCCAGAAGTGATTGGAGGTAACATAGGCCTCCCAAGCAGCCATGTAGTACCCTACACTATCCTCGTCTTCGCCTTCAGGAAGAATCACATCGATGTGAGTTTCCACCCATTCCTGATCGAGCCAGAAAAGCAGGGGCAGATGGTGCCCGTAGGCTGAATGCACCACCCAACTCGGATCCTCGCGCCGATCTAGTTTCCTGGTCAGAGCATCTCGAACAACCGGCTCAAGACGTGTGGGGACTGATTCCTCAGATCGAGCCTCCTGGCCTGTTTCTTCCACTATCTGAGCCCACAACCTCGCGTATTCGATGAGGGCAAGCAGTGCTCTGGGCCGCACGTTATCGGGATCAGCGTCGTCCAACAGAACCAAGAGAATGTCACGTACTCTGGGCAGTAGATGAGTCGGGATCCGGCATTGCTCGTTGTTCAGTCCTAGCTGGATTAGGAGGACAATCTCCAGTCGAACGCGAGTCCAACTCACGTCAAGTGGATGTGTCATATCGTGGCCAACATCTTGATCCTCCAGCAATGTCTCGCACACCCCGATAGCAAACTCCCACTCCTCGGAAGTACTCGGTTTGCCCTCCCTGGCATGATCCAAAAGCGCGTAAGCAAACTCAGGACGAAATAGAACCACCGGCGCTACTTGATCTTCATACCTTTGCGGGGCTGCCAGGATGACATTTGTCACGGCGTTAGCTAGACCTTTATATGTAATCGGTTCAGGACCGTGTGCTTGCTGAGGATCAGGCTCCCATTCGTGCACGTACGTGACCAGTTCTTCGGGAGACATCCGGGCAAGTTCCTGCTCCTCTATTGGGGCGACGTCTCTAATGGAATAGACACCTCCAGACCAGCGAGTAAACTCAGGGTGTTCTGGTGAGCCCCATGCCTCCACTAGTTGGCGTAGTGTCTCCGCGGGTTTACCTGAGAGGTAGTCCTTCAACATCCACAGACGATCCCGGATCCAACATTGCGCAGACGCGCGGAGGTAGTCTTCCGCATCTATGCCGTGCTTCTGGCTGGCCCACTCGGCGAACTTCTTCACCCGCGCAGGCGGGGGGCCGTTGTATATGGCAGCAATCAAAGCGGTTTGGTTAGCGACATCTACGTAAGGGAAACCTTTCTGCATCAGCATGAAGAACTCGTGATGGATGCCCGTATCGTCCAAGTTCTCAAATCTCCCCAGTTCATCGCTTACGAGAGCGGGGTATGTCGCGGGGAAACTATGCAAGATGTGGAGTCCCAAACGTCGCAGGATTTCCCTTTCATCACCCAGATACTGCCTGAGTACCGGTGCTGCAGCCTTTGCATCCTCTTGGACCCAGGTCTCTAGCGAATCGCGCAGACCCCGAAGCAATTGGTGTTTGTAGCCAATAAGGATATCCTGCTCACTATGCTCAATAGCACTGCGCCACCATGACCGGGTCTCAAAATCGGGCGAATCCAGAGCTTCTGCTTCAAGGTGAATTGCAGTGCATAGGTGTTCCTGTAGGATTGCGACCGCTCGGCCCGGATCGAGTGCTGCCACCTGAGGGAAGTCTCGCTCCAAGAACCTCTTCGCAACAAGCACATCAAGGAACTTAGGCGCTGCTTCAGCTCCCCACTTCATCTCACCGATGCTCTTGATGTCCGACGGAGGTATCGGCGCTGTCAACGCGTGCAGTAAGTCAAATGCAGCATCCCGCCTTTTTTCCTGAGCCAAATGAATCACCAGATTGGCAACCTCTCTCGCGATGGATCTAGATATCTGCGGGTCATCAAGCCATTCAGTGATCTTGGGTAGCAGCTTCTCGGCCTGCTCACCTGGGATTTCGCACAGTGCCCAGATTGCTTGCGATATGTACAACCCATGTCCCTCGATGGATTCAGCAACATTGACAACCACATCCGGGACTTCGGCGGCTACGCTGATGAGGTAGCCCTGCACATCCCAGTGACGCAACACATAGCCACTCTCTGTCTCTTGAGGAGGTGGTGGATTGTCAAAGAAGCTCCGCTCCCACAGAATGTGTGCCCAAGCAGCACTGGGTCGGCTGCGGAAGAAATACTTGCGCAGATCCGCGCGCGTTTCCAACACCGCTAGAATGGCTTCAAGCATTTCTGGACTAGCTGAAGGTGTGGCAGAGTGCACGTATCGATCCAATATTCCAGCCTGGGAATAGAAATGCGCCTCAGGCGCAGTAAGATACCATCTTTCGGCACGTGACCGGGCGGCCTGTTGCTCCTCGGGCGATTCCTCTTGCTCGAGTCTTTCCTGAGCGAAGAGCCGCATGAGGTCGTGGAAACGGTAGCGTTCGTCACCCGCCGGCTCGAGCAATTGTAGGTCTACCAGGCGCTCTAGAGCCTCCCAAGCTGCGTTCAATTCCACTCCCAAAACGCCAGCTGCCATCTCGGCTGAGAAGACATCTCCGGCCACCGCCAACAACCGAAAGAGACGTGCGTCATCAAGAATCAGATCCTGGTAGCTCAGAGCGAAGCTAGCTCGGACATTCAGATCACCGAGTTGAAGCTGGCCCAGCCGCTGTCGCTCGTCGTCCAGTCGGGAAGCATAATCCTCAAGATTCCAGTGGGGTCTATCTCTGAGCTTTCCTCCGGCAATACGGATGGCCAAGGGCAGTCGGCCACAGAGGGAGACAATCTTCCTGGCTCGCTCCAGATCGGACTGGACACGCTCTGTGCCTGCTAGCCGCCCCAACAGTTCCAGTGCCTCATCGTAGGGCATCACTTTCAGGTCTATGACGGTGGCCCCCTCCAGAGCAGACAGACGCCTTCGGCTGGTAACCAGGACAGCACACGAAGGGCTGCCAGGCAGTAAAGGCCTCAGTTGAGCCTCATCGTGCGCATTGTCCAACAATACCAATGCCTGCCTGTCGGCCAGCCGTGAACGGTACAGGCTAGCTCGTTCCTGCAAGCTTTCAGGAATGAATTCATCCTCAACACCCAGCGCCCGCAGGAAGCGAGCCAACACGTTGAAGGGGTCTAGAGGTTGTCCGTCAGCGCCACGCAGGTTGACATAGAGCTGGGCGTCGGGGAAATGGTCTTTTAGGCGATGAGCCACGTGGGTAGCCAGGGCCGATTTGCCCACACCGGGCATCCCAGCCACGGCGGAGATAACCACGGCTGTCGCTTCGGCTTCTGTCGCTTTTTCCAACAGGGAGGTCACCTGAGCTAGTTGTTCGTGGCGGCCGGTGAAGTCGATGATGTCAGGGCGGAGCTGGAACAAAGCCACGGGCAGGACGCGCAGCCGGAGCAGTTCTCCAGAAAAGGGTTCTAAAGAAGCAATCAGGTCATCACCAGTGATCCGAATGCCCCCTTTGCGGACGGATCCTTTAGAGAATCTCGTATAAAGGTGCTCGGAAGCTTCCCGCCAACTGTCCATGCCAAGCCCTTGCAGTTTGTTCTGTATGCTGGCCTCTACTGCACTGACTGACAAGAACTCGATTAAAGTCAGGCCACTCAACAGCTGGTTGAAGCGCAGTTTACCTAGAGGGGATGCTGTCGAGTGATCCCTGGTGACATATCTCTGTACTTGATTCAATAGGTGCTCGGCCTGCTGGCTCTGAGCGACAGTGCCGGCAGCAATTGCGGCCTTCAAGCGGGCCAATTGGGGGTTAAAGCCGCGGTTGCTGAGAAAGACAAACCGCACAGACAGTTCATCCTGATCCAGAGCCTTGTTACAGTAGAAGCGATAAAGTGCTTTCGCCAAAAGAGGATCGCTGGGAACCCACCATTTGCCTTCCGCCTCCTTTGCCCTTACCTGAATGTAGATTACTCTCTTGCCGCTGATCAGGTTGATGTCCTCAAGATCAACACTTTCTTCGTCCCTAGTCTTACCCTCCAGATGAATAGCTTCCACCTGGCCCAAGAACTCCTCGATCAGTTGATGCAGATCAGGGCTATACTTCAGGGCAGTATCGAACAGGTAGTTCAGTGCCAGTAAGACGCCGCACTCCCATTGGTAGATATAGGCACCGCCAAGTTGTAGATCGGTCTGGGGCATTTCATGACCCCCGGCTTCTCAAGTAGCTGCAAGACAGCCTACTACAGATACCCTTTACACCTACTGCAATTCGCTTCCCAATAAACCCGTCAGGGTCCCACATCCCACAATCTCCTCTGTTGCACGGCCTCCCCCACCTCCTCCCGCACCCGCTCCCGCCCGGCCAGGAAGCCGTCCAGCAGTTTCTTCTCCTTGCTCTCGTTGGGCAGGGTCTCGGAGACGGCCTGGGCGACTCGGTAGAAGGCTTCGCTGCGGCCATAGCCGCTGGCCGCCAGTGCCTGCACCATCTCCTCCCGCCGCCCCTTCTCCCACAGGAGCAGCACTCGGTGCAGCACGTCAATCAGGTCGCGGGCGTCCTCCAGGTCGTCCAGTTTGCGCTTCTGCGGCCCCAGGAGGCGCACGCACTCACGCTCTTTTTTGACGAAGCCGCCCCGCCCCCACTCTCTCGCCACGTCCACGCCGCAGGACTGGGCCAGCTTGCGGGCCTCGTCGAAGGGCACTCGCGCCTCACCGTAGTTCCAGCGCCAGAGGACGTAGAGGCGGGTCAGGTCGCTGACCTCGCCAGTGAAGCCATCCCGCAGAATCTGGCGCACGGCGTAGTCGGTGGCGATGGTGCGCACGTCCTGCAGCAAGCGGTCGGCGCGGATGACGTTGCCCTCGTAGTCCATCACCTGCTCGTATTTGCCGAAGACCTCGATGGCTGAGCCGATGGCGGCGATGAAGAAGTCCGCCCCGCCGATGCCCTCCTCCCAGAGGCGGTGAAGTTTGCCGTCCAGGTGGCGACGTAGTTCCTCCCGCACCTCGTTGTAGAAGCCGGTGGGTTGGCGGGCCATCTTGCGGGCAATGATGTAGATGGAGGAGGCCAGCGCGGCGGAATCCTGTGAACGCAGCCGGCCTCTCATCTCGGTGTGCACCGGCCAGGCGCCGGTCACCACCAGGCCGGAGTCCAATAGGGCGTTGACCACAGTCTCCCAACCTGCGGTGGACTTGTGGGCATAGACGATGACTGCCGTCCCAGTAGCCTTTAGGACGCGGTGGATTTCCTGGAATGCCTGCTTCAGTGTCTCCTCAAAAAAGGCTTTGCCTCCTTCCCATCCTCTTTCTCCGTGAGAATAGGCCACGATCTCATTGGCCTTGGGCGTCAGCGGGGTGGAAAACAGCTCCGGGTAGAGGTGGCCGACGGTGCGCTTGAGCCAGACGTAAAAAAAGTCGGAGAGGTAGGAATACGGTACGTTATCGTAGTAGGGTGGGTCAGTGAGCACGGCGTCAAAGTAGCCGTCGGGGTAGGGGAGTTGCGTGGCAGAGGATTGGCTGACAGTAGCGGGCGTGTTGTAAGTTTGAGAGCAATGCTCCATCACCTTGAAGTAATATTCCCGACCTGTCTCGAAGCTACCAGTAGAACCGCTGAAGGGATTGACTTCTGCATAATCCCAAAGCATTGGCAAAGCTTGTCTGGAATAGAGTTGCTTAATTGCTTCTGAGGTGTTTTCCCATCTTGCCAGCGTGTTGGCAAAAGCTGCCGTCATATCTACCCCCAGTCCCAGGTAGGTTGCGACCGCAGTGGCAAACTCTGGATCTGATCCCTCTGTCATCATCCGCTCGTGAGCCTGGCGCACCTTCTCGGCGAAGGTGATAAGGGTCAGTTTCTGACGGGTGTTAAACAGGGAACCCCAATCATTCATCCCGTAGACCCAGACATTGATGACACCGAAGACCACCGGGACCCGTGTTAGAGGCTCATCCGGGACGGGATCAAGTCCCCATTCCAATGTCAGGCGCTCGCGCTTTTCCTGGAGAGACAGCTCCGCTGAGCGGAAGGTATGGTCGTCCACCGCCGCCGCCAAACGGTAGGTCTTGCCACGGCGTTTTGGGTGGTGCAGCACCACCGCCACCATCCGCTGGCCTGCCTTCTCCTCCTGAAAGAGATGCCGCGTCGTCTTGGCTTCCACCATCCCGCCGCAGACGGGGCAGGTCGCTACAGCACGAGAAACAGTGCCCGCCTTGGGGTCGAAGTCCTCCGGCCAGGGGGCATATCCATCACCCACAATGCGGAAATCTACCTGCCCGCCCGTGACCTCCGGATAGAGCGCTACTTGTTTCTTCGCCTTCTTCGCCAGCCAGAATTGGCGCATCAGGGGAATCTCGGCGCCGCAGGTGGGGTTCTGGCAGGGGATGGTCCGCGCCCAGATGTAGCCCACGGGAATGCTCCCGTCGGGGTCGGGCGGGTAGAAGCGGGCCAACTCTTTCCGCGCCTCCTCCAGCACCCAGT
>Ga0114920_10001777_pt1 | contig 10074 bp, 8 predicted proteins | sample ChitaG_FD_88683 | JGI IMG/M metagenome (GOLD analysis project Ga0114920, IMG submission 88683) | Deep subsurface microbial communities from South Pacific Ocean to uncover new lineages of life (NeLLi) - Chile_00310 metaG | ecosystem: Environmental > Aquatic > Marine > Oceanic > Sediment ...
AAACTGCCTTTACAAAGTCGGGTTTTCTTGTTAAAATTTCCGCATCGTGGATAAGCGCAGGGCTGAACTTAATAAGTATGCCGTCAGGATTTGTAAGGAAATAGGGGTTAAACCTGAAGACGACGTTTTTAAAAATTCTGTCTTTTCAAAAGAGGGTTTAATTCTTCCGTTTAGACATCTAATTTTCTCAGCCTTTGCGGCTAACTGGGATCCTGTATATAATGCCGATGCTTTAAAAATCATAACTAATAAATCTAAATTTATTAAGTTTTTTGAAACCGGAGATCTTTCATCGGGAGCACCGCCCGATTCATTGGTTGTTAATTATCTGAATCTTGCAAAAGAATATTTCAAACACGGTTTATTAATTTCTAATTTTAGCCATGCAAGTTATATAGAAGACAAGATTAAATCGGTATCCAATCAGAATTCACCCGTCATTATTTATGGGGGTCCAGGTGTTTTTAAATATTCGGTAGCCAAAATAATCCACCATTCGAGCAAAAGATCAAAAGCCCCTTTTGAAGCTGTTGATTGCTCACATTATAATGATCACCAGCTATGCTCCGTTGTTTTTGGTACGGTAAACGCGAACAGCCACAACGATTGTCGTGGGAAAATAGCTTCAGCAGATAAAGGGACCTTATATATTAAAAATCTCCATGATTCAGGGAAGTACTTTCAAGGCAAACTTTACAAATTGATAAATGAAAATGTCTATTCAAAAGAGGATTCTACGGATATTGAAAAGTCGAATATCAGAATCATTTGCTCCAGAGAATTAAGAGATGAAGATTATACTGATTACCCACCTCAAATAGATATCAACTTATTCTATACTCTCTTTACAGATCATATTAATCTACCAGACTTTTCTTTTGTAAGATCCAATATACCGCTTTTAATATATTTATCAATTGAAAAGGCAAAACGTAAATACGGTGCTCCAAAAAATATGAATCAAATTGAAATTCCCTATTACCTGATAAAGTATTGGCTTACTGAAGAAGAATGGGAAGATAATTTTCTACAGATTCAATATAGCTGCGATTATTATTTAAGAGAATATCTTAAATATTATAAAAACCGGAAAAAGCACAAGAGCGTCTCTCTATATAGAGCTAAAACACTGCATTCAACAGACCACGGTATTTATTATTTTCATTTCGGTAAAAACGAAGACAAACACCGCAAGATGCTTGAGTTTTTTAATATGTCAGATTCACCAAAGATATTTTCATATTTGAATTCGACGAATACAGACCCATTTTTTACAATACGACATGATGATTTGCTGTATTATCCATTTTTATCTTTTGCATTATTTACTTATAAGGCTGGTGCTCTAAAACCTGAAGTTGAATACTCGGCTTATCAGAATCTGTCCCCATTTCAAAAGGAATATTATTTCGAAAATAAATGGTTCCCGCGAAGAAGCTTGACAATTAAAACAGGACAGCCTGACTTTAATATGCAGCTAAAATCAACACTGGATGGATCAAAAACAGACATGCCCAATATTAAAAAAATCATTGCTGTTATTGACAAAAAGAATAGTAAATTTCTTGATTTATCAGTTATCCCGATCAATCAGAGCAAACCCATTCCATTAAAAATTAGTCCTAAAAGAAGGGCCGGATTGTCTTTATTGGTATTCCTAATATATGAAAAATCAAAAATCCTCAAGAAAATCGAAACCAAGTATGTTATTTGGGATCAAGACTGGTTCGGGAATCCAGGTGAGGAGAAATTTCCTCCGTTTGAGGATGTATGCAAGTGGTTTGGATATGATAAAAATGATTGGGGAAAAAATAGGCCCGGTTGGTGGTTTAGAAAGCAATACGTCACCTCTACTATTACCAAATTGGCGCCTTTGCTGGAAGAAAATAATATTGTCCCAAACATAATAACAATAAAACAAAGAATGGGCGATTTCAACATATATCAGCTACATAAAGACTTAGAAGCAGAAATCATCATGAAATAAAGCTATAATTTTTTTCGTTTCCGCAATATTGCGGAAATATTGCACTCTCGTTTTCTAGCTACATTACGCGCGTGGATTTAAACGCGCGTTTTTCTTTGCGGAAAATTGCCAGCGAGGCTGGTAAAGGCGAAAGGAGACAGATGAAGCAAAATGATGTCAACCGCCGAATTACTCGGCCCGGGAGGATAATCTCCAAGCAGGCAAAGTGTTCCCAAATGTTTTGGGTGTGCCGGCCCTGTCTGGTCATTTGGCACAGAAAGGAGGATTAAAATGGTCGAAATTAACAGGCATGATTTCGTGTTAGTTGCCGATGTTGCGGATTTTAAGTCGCCTGAATACAGCTTGATTGTTCGAAAAGCCAAGGCTCTAGGAGCTTATGCGAAATTCGGACAGGATGAGTTTGTCGCCAGAGATTTGGTCTTGGCTCAGCAAGTGAGTAGAAGACGCGGTAGACGTTCTGCTGGCGCAAGTTCAAGATCTCCAAGAGAGTACTCGGTCAGTTACTACCGTAAGATCTCGACGCCCAACCGGATGCGAAACATCATTGCCACAATTGAAAGCGGATTGACAAGCCGGCGATCTCGTATCGACGAGTTTAATAGCAATCTTGAGAACGAAGATCAGCCGAAGCAGATCAGTGCTATTCTTGGCTCACTCCTTGACCTTCGTCAAAAACAATCTGACGCTGACTCTAGGCTTAAAGCCGCCCGTGAAAAACTCGGCGAATTGGAGGCAGAAGAAAGCCGAATTCTGCAGTCTTTGCGTGACTCCGGTTCTACTGGTAGAACGAGTGGAAGTCGTAGATCTGGATAATTGGCAACGTGAACCTTTAACCCCGGGCGCCGCCAAAAGGCGGTTTCCCGGGCTAAATTAAGGAACCTAAATGTCTAAGATATTCAAATTCAAGATTCCATTTGATCACTGTAAAAGTGCTCTCGGGTGGGATTCTGAAGACAGCAAAACAATGCTTAATTTAGCCAGGAAAAACGATGCCCTGATAACGTTGCTGGAAGAGGTTTTCCTGCTTCCTGAAGATATTAGCAGGGCGTACGCTGACAGAGCGGATGAAATGCTTAACGAATCCAAAGAAGTGGGCCGTATTGGAAATGCGTTTTTAAGTATTCGATCGTGCCTGCTGATGTTAGGTGGACTGACCTTCTTTATCGATTATGTGTTTGGTGTAACTCCTTATTCCGATAAAATTCCATCCATCCCGGAGATGAAATCCGTAATTTCTAATTTGCTGGCCGATCGGAAAAGAATTCAAGATCGTCTTATTGATTTATACGACCTCCTCTTGGATTTCACAATTACCGAGGCCGAGGAATCCGGTTCTTCAAAATCTCCTATCCTAAGGTATATCGAGCGCTAGTTTGAGTAATGGTTTCCCGATAGTCGCTTCGGCAACGGCTGGTTGCATTGAGAGAGAAGAATGAAAATCTGGCCCTGCGTCAAAATTACGAGATCGGCAGACGAAGCTGCCTGGTTGAGAAGCGAGCATCTTGGTATCATGATACGCTTTATCAAGTCAGTCAGTTTGTGTTTTACTGATGTTCATAGCCTTTGCTCGTGGGGCCAGGTTGAAAATTCAAAGGATGATTCTGGAATAAGAAGGTAACAATGAACACCTGGCCCGACGGTAAATTGACGAAGACCCTTCGTGAGGTGGCGGATCTTCTGGGTGTCCACTATAACACGGTCATTCGCTGGATAAAGTCCGGGCGGATCACCTGTACTCGATACGGCCGAAATTCAATCTGTTTCACCTACGACCAGGTCGTTCATTTCATCGAGGAAAACGAATTCAAACAAAAAATCAACTTTATCAAATAGCCGGAAAGGAGGTGAGTGTTGATGGCCTCATTGCAAAAAAGAAATTACAGGACTGGGAGATCTGTGTGGGTAATCCGTTACAGATTGAATGGCAGAGATCAATTAAAAACAATCGGTGAAGTTGATAAACGGACTGCTCAAAAAGAGTACCATAAATTTTGCAGCCAGCTTGTTGAAGGCAAATCTGGAGTAGGGCAATTTGAGAATATTCTACTCAAAGATTTTATGCGTGATTATTTGAGTCACTGCAGTCTTGTAAAGAGGCCATCGACTTTAAACAGAGAAGAAAGAGTATTGAGATTGTTTGCGAAATACATCGGAAACGTTGAATTGAAAACAATCAATAGCGCCCTCGTTGATGGTTATGTTAGACACAGACTCAGCCAGCCGTCAAACAGAAAAAACTCACATATTTCAGAATCGACGGTAAATTTAGAGCTTCGTCATCTTAAGGCAATATTTAATACCGCTCTTAGCTGGGGGCTAATGGAAACGAGCCCTTTTAGAAGGATCAAAATGCTACGGAGCCACGGTGCGCCTCGACCAAAGTATCTTGAAGTAGACGAAATTGAGAAGTTACGCGAAGCGTTTGAAGGAACTGTTTTCCAAGATGTTGTGAATTTTTATTTATGGACGGGCGTCAGGCTTTGCGAGGCTCTATCATTAACCTGGGATGACATTGATTTCAATAAATGCCAGATTACGATAAGGGCGTCAAACTCGAAAAGTAGAAGGTATAGATACCTTGGGTTTGATAGAGAAAGTGGTCTTGGGAAAATGCTGGGTTCACTTCAAAGGAGAAAAGACAATAAAGTTTTTGGTCCCCGGGATGAAAAAAGAAATGAACTCCCACAATGGAAACCCGATACGGTAAGCCGGAAAATCAGTAAGACCTGTTCCTCGATAGGCCTGGACTGGGCTAGCTGTCATTCCCTACGTTTTTCTTATGCCTCACATCTTGCGATGGCAGGAGTACCGCTATACGCAATAAAGGAACTATTGGGTCATTCCTCGATCAAAACCACAGAAATATACGCTCATCTTGCGGAAAAATACAAGACCGACATGGTGGCAAAACTTCCTTATTGACTGGTAAAAACCGCAAAAAGTGTGGACTCATGTAGGACTTGCCTAAAACCCACCAAAAAACGGGTTGCGATGCACATTTTGCAACCCGTTTACCCGTAGTGATTTATAATGCCGGAAGCCGGAATCGAACCGGCACGGACGAAACCGTCCGAGGGATTTTAAGTCCCTTGCGTCTACCTATTCCGCCATTCCGGCAAGAAACAGGCGGCTTCCGGATTCGAACCGGAGAATAGAGGTTTTGCAGACCTCCGCCTTACCACTTGGCTAAGCCGCCGTAAGATACGCTTCAATAGGAAGATAGATACGACCCCAAAGACTGTCAAGAGAAAACGATGAAAGGCATAATGATCGCATTCTTATTAGGTTATCGGCGAAAATCTTAGCTCTCTAAGGCGATTATTCAGCGAAAACCGATGCTTATATGAAAATATGATTTCTTTACGCAAGGGATTCTCGTATCAATATCGCGGGGACGGTTATCGATAGATGAAGATTTTCACGATCGGCTACGAAAAGAGGCGTATCGAGTCGTTCATCGATATGCTGATTGCCAGCGGCGTTGAAGTGGTTATCGATATCCGCGCCAATCCGTATTCGAGGATCAAGGATTTCTCAAAAAAGGCTCTGGCGGCCCATCTCGAAAAATCGGGGATCGAATATCTCCATGCAGGTGAATTGGGCAGTCCGAAGGATCTGCGGGATAAGGTGAGAGACGATGACGATTATGAATATTTCTTTGTTGAATACGAAAAGTATCTGGATACGCAAAAGCACGTACTGGACGATCTGGCGCGATCTTTGGAAGGCAGAACGATCTGCCTCTTGTGTCTCGAGGCGGATGAGAATCGATGTCATCGGAAATCGGTAGCGGAGAAGCTAAGCAAAGTGGCTGATGGCGCATTTGAGGTTTTGCATTTGTAAGAAGCTGGCCATGATGTGGGGTTTAGGTTCCCACCAAGAATGAAATGCGAGGGCATTAATAAATATATTGACTTTCCGACATAAGAGTCTATATTTGCCATAAATTCCCCCCGGAGTTTGCTGTAATTCCTTTGGGTGAGTTGCAGCATTGAAGAAGTGTATGAAAAGGGTAAATTAGGACGCTCCAGGGAAAATGAAAATAATAAAGCCAATAAGCAGGTATAGATATATGGCTACGTTATTAAGGCTCTTAATCAAAGCAACGGCGATATTGATGCTTTCAGCGGCGGCATCACCAGCTCAGACGACTGACAAACCTATTGATTCCGACAGCACCGATATCAGAGTGCTGGAGGAGCGAGTAAAGCAACAGGAAAAAAACAACGAGACGAAACTTGAAGCAATTAGAAACGAAATTGAATATAGAGATAACGCCCGCAAAGGTGAGATTGACCTGAGGGCAAAGGAATTAGAAAAAAGAATAGAGCAATACAAATGGAGCGCAGGAATAATAATAACAATGGTATTGGCGGTGTTGTCATTTTTTGGATACAAAAGGATAGATAGCGGAATTCAGAATATAATCAAAAAGAAGACTATAGAAGGACTTGAAGTCGAATGGCTGAAAAGTTATGAAATATTTTCCAAAGAGCGAGCAATAGAATTAGAGGAAAGATACGAAAATCGATTCAAGGAATTAGAAGAAAAATGGACTTCCTACCAACAAGAAATGAAAAAATCTTTGAAAAAGATAGAGGATCAACAGACCATTCCAGCTGAAGAGTTAGAACATACTATGAAAAGCCTAGAAGAGGTAAAACAGGAAAAAGAATTTTCAGCGAATGATTGGTTTTTTAAGGCTTATAATGAAGAGCAAAAAGGGAGGTATCAAAAAGCTATTGAATATTATAGCAAAGCGATTGATATAAATCCTAAAGCTGCAAGCGCTTACAACAATAGAGGCTTTTTATACTTTAACTTAAATCACTTTAAGAAGGCAGTCAGCGATTTGGATAAGGCTATTGAACTGAAGCCAAAATTTGCTATCCCCTTTAACAATAGGGGCCTTTGCTATCACAGTTTGCGCGAATATGAAAAAGCAATCGACGACTACAATAAGGCAATCGAATTCGATCCAAGTGATTTTAGACCTTTAAGTAACCTCGCTACGACTCAAATCATTTTGGGAGACTATGGGGATGCTTTAAAAAGTGTTGAAAAGGCACTTACTTTTGAATCAGATGATGAGGCATTGGCAATACTCTATTATAAAAAATGCATTATTACAAAATTGCTTGGCTTCGATACGACAGAAGGCGAAAAAGCATTTACCGATTTGCTTGAAAAAGAATTTACTGTTGAAACGGTTTCTGTTGATATGATAATGGATTGGATTTCCGAAGCCGATCTGCCCGCGGATACCAGAAAGTTCATAGAGGAAAAAACTGAGATGTTGAAGAAGAAGATGAAATAAAAGGGTCGATTTGAGATCGACCCACGCGCATATTCGTTAAATTGGCAAATATAAAAAAGCGGGAGACGAGGCTTGAACTCGCGACAGCCACCTTGGCAAGGTGGTGCTCTACCAACTGAGCTACTCCCGCAACAGTTTTTCCCGGCGCTGCCGGGCTTTTCATAATTATTTAATCGGCCATCTTTGTCAAGATCTTTTATCTTAACAGAACCGCCTTCTTAACCTGCACGCCGTCGGGGCCGCTCATGCGGACGAAATAGGTTCCGCTGGCGACCTCGCCGCCGGTCATATCGGTTCCATCCCAGACGAATCTGTTTACGCCGGTCCGGCAGATGCCATCGAATAACGTGGCGGTTCTCCGGCCGAGAATATCCACGATCTCAAGCGTCACCGGGGTTTCCAAATCAGACTGAAAGGCAACGGTAACAGAAGCATTGAACGGATTCGGATGGGGCGTCCGGAGTCTTAGCCTGTCCGGAACGGCTGCAATATCGCTTTCGATACCGGTGGCTGACATTCTTCCGGAGAAAACATCCTGGTTACCGTTTCTGGTATCGGTCCAGACCATCTGAACCTCGCCCTGCCAGGCGTCGAGGCCGATATATTCTCCGATCAGTCCGGCCAGACGGGCATCGCTGGGGTTGGAGGAGACGGTTGTGATCCGCTCGTTAGGTAACCAGTTTTCCCCGGCATCCTCTGATCTGGTATAATAGACGTCGAAAAGCCAATTATGCTCGGCATCCAGACGCCTATCGTAGAAAACGGCGTGGACTACGCCGCTTTCGTCAACCGTTATCCAGGGATGGAACTGGTCGGCGCCGTTATGTAACGGGTCATCGTTGATCCTGAGCGGCTCCGACCAGGTAGCCCCGTTATCCTCGGATTTCATAAAGAAGATATCCATATCCGTAACGTTTTCATCCATAAAGGCCATGTAGAGGTTGCCCATATATGGCGAGAGAAGGCTGACGTCGGAGTTCAGCGCAGGATAGGGGAAAACCAGGATGCCACCGCCGATTTCATCCGGCCAGACTGCCGTACGGACCAGGAGCATATCCTGGCCGAAGGTTCGACCTTGATCACTGGAGACATCAAGAAAAATCCCTCTGGTAGGATAATACTGGAACCAGGCAACAAATACGTCCCCCCAAGCGCCAACGGTCGGAACCGACCATTGAACGCCGAACTCATCCGACACATAAACGGGATCGGAGTAAGTCTCTCCGCCGTCGCTGGAGGATACAAGAAGAATCTCGGTGATGTCGGTGAATCGTGTCCAGCTAATATATATGTTGCCATTGGTGGGACCGCTGGTTCTATCGAGAGTCATCCACTGCTTATCCTCGAAAACCCCCTCAACAGAATCGATTGCGATAACCGGATCGGACCAGCTCACTCCGCCATCGGTGGATTTCTGCACATAGATTGCGGATCGTGACAGATCCAAATTCAAGACCAAGGTGCAGGCAAAGAAATTACCGTTGGAATCCACAGTCAGCACCGGGTCTGACTGCTTTGGATAAGGCGGAACGTAAAGCAAGGTGTCGTGCCAGGTCTGCCCACCGTCGAACGTGTAGCCGATCCCGACCCTCCGAAAGCCAAGGCGGAAATCACGCCAGATGGCCACAGCGTTGGCCGTATTGGTGGGGTTGATGCAGACCATCTCCTCATTCTGCACCTGGGTGGTGTTGTCGCTGTTGATCTGGATGTTGTCGACATCGAGGATGGTCCAGGGATCGTAGGGCGCATCCGAGATCGGATACTCCAGACGCGACAGCGGAAACGGTTTTGAGTAATCGATATCGCCCGCTGCGACATAGGATGGCAATTGAAAGGGCGCAATAAAACCGATCATCAAAAAACATAAAAGCTCTCGCATTAGACCTCCCTTAATTCAGATTCAAGTTCAGGTATCCGTATGTTAACGCGCAAATCGACGTTTTGAGGTTGTGACAAAATTCCATTCGCCGGACGCCGTTGCAAAGAACGAGACAGTCCACACATCTATTAAACAAGATAACTACGCATAAGATTCCGTCAATAGAAAAAGCCCCGGCGGCGTAACGGGGCTTGCGTTTCCATATACTATCCTTTTATGCTTCTACCGGCACCTTTTTTTTATCCAATGCTTTTTTGTATAACTCCACGTATTTTCTGGCGGAGGCGTCCCAGGAGAAATCCTGCCGCATGCCGCGGAGCATCATAACCTCCCAGACGTTTTTGTCGCGGTAAACCTCGACGGCGAACTTGATGGTGTTCAGCATCTCCCGGGAATCATAGTCTGTGAAGACGAAACCGTTGCCCGTTCCCTTGACCGGGTTGGCGTTTTCTATAGTGTCGGCCAGGCCGCCCGTCTTCCTGACAATAGGGATAGAGCCGTATTTTAAGCTATACATCTGGTTCAGCCCACACGGTTCATAGCGGGAGGGCATCAGAAACATATCGCTGCCGGCCTCGATCAGGTGAGCTAATTGATTATTAAATTCGAGGAAGGCTGCAATCTTTTTGGGATATTTCTCATGCAAGGATGTAAACAGATCATGATACTTCTGATCGCCCGTCCCGAGAAGGACGATCTGCAGATCGAGCGATAGAAGATCATCGGCGACCTCGGCGATGAGATCAAATCCTTTCTGATCGGCCAGCCGCGATATAATGCCGATAACTGGCACATCCCTGCGAACCAGTGGTAATTTAGCCTGCCGTCTGAGGGCATTTTTACATTTCTTTTTACCGGCGAGCTTTTCCGGAGTGAATCTGGCAGGGATGA
>Ga0114920_10001778_pt1 | contig 10073 bp, 6 predicted proteins | sample ChitaG_FD_88683 | JGI IMG/M metagenome (GOLD analysis project Ga0114920, IMG submission 88683) | Deep subsurface microbial communities from South Pacific Ocean to uncover new lineages of life (NeLLi) - Chile_00310 metaG | ecosystem: Environmental > Aquatic > Marine > Oceanic > Sediment ...
CACATCCTGACTCCAGGAGATATGCGGAGCATCGGAACTTAAGAAAAGCAGGCCGCCGACAGAAGCTAGCCCCATGATAAAACAGAAAAGCAAAATCTCAAAAACCCTGGAGGAAAAGAAGGGATTTTTGAAAAATTCGGCCAAGGCGGATTCCCTACGTACAGTTTCCTTAGGTTCTGCCGCTTGATTTTTTCCTTTTTTGCTTTGCGATTTCATATATCGATGGGTTATGCTTTTATCTTGAGTTAGTGCATTAAATTGAGAATCGTGGCAAAAGAGACAATTCTAACCTCACCCCCTTAGTCCCCCTCTCCCCCGCCTCCGGCGGGGGAGAGGGGGAGATAGGGGAGAGGTAAAAAAATCTTGACATTTTCTTTACAAGAACCTGCTTCACATTTAAAGACAATCAAACTTACTTTATTGATCTGTAAACAGTTAGCTTTTCGCATAGCCCCGCCTTTGGCGGGACAGGCAAGCCATAAAGGCTTGTCTACGCAAAAAACAAATACCCGATTTCGGCGCAATCCGTTTCACTTCCTGATTCTTAGCAAAAGATAGAACAGTGGCTTGACGATGGGCCACCAATCCAAAAATGGTCTGATCTTGGAATATTTCTTTCGGGAAGGATAAATCTTTGAGACCGGCACCTCGCCAAATTTATGTTTCAGCTTGAGAACCCAGAAATGAATATAATATTCCAGCTCATAGGTGGAAAGCCACTCCTGCCAGATATTTATCTTAGGATCATCAAACAAAGAAACCTTGTAAGCCCGGAAGCCATTGGTTACGTCGGTCAGCCTTCTTCGCAAGAGCATAGACCACAAAAAGGTAAAAGCCTTTATCCCCAATTTTCGGGCTAAAGGAAGATTTCCCGCCTCCCCTCCTTCTAAATATCTGGATCCCTGAATGTAGTCAAAGTTTTCCTTTAGGATGGGTTTAAGCAGAATAGGTATCTCTTTCGGATCATCCTTTCCGTTCCCTGCCATCAGCGCCACCAACTGGAAGCCATTTTTTCGGGCGTAGTCGATTCCATCTCTGATACAGCTTCCCACTCCTTCTCTTTGAGGGTGATGAATAACCTCCACATCAAAACCTTTTAGCACCTTCGGGGTGCTGTCGGTGGAACCATCGTTTACCACCAGGACCTTACCAATTTCCACCTCTCTGAATCTCTCCAGGACGGTTTTGATTCTGTGCTCCTCATTATATACCGGAATAATCACTAAGGTTTTAAAACTTTTTTCTCCCAACCCTAAACTCCAGGATAAAGACCGAAATCTATCAAAGATAAATCGCCGTTTGTGCAAGAAGACAATTTTTTCGGGTCTTTTTAAAAAACTTAAATCTTGAGGCGGTCCGATTTTGGATCCTGTGGAGATGAATTACCGCCTCTATGAAGAATTATGTTCCACCAAAAACAACAATCTGGGAGGGCATCCAGCCCTACTTGAAACCGTAAGTGACTCAGATTGCTTTGTAAAGCTAAAGCTTTATACTCCACAAAGATAGTATCCAAGGAGTTTCCCTGCGCAAGTCCTACTTGTCATTCTCCGTAGAACTCCTTGATGCAGTCTGTAGTATACCTTATCTGCTCCTCAGTGAGCTCGGCAAACATGGGGAGCGACAGAATCTCATCCATACATCCCTCAGTCACTGGAAAGCTTCCCTTTTTATATCCCAAGAAACTGTATGCATTCTGAAGATGTATGGGTATGGGATAATGGATGTTGGTAAATATGCCCTTTTCTTTTAGGAAATCGATCAGCTTTTCTCGGTTCTTTACTCTCACACAGAAGACATGATAAACATGCTTGGCATAGGGCATCTGTTCCGGCACCTTCACGCTGGTCCCCTCCAGATATTTTCTATAAAGATCGGCATTTTTTCTTCTGGCATGGTTCCACTTGTCCAGATGATTCAATTTGACCGAGAGGACCGCACCCTGAATACCCTCCAGCCGACAATTATTGCCGATCATCTCATGATAGAATTTTTTGGAGGAACCATGATCCCTTAACATCCTGACTTTTTGCGCGATCTCGTCTGAGTTGGTGGTAACCGCCCCTCCCTCTCCATATGCTCCCAGATTTTTCCCAGGATAGAAGCTGAAACATCCAATCGTTGCCAGGCCTCCTGTTCTTTTTCCCTTATACTTTGCCCCGTGTGCCTGCGCGGCGTCCTCGATGACCGGTATTCCCTTTTTTTCGGCTATCTGAAGTATGGGATCTAAGTCTGCTGGTTGCCCATAAAGGTGCACGGGAATTATTGCCTTGGGTTTTCCGGTTATGGCCTTTTCCAGTTTGGTGGGATCTAAATTGTAGCTTTTCTCTTCGATATCCACAAATACTGGAGTTGCTCCGGCGAAGGAAATAGCCTCGGCTGTGGCTATGAAGGTGTTGGGAGTTGTGATTACCTGGTCTCCCTCTCCAATCCCCAGAGCTTTCAATGCCATGATCAAAGCAGAAGTGCCGGAATTAATTCCAATAGTGTGTTTTGTCTCGCAATAGCTGGCAAATTTCTTTTCAAAATCTGCTACCGCCTTACCCAGAACGAAAGCCGTATTGGAGATGACATTACCAATGGCGTTGTCAACCTCTGGCTTGATGGTTTGATACTGAGCTTTTAAATCAACAAATGGTACCTGCATCAAATCCTCCTTGAGTTTTCCTTGTGATCAATCCATTTTAGCCTAAAATAGTAAATTGGCCGCAAAAGTCAAGCGTTTAGTAAAGCCTGTTTGCGTCGATCGTGTCAGGAAAATTGTGCAGATTTGTTTTTGGGCATAGGCTGTTTTTGGTTTGGGACATAAGCTATTAAGCCATAGATTATTCTTTCTGCGCTTTTGGAGTTGTTAAAGGACTTAATGGGGATTATCCGCCGTCTTAACTCCTGGAGATATCGTTCTATGAGGTTGTTGGTTTTCAGCGCGTAGGCTTGGCTACGCTGCTTTCTTTAGGTTACATCGAGGTAATCTCAAGATCACAGGAGACAATGTCCCGCCTTAACGGTGGCATATTCCCCGGCGAACCGAATTTGTCAACGACTCTAAAAAGAGATTTAAAAGAATAACTTAAAAAGGAGAAATTTGCTGGTGCTGCTCTATACTTTTGTCCCAAAATTGTTCATGCTCAAGAATAGGAGCATCTTGAATTAAAGTGTCCGGGCTTCCACCCTATGGTCCCCTTACCACAATTCTATTTCATCCGAGTCATCTTTTTTGTCTTTTTATAATTTTCCATTTCCAATGTATAAAAATAGATTCCGCTGGAAACATCTTTTCCTTTATCATCTTTGCCATCCCAGATCACCCGGTAATTTCCGGATTTCTTGGGTTCATCCACCAAAGTCCTCACCTTCTGCCCCAGAATATTGTAAACTTTAAGGGTAGTGTGAGCATATGGACCGTCCACTGTCCACTGTCCACTGTCCACTGTCCACCGACCACCGTCCGCAGCCTTTTTCTGAATACTGCCTACTGAATACTGGATACTGGTCACCGGGTTAAACGGATTGGGAAAGTTCTGAAAAAGCTCAAAAGATTGGATGCCAGAGTTAGCCTCATCCTCATCCACATCTGCCGAAAGTGAGACCGTGATGGAGTCCTCATAGGGAATGAAATTGGGCTTGGTTACCACCACACTCATCTCTCCTACATCATCTAAGTTCACCTCACAGGATAGATTACCATCCGGATCAGTTTCGCCCAAAAACATGATCCTGTCTTGCAAGGCCAGACACACTAAAGCATCACCGGCTCCTGTTCCCTGGGATGTGACGGAGAAGTTGATGGTTCGCCAGCCCATGTTTACCTCATCCGGATGAACCACGGCCAGATCTTTTGGAATCTCAGTCCAGACCGGCATCTCCGGATCGCCGAATAAATTATGTCCATAGTTAATATCCCGGTAGGAAGGATAGGCACATCTGGAAAGAGCCTCTGCCACCCCGATGTGATGCCCGGGATTGTCGTCTGATAGATATTCTAAAAACTTCTCAAAAAGTTTATAGGAGATGCTCACCCATCCCCATCTGGAATACCCCAAGAATGCCACCCCACCTTTTTGAGGAGCCAAAGGGTAGAATTCGCCCACGCAAGGCTCTCCTCCTAAAAAAGGATATTTGTCCACGTCTATGGCACTCTGACTGCAGGATATGGAATACATTATCCCATATTTTTGTTCACTGTCCAGATTGGGCATGTGTCCATGCCCATCGTTTTCTCCCGGAAAGGTGTAAACCCAAGACTTAGGTGTGCCATTAGTCGAGTTCGATTTTGCCACAAAACCACTTGATTTACCGTGAGCTAAAACCCCAATGATTCCCCAGCCTTGATTCATCACCTCTACGCAAGTCCCTCCATCCGGACTCACTGGATTCTCTGCATTTCCGGTTGGTGATTCTATTAAGGTGGTTAAGTCTTGATAGAAGCAGGATGGTACGTACTCTGAAACCAAATTGTGTTGTCCGTAATCCCTCATCTGATCCGAGCTCATCCATAATGCACGGGTAAGATAATCGGTTGTCCCATTGCCGGGGTTTTTCTCATAGGAGAGTAACTTTTCCACAAAAGCCTTTGCCTCTGCGGTGTCACCTGCGGGAACTCTTCCTACAAACAGATCCGGATAGATATCCGGACTGTCGTGTTGCGGCTCTCCCCAGATGCCATCGTTATCCAGATCCCACTCCCCATCCACATCGGAAAAGTAAAGATCACAGATATGCTGATTGGGGTTTGACGGAGGGGTGGATGTATTGGTGGGATAAGCATACCTTATGGGAACCACATCCTCATCCCCTCCTAAGAGTACCCAATTGGTGCCGTTCTGATAAGCAAAAGTTAAGAAATTTCTGAGCTTTTCCGCATCATCTCTTCCGGGATAACTGATTATTATGCTGTCTATACAAACGATAGCTGCATCTGTCCCCTTTCTGGTTTTCCATTCCACCAAGGGCAAAAATGCCGGCTCAAGTTCCGAAGAGGTGACAACCAAATAAGGAGGATATGCTGAACTATCGATATTTGTTTTGAATAGAACAGGTTGAAAGTTTTTGCAGATGAAATTTGGAATATCTGTCTTGTTGTCAACCAATTGGTGTAGAATCTTTTCATACAACTTTTGTGCCCTGGTTGATCTTCTCTGTATTTGAGAAGAGGAGGAGATTTTTTCGGAGTGTTCCAATTCCACTCTTATATCCAGTTGGGTATAGAAGAAAAGCCTTCGCGATTTAGGCTGGTATTGCAAAGGATACAGAGCCAATGTGACCAGATGGTTTCCTGCCAAATACCCCTCTTCAACTATCTCCACCAGTTGCGGTGGATATAATGAATCTGAGTTATAGACCTGAGTATCTGGCTTTACCCATTCTTTTTCATAAGCATAATCTGTTTTTTCATCTGGCTGACCGGGAAAGATAAGAAAATCTCCATCCAGAAGTATGTGCTGCGCATTTGTGATAGATACATCAGCTACCTCACTATCATTGGGAAGGATAAGATGGATCAACTTTATGGGAAGATCGGGACAGCCGACATCTTGCGATCTTATCCCACCTTTCAGACTGACCACATCAAAACCATCTTTCTGTTCAAAAATAAGATCCCTTTCAGAGAAGAAAACCTGATAGCTTATTTGAGCGAATCCGGTACTTGAAAAAATAACCAGCACAAAAAGCAGAATCAAAAAACATCTTAAGCTTCTACTCATCGTTCCCCCCCTTTATGCAATTAGCTTCCGAAGGGATTGAAATTCAACCGTCCACAGGTCCCTTTGCATTCAATTTTGCAACATGTGTGCCAGCGGGAAAAGTTTTTGACAGGAAAGACGCTTTTGCGCTAATCTAACTTTTATCAACAGGTTATACCAGCATGCTCAGATGCAAAAGCTTCTGGAGAGGATCACTCTTTTCATTTTTCTAAACTAAGAGTATGGGAGAAACCCAATAGATTGTGGTATGCTGTCGACATCACCACAACCAGGCAAAAATATTCTGTAAAAACGAATTTTTTCCTTGACAAAAAAGGGGCATGAGTGTATCATGGGGGAAGAAAGTGGATATTTTTGGTCTTATGTGGGCGGAAGAGGGTGTCTAAGTCCACGAGTTTTTTGGTAAGTTGTTATAATTACATAACTTGAATTTATCTTATTAAAGTTAAATTCGAAGTTAATGAAGTTTTCTAAAGAAGCAATTGTACTTAGATGTAGATATAAGAAGCGTGATTGAAAGGAGAGGGCTTTAAAGGAAACGAAGTGTTCAGCTATCCATCAGCTTTAAAGCTTGCAGGCTCTCCCTTGATTTGCGCTACAATAAGTTCCCGTTTTAAGTTTAAAGACTTTCACTTTTCATGGCTTCTTTTAAAGGAAAATACACATCTACCATAGACGGCAAGCGGCGACTCAAACTGCCCAAGAAGCTGAGGGAAGCTGTGCCACTTACCCCCAATAACCCTTTCGTCATAGGACCGGGATATGATGGCTGTATCTTCCTGTATCCCGCTGACGAGTGGGCAAAGCAAGAGGAGAAGCTCAGAAATTTGAAGGTAGATTTACCAGAACACAGGTTTTTAGAGAGGGTGTTTGTTCCTGAATCGGATGATGTGAAATTAGATCGTGTGGGACGACTCACTATCCACGAACAGCTTTTAAAGTTTGCCCAGATCGAAAAAGAAGTGCTGATCTTAGGAATTTTATCTCGCATTGAACTATGGGCACCTGAGGTATATCAGAAATACAGAGACCAGTATAAACAGAGTTATGAGGAGGTGGCAGAGAAGATATTCAAATCTTAAACTGCTCTTGAGCACAAGATTCAACTCTTTTTATAACAAAGAATTTTGCTTTTTTCATAAACATTGACTTTACGCCAAGCCATGTCCGCGGGTATGCCCGTACGAGCATACCGCAGAATCCTACGGAAAGGCTTGGGTAGGTAAAAGATAATCTTTTGAAAGACAATGACCTGTTCATCTGGGCACAAAAAATCAACTGAGTTAACTGAAACCTCACCCCCTTTCTCCATCTCTCTACTGAGTGGAGAGGGGGATGGGGGTGAGGTAAGAACCCGTCAAATTTTGTTCCTAATGCAAAAGATGTGTTAAAACATCCATCGCAAAATGCTAAAAGTATGCACCAACCAGTTCTGGTGAAGGAGGTTTTGAACAATCTTTTAACTGAGAAATCTGAGATTCTGATTGATGCCACGGTGGGGACAGGTGGACATGCAGAAGCTATTCTAACAAAGCTGACAGGGAAAGCAAAGTTAATCTGTATTGACAGAGATGAAAATGCTTTAAGGATCGCAAAAAAACGTTTAGTCCGGCACAAAAGGGAAATTGAGTTTGCTCATCTTCGTTTCAGTCGGATTGAGGATTTTCTTTCGAGCTTGAACATAAAAGAGGTTTCGGGATTTCTTTTTGATTTAGGCCTGTGTTCGCTTCATCTGGAAAACAAAGAACGTGGCTTCAGCTTCCAATTGGATGGACCATTAGACATGCGAATGGATAGATCGCAATCCAAAAGTGCTTTTGAGGTGATCAATAATTATTCATTCTCGGAACTAACCGTGATTCTTTATAAGTTTGGTCAGGAAAGATTTTCCAAAAAGATCGCCCGAGCCATCGTGAACAAAAGAAGGAAGGCTCCCATCTTGACCACCTTCCAGTTGAGAGGTTTGGTGGAGTCGGTGATCAACCCCAGATATAGAATAAAGTCCTTGGCACGAGTGTTTCAAGCCATCCGGATAGAAGTAAACGATGAGTTAGCCGAGTTAAGAGAAGGGCTTAAGCAGGCGATTCTCCTTCTGGCTCCTGGCGGGAGACTGTGTGTGATCTCCTATCACTCTTTAGAACATCGGTTGATAAGGGAGAAGATGAGACGGGAAAGTAAAGGATGTGTTTGTCCACCAGATCTTCCCGTTTGCGTTTGTGGTGCCAAAGCCACTTTAAGGATGATCACCACCAAGCCCATAGTCCCTTCACCAGAGGAGACAGAAAAAAATCCCCAGGCAAGAAGTGCCAAGCTCTGGGTGGCGGAAAAGCTGAGCTCTATAGAAAATTGAAAATGCACAAGAGCAAAAGAGAAAGAAAAAAGCGCAGGCTGAAGCCTGCGGCTACCAGTAGATCAAAGATTTGTAGCCGCCCATTTGGGCGTTAAGAAAGGTAACCTAAATTGTATGTAATCTTCAATTAATTTGATAATAGGCGGAGAAAAGAGTTTGAACAGAGCTAAAACAAAAATAAATCGCTTTGCCGTAAAAAGTAGAAAAAGCTTGAGACTAAAAATCCTTTTGATTTCTCTGACGCTGATTTTTTTGTCCTGCGTGTATATCTGGCAGAGGGTGACCGTAATCACCCTTTCTGCCCACACCAAAGAGCTGAGGCTTGAAATCAAGGAAAAGCAGAAGACTCGTAAATACCTGCAAATTGAGGTGGCCGAACTTAGCTTTATCCAGAGAATAGAAAAGATAGGCAAAAAGATGGGATTTATCTATCCTGACTTAGATCAGATAGGGCTGATTCGGGAATGGCCTGATTCCACTTACCTGGAGACGCCCGGATTTGCAAAAAACATCTGGGCTAAGCTGAAGGCACTTCAGAAGGATCTCCTCTCCGGAGATGAAGCAATCGCAAAAGAGATCAAACATGAGCCATAAGACTGGACCACACAAACTGCGCCGCCAGATTTATTCAAGGCGGAGTCGATCGAGTTGGACCAAACTTTCAAGAAGAAGATCAGTCCTCATCTTTGCCTCAGGAATTTTTGTATGGTTTCTGATTCTTTCCCGTCTGTTTTTCATCCAGGTTCTCAAAGGGGCGGAATACAAAAGGATCGCCTTAAGGCAACACCAGCAACACATTAAATTGGAGGCAAAAAGGGGAATCATCTATGACCGAAACGGAAAGGCTCTTATCATCAATCTGCCGGTGGAATCTTTCTTTGCCATCCCGGAGAGCGTGAAAAACCCAGATCAGGTAGCAAGGGTATTTAGCCTGTCCAACTCCAGCTGTTCTCAGATAAAAAAGAGTTTGAGGACACGAAAGAATTTCGTCTGGCTAAAAAGAAAGATGGAAAAAGAAGAGAGTCAGAAGATAAAACAGAGAAAGTTGGAGGGGGTTTGGGCATTAAACGAAACTAAAAGGTATCATCTTTACGGTGATTTGGCCGGGGAGGTTTTGGGGTTTACGGATATTGACAATAAGGGACTGGCTGGAGTGGAATATCAATATGACCAACACCTAAAAGGCAAAGACGGAGAGGGAATTTTTCAGCGGGATGGACACAGAAATTCCTATCAGATCGCCGAACATCCACTGCAGAAACCAGAAGATGGTAAAAGTTTGGTTCTGACCATCGACATAGAACTGCAAAGCATCGTGGAAGAAGAGCTGAGAAAGGGTATAGAGTTGATCCGGGCGGATGGTGGAAGTGCCATCTTCATGAATCCCCAAACCGGGGAGATTCTAACAATGGCTTATTGTGGAAAAGATGATGGACTGCCCGTAAGAAACCGAACCATAGGTGACAATTTTGAGCCCGGCTCAACCTTCAAGATCATCACTGCTGCCGCCGCTCTGGAAGAGATGATCTTAAGCCCACAGGATAGCATCTTCGGAGAAAAGGGGGAATTCAGAATTGGCAAAAGAATTATCCATGATGTTAAATCTTATGAATGGCTCACCTTTAAGGAAAGTGTGATGTATTCCTCCAACATCGCTCTCTCGAAGATAGCCATGATGGTGGGCAAAGAAAAACTATACCAGTACACCTGCGATTTTGGAATAGGCAAAAAGACCGGAATCGACCTGCCCGGCGAAGCAAAAGGCTTTATCCCTTCTCCTGAAAGGTGGTCTGACTTTGTCCTCTCATGCGTTGGTTTTGGACAGGGGATTTCCCTTACCGCCCTTCAACTGGTACGTGTCTATTCTGCCATAGCCAATGATGGCATCCTGATGAAACCTTTCGTGGTCAAGGCGATTCTTGACGAGAATGGAGACACCTTGAAATCGGTGAATCCCACCCCGGTCAGACATGTGGTAAGTGAAGAAACCGCCCATCTTTTGGTGGACTTCATGAAAG
>Ga0114920_10001779_pt1 | contig 10072 bp, 10 predicted proteins | sample ChitaG_FD_88683 | JGI IMG/M metagenome (GOLD analysis project Ga0114920, IMG submission 88683) | Deep subsurface microbial communities from South Pacific Ocean to uncover new lineages of life (NeLLi) - Chile_00310 metaG | ecosystem: Environmental > Aquatic > Marine > Oceanic > Sediment ...
CCCCATCAATGGCTCTGAGGTATCCATCCAGATGTCGCCAAATTTACGATGGCGCACATTACCGAAAGAGTAGTGCCCCCAGAACTGGTCAGGATGAACATCCCCCAAATCGTCAACAGCGCCTATTCTAATTCCTGCGTTATTGCCGCCATTTCTTTTGAGTAGAGCCAGAACGTTATTAGCACGCTGTGTATCTTGCTTCCTCAGTTTAAGATATAGGTAAACACCATCGGCGTGGTTATCCACGGTGAGGACTTCCTTCGGGATACCTCGCCGGTGCAGGTCTAGAGTGTGCTCACAAATCGTGTCCACGACAGTTCTGGTCTCAGCGGGGCTCAGGTCGTCTTCTATCATGCTATCGCCTCGACCCGTGTAAGCGAGGTGATAGAAGCAGACTCGGTGTATGTTTTCCCGCTCTACCAGACGGAAAATAGCCGGTATTTCCCGATAGTTGAAGCGGGTGATAGTTAGCCTCAGGGAGACCCTCTGCCCAAGGGCAACGCAGTTTCTGATGCCCCGGAGAGCGGTTTGAAAGGCACCACTTTTGCCACGAATATGGTCATTTTTAACACCGATGCCATCCAGGCTGATTCCCACTTCGGAAAAGCCAACGTTATGAATCTTCTTGGCTACAGACTTAGTAATGAGAGTGCCATTGGTGGAAAGGACGGGCCTTATTCCTTGTTCCTTGGCAAAGCGAGCTAACTCAAAGATGTCTTCCCTGAGTAAAGGCTCACCGCCCGAGAAAAGGAGGACAGGCACATCAAATTCAGCCAAGTCGCTAATGAATGCCTTTCCTTCCTCTGTGCCCATCTCCTTGGGATTCCTTAGACTGTTTGCATTGGCGTAGCAATGGATACAATGCAGATTGCATTGTCTGGTGCAGTTCCAGACTACAATGGGAGGCTGAACATTCTCTGTGGAATGATTTACCTTTGAGGAGCTAAGCTCCTGGACACCGTAACGGAGGTAATCACCTGGCCCGATGTTATTACAGAGTAGCCGTGAAATCGATATCACTGAGCAACGCCTCCCTCGCCATTATTTTGCGTTGTACTGCGCTTGCCTTGGTGTGCTGCTACCAGCGAGACCAAAGCCTCATCCATGATATGTGTTACTAAAGGTATAGCCTCCACCGCACGCTCATTTAGTGCCTCTCTTCTCTTTAGGAGATGGGTAGCAGAGTTTACTACCGGGTCCCGGTGCAGGATGAAAGCTTCAAGTGAATCAATAAGCGAAAGGCCCTGCTTCGCCAATTCTTCTCCGAAATCGCTCCCGGTATTATGAACAAGTTTGATGGTCTCCTCGCGCTTACTGGGCTCGGTTATATATTTGATAACCAGGTTAAGCAGTCGCCGGCCATACTGGGCCAAACGCTCTTGGGATTCCTTACTGAGCTTGTTATACCATGAAGTATTAGTGAAATTTGCCAGAGCAATATCATGGTGGAGACTAGCGGCACCTTTTAATTCGGCAACCAAGTCCTTGATACCGTGCACCCTCTGCTGTAAACCCATAAATTGGCGTATCTCAACCCTGGAGTAACGGCGGTGACCACCAGGAGTTATGAAAGCTCCTATTTTGCCTTCATCAGTCCACTGTCTAAGCGTCGCCTCACTAACGCCGAGGATTTGGCTGGCCTCACTTATGCTGATTAGAGTTCGCTGGCTCAAATAGCGCTCCTTTGACATAGCCACCGCGCAAAAAGGAAATTGTTAAATTTGCTATCAGTTTTAAAAATCTACTGAAATCTATAAAAATCTATAGAATCCTGGATAACTGTAGCATATATTAGCCATGAATACAATGGGTAAATATACCCTGTTTTGGGATAAAAACTACCCATTTCCGATGTTGGCCAATATTGAGTAATATGCCATTGAAGCATTGAGGCTCACAAGGGATTAACTTAAATAAGATAAATCTGGGTAATTTTGCGTGTGGTAACTGTTTACACACTGAATCTGAGGATATTAGTGAGGTTTCTTTCGAGTCATACCAATCAACTGGGCCCAGAAGTCATATATTGATTATCAGGCTTTAGAAGAAGGCAAGCAATATCCATTTACGCATGCAAAGCCGGGAGGGCAATCAAAATCGAGAGAGCATACCAAATTGGGGAGAGTTTGCTTTGACAGATTTGTTTGTTTGTTCCTTTGGTACAGGGCAACACCTCCCCCTATCCAAATAAGTAGTGGTGTGGAGAGGCCGAAGAGCAACGCTAACATACAATTACGGAAACTTCTCATGATACACCTCTTTTGTAGTTATGAAGCATACAAGCTACCGATATCGTTCATACCTTTCTTTTTTTATTTGCTGAAATGGAGGTAAAATTATGATTATGGAGCTAAGCCGAAGAGATTTCTCTCAATTCCTTAATCCTTGTTTCTACCTCCATCCCAACTCTCACCTTAATTTTAAACACTGCTAGTGGATTTGGAAACAGGATAATCGTCTGTCTTTAGTGCTAAAGTGCCCTGTTTTGCGTATAAAATCTTGTCCTTTTTTACCAATAAGTAAGTGCCTTAGCAGCCAGATTCTTTGAAAAAGTAGATACGTAAGACGCTGAAGGTAGTGCCACCACATAAGCTGCCCTTTTTGAGTTAAAAAATATCCCTATCTCCGTCAGCACACTAAAATAAAACAGAAACAAAAACTCTGACCTAAAGTCAGAGTTTGAACGTTCATATTAGCCAAGCAATGTGTGCTTGATTTATGCATCCATATTTATTAGGCCCTTACGCATGGCGTATTTTATAAGTTCGGTGCGATTATGTATATCCAGCTTTTCCATTATTTTTGTCCGGTGGCCCAGAACCGTCTTTATGCTAAGGAAGAGCATTTCAGCAATTTGTCGGCTGGTGTAACCCTCAGCGATCAACTTTAGTATTTCTCTTTCCCTATCGGTTAAACGGTCATACGGCTCTTCTTCGGCCCTCTTCAGGTAATCTTTAATTACGGTTAGAGCCGCGGAAGGGTACAGGTATGAATCACCCCGGTGTACAGCATATATGGCTGATATCAATTCTGAACCCAGTGCTCGCTTAGGTACGTAACCAATGACTCCTGCCTTGATGGCCGATATTGTGTACTCTCTATTGTCGTGTTGGGTTAAAGCTAGGACTTTCACTTTTGGGTTTTTCTTTATTATGCGGCGAGTAGCTTCCAAACCATCCATGCTAGGCATAGCTATGTCCATAAGTATCACATCAGGCATAAGCTCTTGTGCTTTTTCGATGGCTTCCCTTCCATCAGACGCTTCTCCTACTATCTCGATGTCATTTTGGAGACTAACCAAAGCACGAATACCATCTCGCATTATTGCATGGTCGTCTACTACAAGTAGTTTTATCTTACTCACTGGGAACCTCCTGATTAATGGGAATTTCAATATTGATTTCCGTGCCACTACCATCAGGTCGTGATCGAATACCTAAAGTACCATTCACAAGTTCTACCCTTTCCTTCATACCCAGTAACCCCAACCCGCGTGGCCTGTCCTTTGAACTTATAGCCTCCTTAACGTCAAAGCCTATCCCGTCATCTCTAACACGAACTTTAATTAGGCTCTTTTTAAAATCAAGACTGATATCCACCCTCTTGGCATGAGCGTGCCTGGTGATGTTAGAAACGGCCTCTTGGGTAACCCGGAAAAGTACTGTTTCTAATTGAGGATTCAATCTTCTTATCCGTCCTGTAGGCTTGAAGTTACCTAAAATCCCCGCTGTCCTCAGATTATTATCGACTAACCACTCAATAGCAGCTACCAGCCCTATATCATCGAGCAACGTGGGGCGAAGTTCGTAGATCAACCTGTGTAGCTCGTCAAGAATATTGATAGATAGAGCCTGCGTTTTTCTTAATATAGTTTCGCTCTTTCTTGCACCTGGGGGTAACATGCCTACCGCGGCTTCGAGGTTAGCACCTAGGCTAGCCAGGATCTGGCTCGTTTCATCGTGTAGCTCGCGGGCAATTCTCCTGCGTTCTTTTTCCTGGATTGAGAACATCTCACTCAATAGCTCACCACGGATTTCATCTTTGCGTTGCACATCTTGATGCAACTTAGCATTCTCGACAGCAATAGCGATTTGTGCCGCAATGCCGCCCAAGAGCCGAATATCTTCAGAGGAAAACTTGCGAGCCTTATGACTGGCAACATTAAGCACACCCAAGACTTTATCTTTTGCACGTAGTGGAATACTGGCAAAAGCCCGAAGCCCTTCTGCGTTTACTAGACTAGGGTGGACAGTGCCAGGTTCCTTTGAGATGTCTTTTACCTGAATGGCCTCTCCAGTTTGAGCTACCTTTCCAGCTATACCTTCACCTAAGCGACAGCATACCCTTTGAACATGCTCTTTGGACAAGCCATGATAAACTCGGTAGCATAGTATTTGCTTTTCTTCGTCCCATAGGAGTATACCTCCGGTGTTTCTATCCATTAGCTCCAGCGTCTTGTCCAAGGCGCTACTCAATACAGTATCCAAATCAAGCGATTGGCTAACCACGGTAGCAATAGCATTCAGGGCTGAGAGCTCTCGGTGAGCTTCGGCGATCTTTAACTCCATATCCTTCGCCTCGGTCACGTCACGCATCAGTTCAGTAATTGCAGTAATGTTACCCTGGCTATCCGTAATCGGAGAGGCAATAATATCAACGTATCTTTCTCGCCTTTTACCCTTAACATCATAGACATGGATGTGAGTTGCCCTTGCCGGCTTACCTGTCTCCAATACTGCATTGATGGGGCATTCATGGTGAGGTGGACGACATATCTCAGCTCGGCCGTGAGAAATTTCATAACAGTATTGTCCGATTACTTCTTGCCTTTGTTTACCGTGTTTCACCAATACCGCGTTATTAGCCAGTATGATGTGATAGTCTTTATCAATAACCATTAGTTCATCCTGGAGGCTATCGATAATTGCCTGCAAGTAGTCACCGAAGCCTTCAAGGTTTTTTAAAGGTTCACTTGCCTCATTGGCTATTGAAGATTTTTTACTGGCTCTTTTCACGCTTGGCTTTGAAAGAACTTTTTGCTTCATTGACAATGGCACTCCCCAATAAAGACTCTGCCTATCTACTGTTAGGCTCCTTTTCCTTAAGGGCGTCTCTTAGTGAGTTGATTTCCCGTCGCAGACTTCGCTGTCTATTAAACAGAAGAAGCATATACCCGAAAACCACCGCCCATATTATAGTGAAGGCAGCCAATAAATACCCAGCATTCTCCATATCTTATTACCTCCCTAATTGTATACCTAACTGCATAATTCCTTCAATTTACCTACTTCACCTTCGGCATTTTTTATTGAAGCTCTTTGAATCAAGAGCAGAGAATAAAGAGTAGTGAAGGCAGCAAGGCAGACTAGTAACGTTAGTAACATAGGAGGAGCCAGGCCACCTTGGAAGATGACCGGGCTAGGGTGTTGTGTCCTCCATAATGTGATAGCTAGGGCAACAATTGGCACATCTACAAACCCAACGATACCCACTATTGCGGCAAACCGGGCAGCCTGTTGCTCATGGGTGGCATATGAGCGGACTAGAAGATAAGCTATGTAAATGAGCCAGAGGATAAGCGCTGTGGTAAGCCGAGCATCCCAGGTCCACCAGGCACCCCAGATAGGCTTGGCCCAGATAGAGCCGGTAATTAAAACCAGGGTAGTGAAGATAACACCCACTTCAGCTGAGGAGCTGGCGATGACATCCCACTTGCTCTCCCGTTTCCAGAGATACATGATACTGCCTAGGAATACAATGAAGAAGGCCAAGAAGGCGATCCAGGCCACGGGGACATGGAAATAGAATATCCTCTGTACAATTCCCATACCCTCCTCGGTAGGGACATAGACGAATATCAGGTACAGAGCTCCGACAAAGAGAATGAAGCTCAGTCCCAGTAACGTGTTTCTAAATATACCGGTCTCTTTCATGTTTCCCCTTTATTCTTCAATAACATAGGCAAAGATTAAAAATGATACTACTAGGAAAATAGCGTCAAAAGCGCCTATTATCCGGAGCCAAGGGAATAGGCTACTCCAGGGTTCGCCTGAAAGTGCTGAGTCGGAAGCCTTCACTGCACAAATAATAATGGGAGCAACAATGGGCAGGAAGAGGATTGAGAGTACCATCTCCCGTGCCTTGGTATTTACGGCTAAGGCTGAAAACAGGGTGCCGACAGCGACAAATCCCACTGTAGTTAATACTGTGATAATAACGATCTGGAGTGAGAGAATCGGCAGATTGAAAAGGAAAGCGAAAATTGGCAGTGCTATTGCCTCGATAATCAGCATAAAAAGCAAACTTCCCAGCATCTTGCCAACATAGATAGCTTCTCGGCTTATGGGAGATACCATTAGCCCCTCAAGGCATCCCTCTTCCTTCTCCAATATAAAGGAACGGTTAAGGCTCAACACACCAGCAAAGGCAAAGGTCACCCATAGCATACCTGGAGCTACCAGCGCCATCATCTCCTGACTTGTGCCGAAGGCAAAATTGAAAATCACTATCACCAAAAGGGTGAAAACCAGAACTGAAAAGATAATCTCCCTCGTTCGAATTTCAGAGAGGGTGTCTTTCCAGGTGATGGCTATCGCCTTATGCCAGAATCTCATACTCTAACCCTCATGCTGTGCTGATAGGCCTCTTTCAAACCTGCTAGGTCTAAGGCTTGTCTTGAACCCTGATAAACAATCTTTCCCTTGTTTAAAATTAACAGGCGGTCGCCCATTTCGAGCCCTCGCTCCAGGTTATGGGTGGTGAGAATAATGGTGCGTTTTCTCTCTCCTTCTGTCTCCAATGCATTCCAGAGCATGGGGATTGCCTGCTGGTCTAACCCTGTTTCCGGCTCATCCAGCAGCATTATGGCTGGCTTATGAAGTAGGGAACGAGCAATGGACAGCCTCTGCTGCATGCCCCGGGAAAGGGTACCCACTCGATCATAAAGGCGAGATGTCATCCCTACCATGGCTACTACCTCGTGAATTCGCTTCTTACGCCCGGACACATCATACATACGGCTGTAGAATTCTAAATTTTCATAAGCGGTGAGGTTGCTGTAAAGAAAAGTCCGATGGGTAACTACCCCAATCCTGCCTCGGATCTCTTCTGCGTTGTGCTTAACATTCAGTCCATCAACCAAAACCGTCCCCGAGGTGGGATTCATGATGGTGGCCAACACCTTGATTAAGGTAGTCTTCCCTGCCCCATTGGGTCCAAAGATGACAACAGACTCCCCCTGACTTACTTCAAGGTCTAGCCCGTTTAAAGCCAGTTTATTGCTGAAGGACTTGGTAAGCCCTTGGATTTCGATCGCCCAAGCTTGGGAAGTAGAACCGGGTCTCTCCATTATCTCCTGTCGCTCTCCTCTTTTGATTTCTGTGTTAGCTCGACCAACTGAGCCTTCTTCGCTGGCCGCAGCTGCCGGTAGCTTTTTTCTGGGATTTTACCAGCCTCAAATTCGTCATCTAGGTGGGCAAGCTCCACAAGTAATCTTTGTCTCTGCTGAGAAAGACCATCTTCAGAGACTACCGGCTGTAGCTTCCTCTTCCTCATCAGGTAAACAAAGCTAAAACCGGTACCGAGCATGACCAGCGTCAATACCACCCACAAGATAGCCCCCTGATTACCGGTCTGCGGCAGACCGGACAGTTTGGCCTCTAGGATGTCCCCCGGGGCAAAATCGCTGCCAGAAAGATGCTTAAACCGAGTGTCTTCAATATCCATCGGCTCTTCTGCGGCTAGCTGGTCACCAGTGACCTCAATACTTTCACCCTGGAATAGGAGGTCGTACCTGGTCGTTGGGTAATTCATATTTCGAAGAAACGTATATGTCGCTGAATTATAGTTGACTATGTAGGAGTAGGCTACTTCCTTACTCCCGGGAAAGATGGGCATGGTATCGATAAAACCCTCTTCGCTGCCCGTAATGCAACATTCCATCAGCCCCAGTGTAATCTGCGGCTCAATTGCCTCTTTGGGTAGGGAAAACCTCAATGTCTCTCTCCCTTCCACAGTAGCGGCCCCTCCCGATCCAATATAAGTTCGGTCAGTCTCATTGACAAAGAGGAAATACTCCATAAACTTCAGGCTGTCTAGCCCAACGTATATGATCGTATGTGCCATTTCTACTTTAATCGCCTCATCACTGGTGGTTGAATCATAGACAGTGACTTCGACGGATTTGGTTGTCTTGCCCTCATTAAAACTGAGCCACTCACTATAGTATTCTGCCAACTGGAAGACAAGCACTACCTCATAGCTATAGCCTGACTCAGTTGGCAGACCATTGAAGACAAAGTACCCCTCATTATCGGTTTTGGTAGTAATTGCGTCCATCTCAGTATCATCAAGATAGGTCTTCAAGGTAATGTCTTGGTCGGCGACACTGCTGCCACCTTCAGTTCTATTAATTATCTGACCTTCAATTATTCCGCCACCCGGCTCAGCGGCCGCGGCGGATGCAGATAGGCTTAGTGTAAATATCACCACCAGCAGAGCGATACGCTTAATCAACACGCCCCCCTTGGCTCAGACTTGCCCCGCAATGAGAGCAAAAGCGGTCGCCTTCTTGGTATTTCGTCCCACATTGCGGGCATAGCCGACCTGCGCCTTGGCGCAGGTCCTGAACCTGCTTTTCTATTTCCTCTTCTATATCGGCATCCTTTTCCCGATTATCAATATCTCTGAGGATGGAGACGGCTTTCGTCTTGTACCTTGCCTCCAGGTCTAAATAGTCCGCCCCAGTTAGGATGCCTGACTGAAAGTCAAATTCCAGCTCCTTGAGCATAGAATAGGTGGTGTCCCGTCTGGAACACAACTCTTGCAATTCCTCGTCCTCACCTGAATCCACTGACTGTGTCCTCTGCCTAAAGAATGGATAGACAACAAAGGCAAAGGTCAACACGGCCAATACTAGGGCAACAAAAACAGTCATCTGAAACCCCTCTCGGTAAACTCTTTTAGCTCCTTCTCTAGTCGGTGCCGGTATTCCCCATCCCCTTCTTCGGCCTCAGACATAACATTAGTTTGAGGACGCCTGCCTCGCCTCACCCATTCTCTTAGCGCGATGTAGATTACTCCTCCTCCAAACAGTAATGCCGCAAAAGGTGCAACCCAGGCAGTCAGGTTAAAGCCCTGTTTAGGGGGTGCTGCCAGCACCTGTTCTCCATACTGGGCAACAAAGGACTGGATAATCTGTTCTGCTGGTTGACCTTGAGCCAGCTTCTGTTCAATCAAAGTAGTCATAGCTTCCCGTGATGCGCACTCGGCATGACTGCAATTGCTCAGAACCATGGTGCAACCGCACTGGCAGATAAGCTGCTTGGATATGTCGCTCACCGTTGCTGACTCAGCCCTAGCCGGAGAGGCAGAAAGGAGGAAAATGAGAAGAGCAATGCCAAGCCCCTTTAATACCATATCTATCGTCTCCCCGTCTTGGCTTGAGCCGGGACCAGTAACTTCTTTCGCTCAGGCCAGAATGCGACCAATCCACCCAGAAGAAAGACCCCTCCCCCAATCCATATCCAGTTAACCAGCGGGTTAACCAGAACCTTGAAGGCGGCAGTGCCGTCCTCATCCCGGCCAACCAGGATGACATACAGGTCTTCAAGAGGGGTGGAGCGGATGGCTACCTCAGTCACTGCCTGTTCGTAGCTCCGGTGAAAGTATTTCTCCGGGGTTAACTTGCCAATCAATTTCCCGTGGTTATAGACAGAGAGGGTAGCTGTAACTACCAGCTTACTCTGAGTTTCATAGAGGTCTATGTTGTCATAGGTGAGGGTGTAGTTTTTGATGGCAATTGACTCACCTGGTATGAGTGTGGCTTCCTTTTCCATCCCGTAAGCGGAGGAACCAACCACTCCGATGGCAATGAGGATAATAGCGATATGAACAATATAGCCACCATAACGAGGTCTATTAGCCGCAATCAAGTTAAAAAATGCCTTCAGATAGTTCTCTGCCCTCATACGGTGACGTGCTCTCGTCTCTCGGAACCACGAGTAAAGAACGGTAGAGATGACAAAGCCGCAAACCAAAAAAGCAACAAGGGCATACCACTCCCTTATCCCCC
>Ga0114920_10001780_pt1 | contig 10072 bp, 8 predicted proteins | sample ChitaG_FD_88683 | JGI IMG/M metagenome (GOLD analysis project Ga0114920, IMG submission 88683) | Deep subsurface microbial communities from South Pacific Ocean to uncover new lineages of life (NeLLi) - Chile_00310 metaG | ecosystem: Environmental > Aquatic > Marine > Oceanic > Sediment ...
ACCAGATGTTCTACGAATTTTCCTCATCGTTGAGCTTTGCAAAATCCTGGATGAGAAAATTCTTAAAGCCGCTACATATTGAGTTATGTTAACAGGAAATTGTTTCGGTCAAAGACTATAATTCCATGTATTGGAACAAGTATTGCATTTGTAGTTGACTCAGAAAATTCTTCTCCAACTGTTCTATTTGAATATAATCTTGATATCTGTCTTTTAGGGACATTTAATGGATTTATTTTCTAATCTCATAGATTATATGCCTAAACCCATATGTGCAAAGCCTTTTTAATATGCTATTTTGTATGTCTGGAAATATATATCACATATGGTGTATTATAAAAATATATAGAAAAACATAAATTACAAAAGATTATTCATCTTAGATGTGACAAAATGAATAAAAAACATATTTTAAAATTAATAGCTATATTTGTCGTTATACTTCTTTTCACCGGAAGTTTCATTTCAACAGCGTCAAACATTTCAAAACAAAAAAAATCTATAACAAAATTAAAAGGAGGTTTTAATTCAAAGATATCTGATTTTGAACATAACATTGACGATCCTTGTACTACAAATATTCTGTATCCGCTTTCATCTATCCCTGCATTTGCTGAAAAAGGAGGAAATTTTACAATTAATTTTAAATCAAACGATTTCGATAATATATATGTTTATATATCTACTGCTTATGAACCAGTTGTAGATGAAATTGATCTTACCATCGAACACATATGGGAAGATGATTCAACATGGTACGCTACTTTGTCTGTTCCATTTTATACCCCTGAAGAACTATACAATATAACACTTGTAATTGAAAACGATGCCCAGTTTTACTTCTGTAGCAGACCACGAGCAGTAAGCATAATAGACGAGTTTTCTGATGATTTTTCAATTATTCATTTAACTGATTTTCATATAGGTGATCCAAGAGGCTTTATAGAAAATATAAAAGAAACAATTGGCTGGAAAGCAGCAAAAAAATGTGTAGATGAGATAAACCTACTTCATCCCGATTTTGTAATAATTTCAGGGGACTTAGTGTTCGGTCAACTTTACCCATTTGAATATTCCCGCGAGTACAAAAAATGCTTTGAAATATTGCAAAGTTTTGATGTTCCAACATTTCTTTGCCCTGGTAACCATGACGGTTATAGAAAATTCAGAGAAGATGGACTTGAGTTCTGGAAAGAGTATTTTGGACCATTATACTACTCGTTCGACTATGGAAACTATCATTTTTTATCTATTAATTCATTTGACTGGGCGCCACTTAGCAGACTTACTATCTCGTTTATTCCTTTAAACTGGGGCGGGTGCGTACAAGACAAGCAACTACAGTGGATTGAAGACGATTTGGCAGACAGTGATGCAAATCTTACCTTTATGTTTCTTCATCATAATCCTCTATGGGATACAAAAAAAGACTCTCTTTTAAGATGGGGGTATTACAATAGAAACGAAATGCTTTCTCTTGTTGAAACCTATGATGTGGATGTAGTTATGGCTGGCCATGTTCACTATGATGATGTTACAACTGTAAATGATACACTTTATCTTACAACTACCACAGCATCAAGCTCACTAAGTGGCGATGATGCATATTGGGGGTATAGATTAATTGAGATAAAGGATGGGCAGATCGCATCATATAACTACAAAGAACCAAAATTCTCTATTCCGTCATATAATCTTAACTATAAATTTGAAGATACCTATACAGCAATTGTAAAAAACGATTTAGAAAAAGATGTAAATGTTACATTGAAGTTTTCGGTTCCAAAAAGACCGGTTTATTTTCCGACAGATGGAAAAATTATCCAGGAAAGACAAAATAGTTTCATGAAAGAGATATATGTTAGAGTAAAAATTGAAAAAGAAAGTGAAAAAACAGTATCACTTTCATATTTGCTTTAGTATTTTCTATTTAAAAGTAAATTTTTTCCCTGTCACTCTTTCATATGCTTCTTTGTATTTCTTCGTGGTTTCTTCTATTACGTTTTCTGGTAGATGTGGCGGTGATGAGTTTTTATCCCAACCAGTACTACTCAAATAGTCTCGAACATATTGTTTATCAAAACTTAGCTGAGATTTACCAGGCGTATAAAGATCAGCAGGCCAAAAACGAGAGGAATCAGGAGTAAGCACTTCATCAACAAGAATGATTTCATCACCTATTTTTCCAAACTCAAACTTTGTATCAGCAATAATAATGCCTTTTTTACGAGCATATTCAGCCCCTTCCTTATATATCTTTAAGGATAGATCCTTTATTTTCTCAGCATCCTCCTCACCAATTAATTCCACCATTTTTTCAAAAGAAATATTGATATCATGACCAGATTCAGCTTTAGTAGATGGAGTGAACAAAGGCTCTTCAAACTTATCAGATTCTTTCAATCCCTCTGGTAGTTTTATACCACATACAGATCCATCTTTTTGGTAAGACTTCCATGCTGAACCCGAGATATAACCCCGAACGATACATTCAATGGGAAATACTTCTGCTTTTTTTACAAGCATACTCCTACCAGATAATACATCCTTATGTTCTCTCAGCATCTCAGGAAAATCATCAACTTCAGTAGAAATAATCTGATTTGGCACTGTATCTTTGAAAAAATCAAACCAGAACTTTGATATCTGAGTCAGACAAATACCTTTATTTGGTATTGGATCAGGAAGAACATAGTCAAATGCTGAAATACGATCAGTAACAACTAGCAATAGTTTATCATTTGTCTCATAAACATCTCTAACTTTCCCTCTTTTAAATGCTTTTAACGGTAAATCAGTATCAGTAATAACTCCCATTGATATTTCATCCCCAACTTTTTTATTTTATTTCTGCTCCTTTTTCAACTTCTTTATCAGAAATAATTTTACCTTTTTCACTTTTTAAATTCTTACCATCATAAATTGCTTCTCCGTTTTCACCTATAGTCATATCTACCTTTTTGAAATCATCAAACTCTAAAACACCTGCTGGTTCTCTTGGTATCCCCTCAATGAATACTTCTGAACCAGGTCTTGCATCACCCGGATCAAGAAGCGATACAACTCCTTTATCATCCTCAGCAGCAAGTAACATACCCTTTGATTCAACACCACGGATCTTTGCAGGTCTAAGATTAGATACAATAACAATTGATTTACCCTTGATTTCATCTTTTGAATAAAATGTTTTCATACCAGCAACAAGAACCCTTTTTCCCAAGGCTCCTAAATCAACCTGGAGCATATACAGCTTATCAGCCTGAGGATGATCTTTTACATCAATTACTTTTGCAACACGTAGGTCAAGCTTTGAAAATGGCTCTTCTTCTGTCATGAACTCCTGCAATGAAAGTTTCTTAAATAATGGTTTTGGTTTTTCCAGTTTAGTTCCAACTTTAAGATCTTCTAAAGCTAATTCCCATTTTCCATCATGTATGGAATCATCATGTCCAAGAACATTCCATATTTTATCTGAAGAAAACGGTAGATATGAGGCCATAAGCACAGCTAAGGCATTTACTATTTTCAGACATATATGAAGCACTGTGCCACATTTTTCTTTATCAGTTTTTATAAGGCTCCATGGTTGTTTCTTATCAAAATAATAATTACCAAACTGAGCTAGATTCATAGCAGCTCTTAAACCCTTCTTGAAATTACATTTTTCAATTGCTGCAGAAACTTCATTAGATACTTCCTCTATTTTCTTAAGTGCTTTTTTATCTAGATCATCAAGTGTTCCCTGCGAAGGTATTTCACCAAAATTTTTCTGTGTAAATGTGGCAACTCTATGAATAAAATTACCATAAGTCCCAACAAGTTCATCATTGTTTTTTGCTACAAAATCATCCCACATCCAATTTGTGTCCTTGTTCTCTGGCATGTTTATAGAAAGATAATAACGCACTGCATCAACATCGAATTTTTCTAAAATATCTGGCACCCAAATTGCTAACCCTCTGCTTTTAGAAAATTGTTCTCCCTGTAAACGTAAATATTCATTTGCAGGAATATCATATGGCAACTCCAATGAATTGTCGTAACCCATAAGCATAGAAGGCCAAATCAGACTATGAAATGGAATGTTATCCTTTGCAAGGAAATAATAATGTTTCGCATCCTTGTTTTTCCACCATTCCTCCCATTTTGATGGCTCTCCTCTAATTTGTGACCATTCCTTACTAGCAGAGAGATAACCTATTACTGCATCAAACCAGACATAGATTCGTTTATCTTCAAAACCTTCAACTGGAACATTTATACCCCAACTTATGTCTCTTGTTATAGCTCTATCTTTCAGTCCATTTTTAAGCCAATTATTAGTGAAGTTCAGCACACTTGATTTCCAATGTTTTTTGTCCTTCATCCAATCTAGTAATTTCGGTTCAAATTTACTTAATACAAGAAATAAATGATCACTTATTTTTATTTCAGGAGTACTACCACAAATTTTGCATTTCACATCTTGCAGTTCCTGCGGATCAAGTATTTTACCACATTCATCACATTGATCACCTCTTGCTTTTTCGTTACTACAGTATGGGCATTTCCCTTCTATGTATCTATCAGGTAGGAATCGATTACACTTTTTACAATAAAATGATTCAACGCTTTTTTTAATGACATATTTCTTTTTATAGAGAGTTAAAAAAATATCCTGCACAACTTTTTCATGATTGTCTGTAGTTGTACGTGTAAAAAGATCAAAAGAAATACCAAATTGCTTCATGTTTTCTGTATGTTCCTTGTTATATCTATCTACGATGGCCTGTGGTGTTGTTTTTTCGTTTTCTGCAGTGATTGTGATAGGTGTACCATGTTCATCACTTCCTGAAACCATTAACACATCGTTACCCTTCATCCTGTTATATCGGGCGAATATGTCTGCTGGTAGATAGCATCCGGCTATGTGTCCAAGATGAAGTGACCCATTTGCATATGGCCAGGCTACACCGATGTATATCTTTTCTTCCATATGAAAATCCTTATGCTGAATAATTAGCATAACATTTAAATATGATGCTAGCCTAATGAATAATTATACAATTTAAAAAAAATTGAAGTGAGAAATAGCACTATTATGGTGCATTAGTCATTTAAGATTAATTCATGATTAACCGCATAATTCAGTAATAAAATATCGAGTACATAAGCAATTAAGTGGAGGTTTACCACCTATTATTTGCTAAATAGAGGGCGGATAAGGGTGCTATTTTTCAAAAAGTAAAAAAGATAAATAAATAAAGGTGATAATTAATGGTAATTGATCCAGCAACAACAAAATATGTGATTAGAGCTAATATTAAAGCCGAGGGTATCATTGAAAAATCTGACGTTGTAGGTGCAATTTTTGGTCAAACTGAGGGTCTTCTCGGTAATGAACTGGATTTGAGAGAACTACAACGTTCTGCAAGGGTTGGAAGAATAGAAGTAGAATTAAAATCAAAAGGTGGAAAAAGCGAGGGAACTATAACTCTGCCTACATCGTTAGATAAGGTTGAAACAGTTATCCTTGCAGCGGCTTTTGAAAGTATTGACCGTGTTGGTCCGTGTAAGGCAACTATTACTGCTGAGGACGTTGAAGATGTACGTGTTGTTCGTAGGAAGAGGGTTATAGAACGTGCAAAAGAACTACTTAACAAAATTATGGTAGAAGGTAAAATCGAAGGGGAAAGTATATCTGATAATGTAAGGCAGGCTGTTCAGATAGAGGAGATCACTAATTATGGTCCAGATCATTGTCCAGCTGGTCCAAATATTGAAAACAGTGATGCAATGATTATAGTGGAGGGTAGACGTGATGTTCTTAACCTGCTTAAGTATGGTATTAAAAATGCTATAGCAGTTGGTGGTACAAACATACCAAGTACGGTTATTGAGTTGACTAGGGAGCGGGTTACAACTGCTTTTGTCGATGGTGATCGTGGTGGTGAACTTATTTTGAGAGAGCTTTTGCAAATTGCTGATATTGATTTTGTTGCTCGTGCTCCTCAGACACGTGAGGTTGAAGAGATTCCTCAGAAACTTATTATGAAGGCTTTGAAAAACAAGATTCCGGCTGAGCAATATGCTGAGATGTACGATATAGAAATTGAAAAAAATGAAGCTGAGACTCTGGATAAAAAACCGGAGCCACTTACGAAAGAAAAAATTGAGGAGCCAAAACCAAGACAAGAAGTTGAGGTTCATGAAATACCTAATGAGGAGAAAAAAAGGATTATCACTGACAAACAGAGAAAGTATGGTAAGATCCTGGATGATATTTCAGGTTCTTTAAAGGCAGTGTTGTTTGATGATAAGGGTAAGGAGCTTAATAAAATCCCGGTTAGACAATTGACTGATATGTTGAAGAAAAAAAGTGATATTTCTACAGTGGTTTTTGATGGTATTATCACTCAGCGTCTTTTAGATATTGCAAATAATAAAAATATTACAGAAATTGTTGGTATCAAGATGGGTAATGTTGTTAAGAAACCAGCATCTGTTGAGGTTTTGACTAGGAAGGATTTGCAGTAATCTTACTTTCTTTTTTTCTTTACTTTTTTTGTTTATATATTTTTTATATGTCATGGTATTTAAATGGGTGATAGAAAAGAATAAAAAGTACATATATTATTTCAAACTGTCAAGTTTTAATGGTGGAAGATTATAATGCAGAAAGACGAGCTTATTCAACTTCATACGTTTTTGCTTCAATTGAAAACACATTTGGAGGACATAGTTGAAAATAATGGTGGATCAGAGTTTTCACCTTATGTTAAACTTGATGTTACACCTTATCAGGTTTATAAATCTAAAAGAGAACATAAATTAGCTGTGTTTACGCTTAGTACGGGTATTGCTGATCTTTTATCAAATAATAATTGTCTGGGTTTAGAGAAGATATCTGGTAGGTTGAATCAGATGTCTGAACGTTTTATGACTGATAAAGAAAAAGAGTTAATCCGGGTTTAGATTGTTTTTTTCATTGTATATGCATCTTCTCCGTTTTGATAAAACTTTGATAATTTTTCTGTGATATCAAAACCGTGTTTTTGATAGAATTTTATGGCTTTGTTATTATCGGTTCTTACTTCTAGTTCTATGTTTTTTATATTTTGCAGAGTAGCTTCTTTTAGGAATTGTTCTAATAATTTCGATCCTATGTTTTGTCTTCTTTGTGATTCTGATATTGAGAGCATTAGTATCCGTGCGTTTTCTGAGCGTATTGGTACTCCAACAATGAATCCTATTATTTTATGATGTTTTTCTGCTACTATGAATCCTTGTGGGAATGTTTCATAGAAATAGTTGAATAGACTTGGGCTGTAATTTTCAGTTAATATTTCTGATGCTAGTTTTATTACTGAGAACATGTCGTTTGGTTGGAATTTTCTTACTTTGATCACAAAAATGGTATTGGAATGATATTGTATAAATTATAGCGTTATGTTTAATAAGCCTTGGTTAATTCTTAGTCGCTTGCGGAGGCATGGTTTATGGATATCGATGATGTTGTTGTAACAAGAACTATATTTGAGAGGTTTTCAAGGGAGTTTCAGGGTTGTTTTGATGTTGATATTGCTGTTGCTGGTGGTGGTCCTGCTGGTCTTATTGCTGCAAAATATTTAGCAAATGCTGGTAAAAAAGTTGTTTTATTTGAACGAAAACTTTCAGTTGGTGGTGGCATGTGGGGTGGAGGCATGACGTTTCCAGTGATTGTTGTTCAGAATGAATCCAAGTCGCTTCTTGATGAGGCAAATATCAAGGTTACTGATGAAGGCGATGGTTATTATAGTGCTGATTCTATTGAGTCGGTTACAAAACTGTGTTCCTCTGCAATTGATGCAGGTGCCAGGATTTTTAATGCTATATCCGTTGAAGATGTAGTTCTAAATAAGAAAAAAGTGAATGGTTTTGTTATTAACTGGAGCGCAGTTGAAGTTGCAGGGCTTCATGTTGATCCTCTTTCAATTCGTGCTAAATATTGCATTGATGCAACAGGGCATGCTGCTGAAGTTTGTAAAATTGTACGGGAGAAATGTGGCCCGTTGAACACGTCAAGCGGAGATCTTGAAAAAGAGCGATCTATGTGTGCAGAAATCGGTGAGAAAGCTGTTGTTGAGAACACTAAAGAGGTTTATCCTGGTCTTTTTGTAGCTGGTATGTGTGCCAATGCAGTATATGGTTCACAAAGGATGGGACCTATTTTTGGTGGTATGCTGTTGTCTGGTAAAAAAGCAGCAGAGTCGATATTAAAAAAACTATAATTTTTTTTATGGGAAAAAAACCGTAAAAACATAAATTAAAAGCACTATTATTGGAACACAAACAATCGTAGTCCATGTCACAGAAAGTGCTGTTACTTTTTTATCAATCCCATAGGAAACAAGAAACATATTTGTACTTGTTATTGGTAGAAATGAGTTTATAACTATAACTGCAAGCCATGCAGTTGAAATGAGTCCAAGGATGAAAAGTAAACCAAAAAACATGGATAATATTAAAGGCGTAATGATCACTGTAAGCAAGAAAATGCTTCTAACGCATGGCCAATGATCTTTTGCTTTATCTTTGTGTTTTAGAGTGAATAGTTTTTTCATTTCTGATTTTTTTAGATCGCGTGGATGAATACCAGCACCTACATAGTATAGCGCTGCAGGTATTGTTGTTGCTGTGAAGAATTTGAAGATAATCCATTCAGAGCTTTCTACATTTACATTTATTTCCATTGGTCCGTGTAATACTACGGCGGCGATGACAAATGAGATGAGGTACCATGGGTATAGTTTCAGATACCATGGAAGTGCCTGTATGTGTTCATCTGATTTATGGGTCTCTTTTTTATGCATGTATGCGAGGATATATGGTATAACTGCGAAAAGAGCAATTCCTACAAGAGCGATGAATATTGCTGCTTCTACTTTCCATGGTGACGCAAGTAAAGCACCGCCAATAAATGCTGAGCTACGTCCTTGATTTGTTAGAACTGTTTTGATAAATTGTCTTTTATCTGATTCTTTTAAACTTTGTTTTTCTGCTTTAATTTTGGCAAAAACATATGCTAGGATATACATGAAAAATAGTATGATAACAGTTACAAACATAAATTCGATTTGTCTTGATCCAAAAGTAACACCTAGAAATATTCTAAATAATAGAAATGGAACAAAAAAGAAGAGCAATATGAGTCCAATTTTTTTCATTATTTTATCTATTTTTTCTCTACCTATTGCCCGTGCAAGTACAGTAGTTACAATGAATCCAACAAGTATCCATGGGAGGGTATAAAGACCGGATATATATGATAATATATCGTTTAATATATCTATCATCAGGTTTTACTCCTATATTACCGCTCAACGACTCTTATCGCCTTACCTATGCTTCTTGGAATTGATTTAGGTTCAACAATTTTTACTGGTACATGTAAGTTCAAAATACTGAAAATTTCTTCCTCTGCTTCTTTTTCTAGATCATCAATATGTCCCTCTTTCCATCTCTTTTCAGTAGGTTCAATCTCAACAGAAAGGGATGTTATATCGCCTTTTTTAGTTTTAATAATCTGATAATTATCACTTAAATCTCCAAACTGCATCAGTGCTGCCTCTATCTGTGATGGAAATACAATAACACCTTTTACTTTCATCATATCATCAGATCGTCCCTTGATACGTGATTGTATTGGAAGTGTTCTTCCACATTCGCACTCTTCCTCATATAAAATCGCCAAATCTCTTGTTCTAAATCGTAAAGCAGGAAAAGCTTCTTTAGTGAGGGTAGTAAAAACCAGCTCTCCCTCCTCACCAGGTGGTAATGTTTCACCAGTATCAGGATTAATTACTTCCGGGTAAAAATGATCAGCATTGACATGTAGCTTCTTACACTTACATTCAGAAACAATACCAGGACCAATGATCTCGGTCAAACCATAGTGTTCATGAGCTGTAATCCCCCATCGTTTCTCAATATTTGTTCTCATTTCTTCACTCCATGATTCCGCACCAAAACAACCGATTTTTAATTTGAAATCTTTTAATGGATCTAGACCCATAAACTCTGCAGTCTCAGCTATGTACATAGAGTAAGATGG
>Ga0114920_10001781_pt1 | contig 10062 bp, 8 predicted proteins | sample ChitaG_FD_88683 | JGI IMG/M metagenome (GOLD analysis project Ga0114920, IMG submission 88683) | Deep subsurface microbial communities from South Pacific Ocean to uncover new lineages of life (NeLLi) - Chile_00310 metaG | ecosystem: Environmental > Aquatic > Marine > Oceanic > Sediment ...
CCTTATCAGTTATGATTGGAAATTTTGGTGTTATAAATAATGTATGAAGGATTAAGTGAAATAGGACCACACTTTGAACTATCTGAAACACATAAAATGGTAAGACAGAGTGTAAGAGAATTCGCAGAAACCGAGATAGCTCCTCATGTTAAAGAATGGGACCAATCTCACATGTTTCATAGACCAATTCTCAAAAAAATGGCTGAACAAGGGATATTAGGTTTAAGCATCCCTGTCAAATACGGTGGAGGAGGATTGGATTACATTGCACTAGCAATAGCATGTGAAGAGTTGGAAAGAGTTGATACATCTTTCAGAGTTATTTTGAGTGTCCATAATGGTTTATGTACCGCTACAATCTGGCAATGGGGAAACATGGAGCAAAAGAAGAAATATCTTCCTATGTTGGCTACAGGGGAAAAAATGAGCACTTACGGTTTAACAGAGGCATCAGCAGGAAGTGATCCAGCTGCTTTAAAATCTAAATGTAGATTAGAAGGTGATGAATGGATTATAAATGGTGAAAAAATGTGGATTTCATATACGGTGTCTTCTGACATCTTCTTAATATTCGCTTACGAAGAAGATGTACGCCATAAAGGAATGAGAGCATTTATTGTTGAACGAGATTTTGGCGGTATTACCACTGACAATATAGATCATAAAATGGGTGTAAAAGCCGGTGAAACTGGTTGGATTCATCTAGATAATACTCCAGTACCTAAAGAAAATCTTCTTGGTTTACCTGAAGAAGGATTCAAAGTTGCAATGTCGGCATTAGATTGGGGAAGATACACAGTAGGAGCTGGAGCTGTTGGAGGAGCTAAAGCAGCATTAGAGGCATCAGTGAAATATGCAAATGAGCGTGAAACTTTTGGAAAGAAAATAGGGCAGCATCAGTTCATTCAAGGGATGATTGCCGATAGTGTAGCTGATATAGAGGCATCAGAGCTCTTAGTCTGGAAATGTGGTTGGGTTAAAAATCAAGGTAAGATTAACACTCGTGAAACTGCTTTATCCAAATGGTATGCAACTAATGCTGCTGTTCGATGTGCTGATCGTGCTATTCAGATCCACGGAGCTTACGGTTTCTGTGATGATTATCCAGTCGCTCGAATTTACCGCAATGTCCGTGGAGCAACCATCTATGAAGGTAGTAATGAAATTCAGAAAATTATCCAAGCACGTTACGCCTTAGGTTATTATGAGGATAAACCCTTGAGATGTATGCCTCCTGCTTATGATCCAGAGGAGTGGGCAAAAGAAGATACAGATAAATTCTAGTTTTTTTCCTTTGTTTTTAATCTTAATACATAGCAGAAATCCCCTAACTTTAGGTGGGGGATGAATGCTATAGAAACGTCTCTTAAGTATATACTCAGCTTTTTATACTAAAAAAAGAACTAAAAGAATGGAATAATGCTAATCTATAAAGTGCAACTGTACCCAAGTAAACAACAACAAGCAAAACTTGGTGAACAGTTGGAGATTTGTAGAAAACTCTATAATAGGTTACTAGAAGAGTGCAATAAATCTCAAGAGAAGGGAGAAAAACTCACACAAATCAAAACTCAATTGTTTATAGTTTGGCTAAAAAACAACTCTATGCCAGAACTGAAAGAAGTATATTCTAAAGTTTTGTAGATGGTTAACCACACTCTCTGGTCAAATATCAAGAGTCTATCAAGATTAAAAAAGAATGGTCATAAAATTGGTCATTTAAGGTTCAAAGGAAAAGGTTGGTATAAGACTATCAATTATAACCAGAGTGGTTTCAAGATAGATGAAAACAAGAACAAGCTAACCTTTTCTAAGATAGGTACTATCAATTGTAGAGGCCTAAATAATAGAGTAAAAGAAAACAAAGTAAAAGGAATCATCCTCAAACGTTCTCAAATTGGTAGATGGTTCGCTAATATACAAGTAGAGAACGTTCCTATAATTCTTCCTAAAACCACTAAAAGTGTAGGGATAGATGTGGGCATTTATTCGTTCATTGTCGATTCTGATGGTAGAAGAGTAGAGAATCCTAAGAATATAGACAAACAATTAAAGAAAATCAAAAAGAAACACCAAACCCTTTCACATAAAAAGAAAGGTTCAAAGAATTGGTTAAAAGCCAAGTTACAACTAGCTAAACTTTTAGCGCAAGTTACTAATCAACGTAAAGATTTCTTGCATAAAGTCTCAAAATTTTATGTAGATACATATGACCTTATCTGTGTAGAAGACTTGAATATTAAAGGACTCACACATAAAGGTAATAAAAATAATAAGCGGTCACGCACACTCCATCGCAACATTTTAGACGCTTCATGGAGACAGTTCTTCAACTATTTATCTTATAAAGCTGTCAATGCTGATAAAAAAGTAGTTAAAGTCCATCCTAAAGGCACTACTCAAGAATGTTCTAGATGTGGGGAAATAGTTAAAAAAGAACTTTCTGATAGGATGCACTCTTGTCATTATTGTGGCTTAGAGCTAGACCGCGACTATAATGCTTCAATAAACATTTTGAAGAGGGGTAATGGACATGCCTCTTTACTTTTGGAGAACAGACCTCTGTTCACTATCAGCGCTTCTGCTTTCGTTAATGGTCAAGTCTTTTCGATGAATCAAGAAACGCTTACCTCCAGGTAGGTGTAGTTCATAAGCAATCTCTTTATTTTATTTTTGATATTCTTGTGTGTTAAAACTGTTTTAATCTGCTATCGAAAGGTAAGTAAACTGAAGATTAGCGCATTTTTTCTTTGTGGTATATGTTTGGTTCATATGTTAGTGGCCATTCTGGTTTATTGTCTAATATTTCTTCTATCTGTTCGAGAATATCCCTTGATAGGACTATCTCTGAAGCTCTAATGTTCTCTGTAATATATTCTGGTCTTGATGCACCTAAGATAGCTGCTGATATTTCTTCTCTTCTTAGAATCCACGCAAGTGCTAGTTGACTCATTTTTATACTGAGTGATGATGCAATTTCAGCAAGTTTTTGAAGTTTAGCAATTTTCTCTTTTGTTAGGCTTTTCTGAATCGATTGTGAACTCTCTCCTCGACTTCCTTCTGGAATTTGACCATCATTATATTTGCCAGTCAACAATCCCTGAGCTAATGGACTCCATACTGTGAATCCCATGCCATGATTTTTTGCTACAGACATGATTTCTAATTCAATGTGTCTAAAGAACATGTTGTACATAGGTTGTTCTACGATAGGTTTGTGAAATCGCAAATCTTTTGCTATAGCATTGGCACGTTCGAGTTGAGCAGCTGTCCAAACACTGGTTCCCCAGTAATGGACATCACCATCTCGAATAAGATCATCGAGTATTTCAATAGTCTCTTTCAAAGGTGTCATATAATCATAGCGATGCATAAAATAAATGTCAATATAATCCATATTGAGTCGTTCTAGAGTGCCCTCTATTGCGTTCGTAATGTTTTTTCGACTTAAACCCCATCTATTGATATCATCATTATTCATTGACCAGAAAACTTTACTTGAAATAACTAAATCTTTTCTGTCGAATGTTTCATTGGCTAGGAAGTCAGCAATTACCTTTTCTGCTCCTCCTTTTGCATATATCTCTGCTGAATCTATAAAATTGATCCCGTTTTCAACCGCTGTTTCTAAGCATTTTATTGCGGTTTCATTCTCTACAGACCCTCCATAAGTTAACCATGAACCAATAGCGAGTTCACTAACTTTCAATCCTGATTTTCCGACTTTTCTGTATTTCATTTCTTATCCCTTCTAAATATTTCAAAAAAAATACAATCATCAATGAATAAAAAGTATGTGGATTCACAAAAATTATTATCCAATCAACCTTCAACCTGCTTTCTCCTTATCAATAAAAATTATCTCTCTGAAAAAGTTTAATTCCTCAATTGACATCCTGTTTGGATATTTGAATTTCTTGATGAATTTTGCAAACTTTTCGACAAAAAAATCACTATTTATACTAGAGAACTCACTCTTCCCCAGAAGATTTAGTAATAATAAAGGGAATAGGAATTAAGAAACTAGAATGAGAAATTGGAGATACTCCTTCTTCTCTTACAATAAAAACGAAAGGAGAAAAAGCAAAAACAGTTAATTATTAGACTAAAAATATGAAATGAAAACGATAAATTTTATATAAAAGCGTTAGTACACTAATATCTATGACAAATAAAGATTGTTATTTCAGGTTTTCAACGTTAATTGGTCTTGCTGTCAGCTGGTTATTGTTATTACAGTTTCTACGTTATTTCTTTTCTTACGTTTTCTACCTTAATCTAGGTGTAGGTAAATTGAATTTTGTCAGCTTTATTTTTACTTTATGCTTTGTAACACCGCTAATCCTGTACCTAATTCCTAAAAAATTCGATAAACATACTTTTATTGTCACTCCAGTTTTAGCATTAATTTGTAGATTAGTTTTAGCCTTTGATATCCTACCTATGATTACCTTGGTCATTTCTTCGCTAGGTGTAGCTTTTCTCTTAATATGGGTAACTTTATTATTTCAAAATAAAAGAAAAGTGGTTTTCAAAAACATTGGTAGTTCATTCATTCTAGCTTTGATGATAGATCTAGTTCTTCGTATGATAGGTAACACTTTTGATATTACTTTGACACTAATCGGTTCAATCGTATTAGTTGTTGTTGGATCCATTGCATTTACTGCAATGAATTTAACTGACAAATTTGCAGAAAGTAAAGATGAGATTAAAGATGAGATTATTGTTAACGAAAAAGATACATCTGTCAAATTTTTTCCATTATTTGTCTTATCTATTACAATCGTCTCTCTCATCATGTTAGTCTCGACTTTGCTTATTTATCCAAATGTGCAACAAAGATGGAAAATTGACACGTTTAGTAAAGGTAGTACAGAATTCTGGCTTATTACTTGGTTAGAATTTGCATTATTAGCAGGAATATTTCTAACAAGAAAGATGATACATGAAAAGATTTTCAGTAAACTACATAAAGGCTATACAATGGCTATAAGCTTTGTTGGATTATCCTTAATAGTACTATTTGTATTTCTAGAACACAGAGTTTTCCTTTATCTTAGTCTCATTTCTCTACCTGTATTGTTAATACTATTTGATTCTATTGCCCTTGATTCATTTAAATATCTAAGAAACCGAAAGAAATGGATAGGTGCATTTGCTTTATCAACATTTATAGGTTTACTCTTGTATCTTCTCCAAACATTTGCTTTCAATTTTGCTTATGTACCTAAAGCTATAGGATCTTTGCTTAAGAACACATACCCCCTTTTTATTGCTATACCAGCAATAATTGCTTTATTATCATTAGTACTTATTTGGAAAAAGAGTCAAGTGATTAAACTGAAGAGCAATATTAAATTGAATACTATATTCATTGGATTTCTACTTATAGGTATGATTTTCGCAACTTCTCTTAATCAACCAAAGTTGACATCTGTGGAAACAGCGCCTTCAACAATAAAAGTATGTACTTATAATATCTTTCAAGGATTCAATGAAGAAGGAGAATTTAACTACGAAACAGTCTATAGTGTCTTATTAGAGATTAATGCCGATATTATAGGTTTGCAAGAAACACAAACTGGAAGAATTACCAATTTAAATTCGGATATTGTAAGATATTTAGCAACGAAACTTAATTATTATTTCTATCAGGTTCCCTCAATATCTGAATCAAATAATGGTTTAGCTTTACTGTCTCGTTTTCCAATTACAGAAGCTAGTGTAATATCATTGCCTTCCTCAACTGATAACAAAGTGTATTTATCTGCAACAATAGATTTAGGTAACAAAGAAATTAATGTAATTGTTGCCCACTTAAGCTATGATCAAACAAATGCAGATAGTTTAGATAATAGAATTAATCAGGCAACCACCATTATTAATTCCCCCCATGCTTCAGACGCTGATCTTTTAATTGGTGATTTCAATACTATCCCAAATTTGGCAGAATATGTTATTATTAGAACATTGTTTAATGATTCTTGGTTGTCAATCTATCCTTCAGGAGTAAATGGTACTGGTTATGATGGTTATACTGCAGAGGATGCAGGTGAGGATATTCGAATTGATTACATATTCTATAAAAACATTATTTGCACGGATTGTGAAGTAATAACGGAAGCAATTTCTGCTGACCATAAGCCAGTTGTAGCAATATTTTCAATCTAATATCCTTTTCTCTTTTCTTCTTATATTCATAATATCTTCTACCAGATGAATAGTTAGTTGGACAAGAGAGTATTATACGAAATCTTGAAATCAGTAATTATATTAAACCATCTTCCTATAATTAGATAAGATATACGCTCTTATTAAATGTCTAAAATATTGTGCAGATTCTGAATATGAACAGGAATGACTAAAGATTATACTCAGTGCATATAGAGGTTGAGAAAACTTCTTAATTGATTTCTCATCTCTCTAAGTAGGTGTATCGTTAATGAGTAAAAATGAGGTTGTAAGTTATTTTGAAGAGCTAAGAAATCCTTTCCCACTGAATTACATAGTAAGAGGTGTTAGTGGAATGAAAACTATAATAGCTGCAATAAACCCTAGAGCTACAGAAGAAGTAATTCGTGGAATCCTCAGGGCAGCTAAAAACTCTCAAGCAATTGTGATTATGGAGTTAGCTCTTAGTGAAATGTCAAATTCTGGAGGTTATACAGGCTATACTCCGCAAAAGTTTGCTGACAGAGTTAAATCAGCAGCTGAAAAAGAGAAATGGTTCGCATATGCTCTTCATGCTGATCATCTAACTGTAAAAAAAGGCACCGATGAAGAAGTAGAAAATGTGAAAAAGGAAATAGCTGCTAGAATTGATGCTGGTTTTACTGGTTACGCTGTAGATACTTCTTTTTTGTTTAATCGTGATGAAAAAACTGTTCAAGGGCAATTAAACTCTATAATCCAAAAAGGATTGATTTTATTCGACTTTATTAAAGAAAAAATGGGTAGCAGACCTTATGGTCTAGAAGGAGAAGTAGGTGAAATAGGTATTACAGAGTTTACAACCGTGGAAGAAGCTCTTCACTATGTCAAAACTTTATCAGAGAACAATGTGAGCCTAGATTATCTTGCCATTGCAAATGGATCTACACATGGAGTAAATATTGATACTGAAGGAAATGTCATTCCACAGTTAGGCATTAATGTACAAAGAACTGTAGAAATAGTAGAAGCATTGAAAGAATATGGAATTGGAACAAAAATAGCTCAACATGGAATAACTGGTACTCCTGTTGAAGTTATAGCTTCAACATTTCCTCATGGTATAGTAGCAAAGGGAAATATTGGAACACACTGGCAACGACTAGTTTATTCTGTGTTAGAGGAGTATGAACCTGCTCTTTATAAAAAAATGCGCTATTGGATACTCGAAACTTTTGGAGAGTCTGATGTTGATGAACACAAAACGTTTGAAAAACACTCGAAATTAGCTTGGAAGCTGTTCTTCAATGAAGTAGAAGGTATCAGTGAGAATTCAAAAGATACAATCATTAATAAAGCAGAAGAAGAAATGAATAAATTTATTGATGCTCTTAAAATGAAAGATACAGCTACAGCTTGCTATAAATACGTAACTCAAAACAATCTTGAAAAAACATACTAAAAAATTCCCTATTAAAGGGAATTAATTTTCTTCTTGTTCTTCAGGAGGTAGATAAGAATTCTCAATACTGGTTATATCAAGCCATATGTACACAAGATCTTTTGATCCTCCAACAAACCCTACTTTGCGGTGAAGATATTCCATATCTGTTAATTTATCAACATCTAAGAGTGGAGCTTCTGCTAAAGTTACAGATTTGTTTTCTTTTGTAATGTAACAACCTTCCCCACCTATTTTAGATAGAATGTATAGATAAGGCAAAATTTCATAGACAAGTCTTAGTTTGGGCGCGAAATATCCAAAAACTCCTGTTTTGTCAAAGATGTTGTTCATATCTTGTACTAAACATCCACCATAACGCAGTTTAGCTTTTTTACTTACACCATCAGTAAATTGTTTTTGGGGTTTAGAATATTGGTCATATGAACCTCCAAAACCATATACAGGTTTTTTAGAAGGACTAATATTTAGATTATCTTTCAAAACACGGAAGTTAGAACCATCATGGATGAATTGTATATATCCTGCTTCTGTTGCTAAATCAAAACGGGTAAAAACAATATAACTTGTTGTTAAAGCAGCTTGAATTGTACCATTTTTATCTATAATGTTAACGATTCCACCTGGACCTCGACTTCTAACTATAGATGAACCGTCTATAAAATCTCCTAATACTATGTATTCACCTGTTCCTTCAGTGATATTTTCTGGGGTAGTTTCCTCACCTAATAGCAAATAGTATAGGTTTTTTGGTAACTTCAGGAGAAACAGTTCGTGTGATGCTATGTCAAGACTTAGTTGCTCATCACCTGAAACATTTAGAGATCCAGAATAGTCATTGTCTCCTGTCATACAAGAAAGAACCTGTCATTTAACTTCTAATGACAGCTGAACTAGTTCTGAAATAAGATTTCTAAGATTACTAGATTTGATCTTACTCAAATACTCCTCAAGAGTTAAACATTGTTTTTCAGTCATTAAGATACAATAGTTAGGTATATAATGTAAATTTTTTGGCGATTATAAGTAAAGCCAAATTTATCTCAGAAAGAAAAAACTTTGTTGAAACCACCATCATTATCTTTCTCTATTTTCCTTCTCAGTCAGAAGTAAGTCAATAAAGCTAAGCAAATCATTGAACAGATATGAATATTGTTCCACGTCAAAATATGAGTGTTTAGGGCATGATTCATCAATAATAATAGAATTTATTTTGAAATCAAAAATTAATGGGTAAAACATACACCCTAGCGGTCTATTTTCATAAATGGAACATTTTCCTTCTTTTAAGAAATAGCAATGCTTATCCACATTTTTAAGAATCATAAAGCCATCTATATTTCTGACAAAACTCTCTTTTTTGTACCCTAATTTTTCTATTCGTTTCAGATCCTCTTCTGACAATGCCATTTCTGTTTCTAAGCAGCACTCAAAACAGCTTTTTGAGTATTGACAATTAAATGAGGAAGGATGTAAAGTCATTTTAATATCCTTGTTTCTTTCTTATACTTGTTCAATAATTTTAGTCAATTTATTTCTAAACAAGATAATATTCTCTTCTAATATTTGCACATTGTCTGCTTCTGCTGTAAGTCTTATTATTGGTGATGTATTAGAAGCTCGAATTAGCACCCAACCTTTTTCTAGTTCCACTCTAATACCATCCATAGTGTTAACGTTTTCATATTCTTTTAGAAGCTGGTCCTTAAGAGCATCAATTACTTTGAATTTCAATTCATCACTACATTTTACTTCTTCTTTCTTAAGAGGGTATACAGGTATTTCATCAGCAAGTTCGCTTAGTTTTCTCTTCGTTTTTACAATTATTTCAGCTATTCGCATAGGTATAACTAATGCGTCGTCAAATAGGAAAAATTCAGGTAGAATTAGATGTCCGCTAGATTCTATCCCTAAAGGAGAATTCTCGTTCTTTGCTTCTAGGGTTAAAAATGTATGACCTACTGGTATTTGTTTTATTTTGAATCCAAGTGGTTCGAGTTGCTCTCCTACAGATTTTGAACACTCCACATTAACAACTATTGTGCCTTTTTTCTCTTCTAAACCATATTTGCCTAGAATTATCCCTGTTTGATCTGCTGATAGCACTCTTCCTTTATCGTCAACTATTACTGCTCGATCTCCATCTCCATCAAAAGCAACACCAAAATCACAATTGTTGATTTTGACTTCTGCCACTAGTTTTGTGAGATTTTTAGGTTTGGGGTCTGATGGTCTTGCAGAAAATGTTGGGTCAGGTTCACAAAAAATTGGTGTTACTTCTAAACCAATTTCTCTAAAAACATGAGGGGCAGAAAGCGTGGTACTTGCTCCTCCACAGTCTAAAGCTACTTTTATCTCTTTCTGGAAATTCATTCTATTCTTGAAAAATTCTAAATAATCTTGTTTTGCGTCTGCAGTCTCTATTTTTCCGATTTTCTCCCAGTCTA
>Ga0114920_10001782_pt1 | contig 10062 bp, 7 predicted proteins | sample ChitaG_FD_88683 | JGI IMG/M metagenome (GOLD analysis project Ga0114920, IMG submission 88683) | Deep subsurface microbial communities from South Pacific Ocean to uncover new lineages of life (NeLLi) - Chile_00310 metaG | ecosystem: Environmental > Aquatic > Marine > Oceanic > Sediment ...
AGTCATAGGTAATTACGGGTGTATTAGCCCTCTTATGTATGTGGGCAGCGAAAGTGGGACAATTCAGTCTTCAAAGTTAACGGACACTTCAGTGGCTGCTGTCCTGCCCCCTGACGGCTCTATCATAATCCTTTCTTGCTCGATAGGTTCATCTAAGAAATCCCTAACGCTTTTTCTGTGTTTCAATAGGTCCAACAACGCCATAATTTCGCTTCTCTATGGTCAAGTTCGGTAGCTAGATCCGAGTAACCCATCCTAATTCGGATGGGCATCTTTGTCAATCCTTTTGCGCATGGACTGTAGTTACGACTTTGGAAAGAGAAATGGAATTGAACAAAAATGACTTTCGTTTAAAGGGGTAAACAATTCACCCTATTGCTGGATGGTCGTGACAGATCAAAGCCAGAGAGAGCAGGATAGCTCCCTTTGTGGGAGGAAAACCAAACCTTTGGGGATGTATGATTTTTGCCGTATTTACTACAGTTTATGGCGGTTAAAGCCAGTTTTCGCTCGGCTCAGGCTGAATTTTGGTCTCGCTGAACACACAAAGAATCTTACAGTCTAGCTACCGCATTTTATGACACATCAAGTATTCTAGTAATTCTCGATATAATCTTGCGCATGTGAGCGGCTAAAGTTCATATATCTAGGGAGGGGTTAGATGCAAAACTGCACTAAGTTGCTATCGCCACCTATCTTGCAGCGCTTTCCGAACCTTGTCCTCTATTGTTTCCTCTTTCGCCTGCTTTTGCTCTTGCTCTAGTTTTGATATCTCTTCGTCATAGAAATTCTGGTATAGTTCTCTACCCCGCCTCCGCCCCATGAACCAGACCATGGTTAATCCAAAGATGGCAACTGATGCCGCAATCTCCATTTTAATCTCCCAAAACAGCAAGATTATTACAACAATCAAAATGGCAAAAGACAGTATAACAACTTCAAGGCTCCACATTGCAACACTGGCTCTGTCTCTTGCCTTTTGTGCAGCCGCTTGTTTCGTTTTGAGACTAATCTGCTCGGCGACTTCAGCTTCATCCATCATCTTTTCCCACTGGCAGTTTTTACTCGGAATCTCCAATATCAGCTACTACAACTATGTTAGAACGGATTTCGCCAACTGTCAAATCCTTTAATAAGCCCAATAAGTTACTTAAATGAGCCTTATAAGAGCCTAAATCCTGACCATTCTGTTTTTGAGAGGCCGCTCTAATCGTGGTGACAAGACCAGAGACTTTAGTGACCCAGGGCGTTGAGGGAAGAAAAATCAGCAATGGTAGCGGATTTGTGGGAATTTGTGTCACATCTGATGCCAACTTACGTGCGGTAAATGGCGGGCTTAGGCGGGGTAAGCTTCTACTTAAGAGAAATTAAGCCCTGTTTTATCGCGATAACTACCGCCTCAGTGCGGGCATTAGCATTCAGTTTGCGCAAGATTGAAGTAACATGATTTTTAATGGTTTGTTCACTAATGTTAAGCTCGACTGCGATCTGCTTGTTAAGATAGCCTTGAGCTATATAATTAAGGATTTCCGTCTCTCTCGGGGTGAGCGGCGTGATGAAGGCTTCAGCTTCATTCCGCCAGGAGAGTTCTTGGAACTGGTGTAATACCTGTTGAGCTACTTTTGGTCGGGTGGCAAGGCTTTCGTTTATAGGGTGTTCACCATGAGCTACACGCCTAATTATATCAACCAGCTCGTCAGCAGCGATTTCTTTATTCAAATAGGCTGCTGCCTGGGCTTTGAGTACTTGGAAGAGTTGAGCATCGTTGGGGTTAGGGGTAAGCACAATTACGGCAATGTTAGGCGAGCGTCGTTTTATCCGACGAGCTAGTGTCAGGCCACTATCGGGGGAGCCAGCAATATCCACAAGGGCTACATCAGGTGGCAAATTGTCTATGATTGATAGCACCTCGTCGTTGATTTCAGTAGCACCTGCAATTTCTATATCTTCGACACTAGAGAGTGAATGCTCTATTCCTTGCCGAAATAGGAACTGCCGACTAACTATAAAGACTTGTATCGTATTCATGAAGCTTATCCGAAGCCATCTCACAACAGAGGCCAGCTTTAAGTAATCTTACTCCTCGTCTCTCTTCTGGTAACGCCAGGGTAATTTTTGACAGTTGAGAGGAAGACCTCAACCAGATTAGGGTCAAACTGCGTGCCGGCACCTCGCCTTATTTCCTCCAGTGCTCCCTCAAGGGGTAAGGCATCAGAGTAAGGCCGGTCAGAAGTCATCGCGGCAAAGGCATCAGCTACGGCCAGGATGCGGGCTTCTAAAGGTATATCTTCGCCCTTCAGCCCTTCGGGATACCCTGTCCCATTATACCTCTCATGGTGGTGTAGAATACCAGGTAGACAGGGAGCTAGTTGAGGAGCGTGACTAGCAATATTTGCTCCCACCTGAGGGTGACCTTTAATTGCTTCCCATTCCTTGGCAGTCAACTTGCCCCGCTTATTAAGTATCTTGTCACTGATGCTAATCTTACCAATATCGTGCAGTAAAGCACAAGTTTCCAGATTCTTTATTTCCGGTGGCTCCAGATTAAGAGCCCCCGCCAGGCTTATGGCATACTCCTTTACTTTTCTCCAGTGGTTGCTGCTATAGTCGTTCCTGGCATTTACTGTCACCGCCAGAGTGTAAATAGTATTTAAGGCGTCGCTATCTTGAACATCCCCAGAACTAACCACAGTATCATTTAAAGGTAGCAAAGCGCCTGAGGCACAGCGACTTCGGTTACCGCCATCTCGTTTGGCCTGATAAAGTGCCGCATCAGCTGCTGCGATAAGTTCATCTGGGCTTAGGCCATCAGCTGGCCAATTAGCCAAGCCAAGACTGGCGGTAACTGGGATATCGCCTGCTTTTATCTTTGACGCAACTTGTCTGCGGATTCGCCTAGCCATTTGGTCGGCAGCATCAATGGGTGTATTGGGTAAAAGAATAGCGAATTCATCACCACCATAGCGAAAGGCCTGGTCAGCACTCCTTATGGTGGTTTTCATAGTACTGCCGATTTTCCGAAGGAGTCTATCACCGGCTAAATGCCCATAGTTATCATTAAAGGCTTTGAAGGAGTCAAGGTCAAGAATGATTAATGAGAAGACACCACCATAACGGGAGTGCCGACTAATCTCACTGGCCATCACTTCATCCAGAGAGCGGCGATTAAGTAATTCAGTAAGTTCATCGATGCGAGCTTTCTCCTCGACTTCAGCATAAAGCCGAGAATTCTCAATATGCATGGCGATCTGGTAAGCCAGCTGCTCAAGGAGTGTTATGTGCCTCTTGCTATAGGCACTCGGGTTACGACTAGCGACGATTAGACTGCCGATAGCTTTACCTTTAGCTATTAATGGCAGGTAAGCAATCGAGCGTACCCCTTGCTTGATATGGGCCTCCGCCGTGACAAACTGGCTCTCCAGCGTTAGGTCAGACTCAACCACAGTCTCTTTATGGGTGACTACCCACTCCGTAGCTGTACCTTTGAGTGGTATTCGCTCCCCTGCCTGCCAGACTGAACCTATCTCGGAGGATAATGCCAGAAAATAAGCGTCATTCTCCCCAATCAGAACAAGTGCTGCCCAGCTAACATCGACTACCTTCCTTAGTTCCTCAATAAAGCTATCGTATATTCCCTGAATATCTAAACTGGAGGTCATAATTGCACTGGAACGATTTATCACTGATAGCTCTTCTTCACGCTCACTGAGTTGCTCTCGAAGGTATTCCTTTTCCATACTTACCGCTACTCGGTTGGCAACATCCTCTAAGAGACGGAAATCTTCAAGTGAGTACCTGCCGAATTGCTTTTTGTCCAGCACCAGAATGCCTATCAACTTGTCACGACTAATCAAAGGCATAAATAGCTCTATCTCATTTGAATTTATTTCTTCCTTGTCCTGCTCCCCGAGACTGTGAAATTGGGACAGGGTAGCTAAACTCTGTCTAGTTAGCAACTTTTGTTCCCGTTCTAGGAACTCAACAATAGGATTTTGCCCATTCAGTCTTGGACTGGGCAAGGGATTGCCTTCTAACTTAGGTTCAAAAAACTGGGTGGTGAAATCTTCGGTGCCAACCTCAGGGAATAGCAGGTATGCCCGCTTACAGCCAATGGCTTTGGTTACCAGTACCAGCAACTCTCCACCTTGCTCTTTCAGGCTGAAAACATTATGTATTTTACTGGCAAAATCAGACAATTGCTGGCGGTAATCATAAGTTGGTCCTTGAAAAACCTTGCCCATCGTCGCCGCGAGATAGCCACGCAGTTTCTGGATAAGTATAATGACTACGGCAGTAATTGAAGTAGCTATGAACATAGCGGTCAGGTTTAGCTCGAAGCGGAAGGTAGTATCCAGGATGACGAGTAAAAGCCAGTAGCTAGCAACACCAATAATCACCAGAATTATCAATGTCGACCCTCGTTGCAAAACAAACTTTATGTCTACCAACTGATGCCTGACGGTGGCATAACTGAGGATGAAGGCATTAATAATGCTGCCAAAATGAATTATTGGAAACTCCCTCCCCCAAGGGAGGAGGAGAGTCACACTAAAGATAGCCAGCACTAAGAGAGTGAGCAGCAGAGAAGCGGTTTGATTATATGATACCGGATTATCTAAAACCCTCAGCCTTTTCCAGAAAACATACACATTCCTGGCAAGCAAGATCAGGACAGGAATAATGATGAAGAAGATACCAGCACTGTAAACAGGATAAAGCTTGTTGCCGCTGACAACAATGTCTTCGTGAACATAGCCCAGCATCACTATAGGGATAATCACTACTAGTGAAGCACAGGCAAGGGGTAACCAGCGCCCCTGACCTGGAGAGAAGAAGGAAGAAACAAACCAGTGGAATTGCACTACCATGTAGACGAACATAATGAGAACGAGCTTGCCCAGAATGAGGTTATGTTGCTGAAAAAAATCGCTGCGCCAGAGTAAGGCACTCAGACTCCACAAGAAGCCGGCGATTAGAAAGAAGGCGAAGAGTTTGTGTTGCCGTTGCCAAGGGCGGCTGCTAAGGGTATTGATAAGCAGCGGCACATAAGCAATCATAGCAACTAAGGGGAATAAAACATAGATATTCATCTTGAAGCAATTATTACCTCAAATATTGAAGCTGTCAAGAGAAACTGAGCTAAAGGAACTAAATTGAGAGGAACTAAAGTACTATTAACCAACTATCATCTCCCTTTCATCTTCTAGCTTAACTTACTGTACGTCCACCTTGCCGATAAGCTTTGTCACTTCATCAGGGTTGTTACAGAAAGCAAACAGACTTTCGCTGCTTATTATCCCCTGGCGGTACAGGTTGATTAGCGCTTGGTCAAATAGCACCATTCCCAATCGAGCTTGGGTGAGCATGGCATTGGGCAACTGATGAATTCTGCCTTCTCTGATGGTGTTTCTCACCGCCGGGGTAGCCATCATAATTTCAACAGCAGCTATCCTGCCCGAGCCATCAGCTTTAGGGACAAGTGTCTGACATAGAACACCAAGTAGCAAGGATGCCAACTGCGACTGAGCTAAAGGACGCTCATGGGAAGGAAACAAGTCTACTACTCGCTCGATAGCTTGTGAGGCGCTCGGAGCATGACCGGTGGTTAATACCAGATGTCCAGTTTCAGCTAAAGTAAGCACCGCCGCCGCTGTCTCTGAATCTCTCATCTCACCAACTAGAATAACATCCGGGTCTTGCCTCAACATATGCTTTAATGCCTCAGCAAAAGACAGAGTATCACTGCCGAGTTGCCGCTGTGTTATGGTGCACTTATGGTTAGAATAGATATATTCTATAGGGTCTTCAATAGTGACTACTCGGCGACTTTCAACACTGTTCAAATGGTTAACCATGGCTGCCAGTGTAGTGGATTTACCACTACCGGTAGGGCCGCTAATCACCACCAGCCCCCGAGGCTTAAGAACTAACTCTTTACATACCTCGGGCAATCCCAGTTCGTCAAGGGTGGGGATGGTCAGTGCCAGCAGGCGGATAACGAGGCTAACCGTCCCTCGTTGTTTAGCCGCATTGCATCGAAGTCGGCTAACCTTAGGGATGGTGTATCCAAAATCCAGCTCCAGACAACGGTGAAAATCCGTCCTTTCTTCTTCAGAAGTTATCTGGTTGAAAGCTTGGTTTGTATCCTCGGTTGTCAGCGGTGTCATATCAGTTATTGGCTGCAGCAAACCATCAATACGGAGTAGTGGTGGGCTAGAGACAATCAGATGCAAATCAGAAGCACCTTTTGATACGGCTAAATGAATCAATGGGAAAATATCCATTAATCTCCCTCTCCCGTCCTAAGGACTAAGACAAAATCCATTCCCTCGTCTTCAATTCTACTCATACTGGTGATAGTGACCTCAGAAAATTTACCGCTGGCTTCTAAGTCCTGGAGGTATGACAAAACTTCACCTTCGTCTGCTGACCTGCCGTTTATGGTTAATGTATTGTTAGTGTAACTAACACTGGTTAGACTTATGGTGGTCGGTAAGCTGTTTAGTGCTACCTCTATACTACTAACCCCGGTACTCTGCTTTTCAGGACTGCCGAGTAAGGTAAAACCCATCCCTTCGTCGTTAATTCTACTCATATTGGTAATAGTAAACTCACCAAACCTGCTACTGGCATCTAATTTACTAAGGTATAGTAAAATCTCGTTTTTACTCGGTGCCTTACCGGTTATGATTAATATATTGTTAGCATAACTGATACTACTCAGACTCATGGTGCTTGGTAAGCTGTTTACTGTCACTTTTAAATTATCACTAACTCCATTACTTTGCTTTTCAAGACTACCAAGCACCGTGGTAAAGTTGTCGCGGGATACCTCTACCTCAGCAATTCTTTGCTCAAGCTTGGCAATATTCTCCGCCAGCTCTTGTCTCTGCGATACCTTTTGGTTAGTGCTCTCCAGCCGGTCACGCAGTAAGATAGTATCAGCAGAAGCACCCTGAATAAACATTACTAGGAAAACAAGTAAACTAATAGCCATAGCGGCACTGGGTAAGGCAAGGACCTTGGTTAAAGAAAGTGGTTTGGGTTGGTAGGGAGTGGGCAAAACATTTAGATTGGTGACTGAAGGTTCAGCTTCCTTCCCGGATGAAAGCTTCTGGTGAACCAAGCCGATGTTAGCCATGTAACGACTTGGGTCTAACCCACTAGGGCACTCTAATGGTGATGGCAGTAGTAAAACAGGGTGTCCCAACTCGTCGGATAAGGATTGACATAGCTCTGGCTCATTAGCCAGTTCTCCGGAAACAAATATAGGTATAGTGGAGACAAGCGGTTTTTCCTGATTATTGGAATTATAGAATTTGATGGTTCTATCAAGCTCGTCTCTTATCACTGGCAACTTCTCTTGCCAGGATAGCTCTTCACTGGGAAGGGGTACGGTGCGGATAGGCTGGGGGACCCCGTCTCCCATAATTACGATGTCAAATTCAGTTAGCTGGACATCGACGATTATCGCAGTTGCTTCTTTCACCGCTCTGGCTAATAGCAAGGGTTTTAAATCCATAAAGTATGGTTTGAGCCCTGCCTGACGCAGCACTTTGAGCAGCGTATCAGCCGTACTACGGGGTATAGCAATCAGGAAGGCCTGTATTTTCCCCTCCGGGGCCGGGATAGTCTGCCACGAGAGATAAAGTTGTTCCAGTGGCACTGGTAGTACTCTTTTTGCTTCCCGCCTTACCGCTTCCGCCAGCATTACTTTAGGTAGCGCGGGTAAAATAATCGGCCGAGATAGACAATGCAGTCCACTCACGCCAACAATAATCTTCTTTGTCTTTATCTTCTCGGCTTTAAAAAGTTGCTTAATCTTGGCGGCTACTTTTGCCTCTTCAATGACAACAGCATTCTTGACTAAGCCTGGCTCCAATGGCAACTCAGCCCATTTTTTTATCTGTTTACCATGAGTTACCAGCAGTCGGAGGCTGGTATCATCAATATATAAAGTAACAATCTTTTTAGCCATAGTTAATCACCTTGATAAGTATAAATAACCAGGTGGATATCAGCTGATGCCTTCTCTCCGCTGCCCATTTCTGGAACAGTTATTGTTATTGACCTGATGACATCGGTGGCAAGTTGACTATTCAGCTTGATAATAAAACTGACTAGATTGGTTACATCTCCCTCAACTCTTGCGGTGAGTGATATAACCGAGCAATCGATTCCTTCCAAGCTATCACTAGCTGGGCCAAGCGAGGACAACTCAGTTACTTCCAGGTCATAAGCTTCAGCGATATCAAACAAGATACTACTGGCAGCAACAGACTTGATTGGCTGAGAAAATATAGCCTTGACCGCTTCAAATTGCGATGTAGCTTGCTCCAGCTGCCTCTCCAGTTCAGTCTGTCGTGAAGAAAGCTGCTCCAGTTGAAACCCATCTAACTCTTGCTGAGCCACGGTAAGCTCCTCCTTCAGCTCATTTTGCTGTTGGACCTGCTGATAACGGACTGCACCCACACCAGTGTAGGCAATAACAAGAACACCGATAGTTAGAAACCACCAGCTTGTTTTAGTTAATTTTATCACTTAACTATTCCTACTGTGGATTTGTCTGCCAAGTTAGGATTCGCCATGCATAGGGAGCCAGTCTAGGAAGGTCTGGATTATAGGTAATAATGGCGTCTTCACATACCCTAATGCCTTTTCCAATTAGAGCCCCATAAACATAACTGGGGCCTTTCGCGTGGACATGAACCCTGCCACCTGTATTATAGATTAAACCTGTTATGTCGCATTCATCACCAACTCTGATTTCCCCAAAGCTGGAAGCAGACATAATAAGTGGTAAGTTCTCAAGGTCAATAGTCACCCTCCTTTTTATATCAATAGATTTGTCCTCCTCCTCGTGATTAGCGGCAAGTAGGTTCCCTGTCCCAGTGATGGTAACATCGTCCCCTATTACAATTTGCCCTTCAACATAGACAGTTCCGCCAAGGATTATATTGACCCCATTTTGAATGGTTAGTTTTCCAGTGATATATAGCGGTCCCAGAGTGTAGGGACTGGAGTCAATGGTTAGGTCACCGTAATGTGTACCGCCGCTTTGTGCCTCCACCTTGTATTCTTCGGGATCTATCCCGATATCAAACGGGTCGTCTGCTATTATCTCGCCATTAACGGTAGCATCGTCTATTATTTCAATCTCTCCAACATAATAGATATCGCCGTCAATTACTGCGCTCTGTCTAACGGTTACTATAGCTTCGGTATCAGTAGAGGTAACAGCATGGGCGACAAGAAAATTAACGTAGGATTCAATAATGGTACCAGAGCCGTCATCGCTGGCAGCTGTGGAAGTAATCTTATAGGTTCGGTCATCTATATTGTCTATAGTAACGTCCAAAGTCTGGGTATTAATCGTAAATTGTGGTAATGCTACTTGCCCCCCTTCTGGCACTTCTAGTTCGCCAATTGTTAGATTCCACAGGGCCAACTCCACCCCGGCATCGGCGGCGTAAGAGCCAACCATCTTCTCCTTATGGAGTTGACCTGCGTTGATTCCGGTGCTCATGTAAGCTAACAGTGGGGCAATCGTCAGTCCACCTAGAATCAGAAAGCAGAGAACTAAAACTAGAGCCTGTCCCTTTTCGTTTCTTCGCGGTTCATTTAATGTTCTTCTCATCGACCGTCATCCTTAATTAAGTTAGCGGTTAGCCTGGTCTCGGGACAATATCGTAGATTCTGGTTTCACTTTCCAGCCAAGAGCCGTCGTTCACATTAGCCGTTATGGTTAAGCTAAGTATGCCATTAGTGAATTCACATTTAGTCTTCTCGGGGTCAGGGTCAATATGCTGGGCCACCAGCGTGGTACTGCTTGCCCCTCCATTAACGGACTGGTTTCTCAGTAGCATCTTAGTCTCGCTCTCAGGCATATCTTCCAAGGTATAAACAACTTGGTACACATCACCACTACTTCCCCCGGTCCAGCTTAGGACTAAAAAATCTGGTGATGTCAGGTTAGCAGCAGTTACGCTCTGTGCCATCTGGGCGTCGCGGCTAATCCAGTAGCCAGTGTTCTGTACCTGGCGTACCGCAGTCATATGGTTA
>Ga0114920_10001783_pt1 | contig 10060 bp, 8 predicted proteins | sample ChitaG_FD_88683 | JGI IMG/M metagenome (GOLD analysis project Ga0114920, IMG submission 88683) | Deep subsurface microbial communities from South Pacific Ocean to uncover new lineages of life (NeLLi) - Chile_00310 metaG | ecosystem: Environmental > Aquatic > Marine > Oceanic > Sediment ...
AGAGCTGGTGTTTTTTCTTTTTTTCCAGAATGATGGGCGTGCCCCCAAGTTGTTTTATAGAAAACTTCCATAGGTGATGGGGGGTGGAGACCCTTGGGGCCTCGGGCTACCACGTTCTCAAGGCCTCTGGAAACCTTCACCCCACCCGGGGTAGGCTTTGGTTTTACCTGTTCTCTGTTCAGAAGCTGTGTTTCGGAACGGTGTTGTCTAAAAAGATATATGTTTACATGAACTAAAAGATTTCATTGGTGACCCTTAAGCGAAACTTAAGATTAGCCAAAGTACGCTAACTCACGCGTGCGATGCCCGGAACCGTGGTACGCCCAACGCGCGCGCCTTTGTCCATGAGCTTGTCCAGGTGCTGGCGCAAGGTGTTGTTTGAGAAGTCTACCTCGGAGAGGATCTGCTCGAAGTATTTAGCCTGCTCAATCCCTTGCGCGCGCGCATTAAAAAAAATGATAATAAACATCCGCTGTTATGGATTGATCGTGTGATGGTGAAATATTTTCGCATGTCACTTCAAATGAAACAGAAAAAGTAGAAAGAAAGGAATGCCTACTATGAGCCTCATTTATAATATATATCATTTTATTTACTAATTTTTTTACAAAATTTGGACTGAAATATAAGATCCAAGGTAATTCTACTAGTTTGCAATACCTTATTTGTTTTATTTTTAACCTACAACTTGTAAAGATGTCATTAATCTCTTTTAAACCTCGAAACATAAGATATTGTGCTCGACCAAAATGAAAAATATCTAACACTTTTAAAGTAAGAGCTTGTTGAATTCCAAAGAATGAAAATAGGTTTAACCAAAAAGGAATATAAATTATCCCGTACGGTTTTATCACCTTCTTCATTTCTTTAAGTGCCTTTTTAACACTTTCTTTATTAGGTAGGTGAGATATGGTACCTATACATAAAGCTATTTTGAAAATATTTTCACGGAATGGGAGAAATTCAGCGTCGCCTAGCAAATATTCAACGTTTTCGGGCTTACCATATTTTCTAGTATTTATCTTGGCCTTTTTTAGTGTAGTTCCAGCAATGTCAAGCCCAACGATATTAAAACCTTTTAAACTATATTGAACTTCAGCACGTGCTAATGGCCCACAACCAATATCTAATAAGATATCCTTTTCTTTATTCATACCTATAAAAGTCTCAAGATCACTGAAATTTCTTTTATCTAAATCTCGAGACCATTCTTTACTTAAAACAGGGCCAAAAACGACTTCTTCCTCACTAACATTACTAGCTGATTTCTCCCAGTGATGTTTGAACGCTGAATATCTTTTGTTGCTCAAACTTAAACGAATAATAAAAGAACATTAAATATAAAAATATTTTGACCGATTATACAATTCGCGATCGATCGATCTTCCGCGCGGGCTGTTTAAATAATTGTGGGCGCGCGCGCGCAAGCCGTCTTGACGTCGAGTAGTCGTGTCTTCTGCCGTCTCGAGCTGAGTCGAGTCGTCCTGAGTGCGAAGTGGAGGTCTATCTCGCCCACTCTCTCTAGGGGTAGGGTTCCTAGGGATTGCAGGCGTTAATACCTCGGCATCACTCGGTTGAGACGGTTTCACTCGGCGCAAGACGTGTCGGATCGACGTCAACTCGAGCAGGACTATACGACCACTCGGGGAACTCGTTGTCCTCGTATCCTGCCCTTTGCATCTCGTCGTAGAGGTTGGCATTATTCTTGGCCTGATTGATCATGGCTCGAACACCCATAGCGTTTGCAGTGTGCGCAGATTCATGGGTTCAGGAAGTCGCCTAGTATTAGATTTGAGATTTGAAATAGTATCAGGTAAATGGTACCATTAAGATCAATCGGATAGAATATCTTGAAGTTTCATTCGGTAGTTGTCTTTACTTTGCTGTTTATGTGAATGGTACCATTATCACGCGCGCACATCAACACGATCCTGCCATCTTCCTGCTCCGCGCGCGCGTAAGAGAGTGAATACTTCTACTTTGTCCAGTAGACTGTGGGCATGATTCGCTCCCTCTTAGCCTCTATACGCTCCCTGTACTCCATCAGCTTGGGGATCGTGATCCTCAGCTCATCGTCCAGAGAGTACGTTGGCTTGAACCCCAGCCCCGGCAGATGCTTCATGTCCGGATTGTAGTAGTGCTCCTCCGCCTCCACCCTGGGATTCTCGATGTTCCAGACCTTCGCCTCGATCCCAAACTCCCCCGACACCTTAACCACGTGCTCCGCCAGCTCGTTCACGCTGTAGCACTCGTCAAACTGGTTGAACACCCGGTACTCCCCCTCGTCGGGAGGGTTCTCCGCGACCAGGGTCAGACACTGCATGCTGTCCCTCAGGGCGAGATAACCCCGAGTCTGCCCCCCCTTCCCGTACGGCGTCAGCTCATGACCTATAACCGCCTGGGCGCAGAACCTGTTAAGGGCGGTGCCCCAGATCTCGTCGAAGTCGAACCGGGTCAGGAGCCTGTCGTCCACCATCTCATCGGTCACAATCCCGTGCACGACGCCCTGCATGATGTCCGTGGACCTCAACCCCCAGATCTTGCACGCGAACATGATGTTGAAAGAACCATGAACCTTCGTCAGGTGGTACCACGATCCAGGCTGCCTGGGGAAGGGCAGACGATCCTTTCTTCCACGGTACTCAACGTCAAAGTATCCCTCAGGGATATCAATATCGGGAGTCCCATACTCCCCCATGGTCCCCAGCTTCACCATGTGGCATTCGGGCGCATGCTTGTGCATGGCGAACAGGATGTTGTTGGTGCCCACGATGTTGTTTGTCATAGTCTCGTTGCAATGCTCCAAGTCGATCATGCTGTACGGAGCCGAGGGTATCTCCCCCAGGTGGACAATCGCATCCGGTTTGTGCTTGTACATCACGTACTCGACCTCCGTCGTGTTCCTCAGATCCATGAACCTGAACGTGAAGTCGCTGTAGAACTCCTGTATGGCATCGAACCGCACGAAGGGGTCGGCTATGGGGGTGGCGCTCCAGCTCCCCACCTCCCTCACCCTCCTCCTCCTGCTCAGATTGTCTATACCCACCACCTCGTGCCCCCTGGACAAGAGCTTCATAGCCAAAGGGAGCCCGAGGTACCCGTCTACACCCATGATCATGACCTTCACGATAACCAAGACCCTTAGTTTTTTACTACTCAGGGATAGTAACTTATTTAACTTATAAGCCTTTGTAGATACCGAGCACCCCCCCTTAATTACAACCCCGAAACCAAGGTGATCAGAGATGGAACCCCAGATAAACCGGGTAAAGTTCACCCTAACAAACATGGGCCTCAACGAGTACCAGGCGTCTACCCTGGCTCACCTCATGTACATCGGCGAGACCAAAGCGACCACCCTCAGCAAGGCCTGCAGAGTACCCGCAGCCAGAATCTACGGAGTACTCGAGAAGCTGTCCCAGATGGGCCTCGTCATAGTCAGACCGGGCAGACCCGCATACTACTCCCCCATGTCCCCCCAGGAGATATCCGACGCCCTGATGGCAGGCGCCAGGGACGAGATCATGAGGCGACTCTCCACTGTAGAATCGTACAGAACCGACTTCCAGACGGCGGCCGAAGAAATATTCCTCAAGGGCGGAGGACTAGGGGAGCGCATCCCGCTCCTCAGGATAGCGAGCCTGGGTAAGGCCTCCTTGGAGGAAACCAAGAAGCTTTACACAACCGTCAGTGACGACCTGATGATCATGACCCGGGCCATGGAGTACCTCCCCCAAGTTAAGGAGGAGCTAGAGCAGGCCATCAGCAGGGGCGTAAACGTGAGGGTCCTGATGCGGTCGAGAGACAGCCTATCTGCCTCAGACGCCGAGAAGAGAGACACCATGATCCAACTCCTTGAAGGGCTGCTCGGCGACTCTCTGGAGATCAAGGTCTCGGACATCGTCCCCATCAGAGGCTGCATAATCGACCCCGAGGGAAGCGGCCACGCCCTGTTCATGGTGGAGGAGGAAGGGGTCCCCCACGCCCTGCGGGAGGTGGCCGTAACCACCCATCCCGGTCTAGTCAAGGGGCTGGCCAACCTATTCGATCTGAAATGGAGATACGACTCATCGAAGCTAGAGTAAAATCCCAAAAGAGGGGGAAAGGTTTGAAGATCTCTGCGGTAATCCCCGCCTACAACGAGGAGGAGACAATCACGGAGATCGTGGAGGGGACCCTAAGACATGTCGATGAAACCATCGTGATTGACGATGGAAGCACAGACGAGACCGCCTCCGAGGCGGAGAGGGCCGGGGCCTTGGTGGTTCGGCTGCCGAGGAACAAGGGCGTCCTGGAGGCCACCAGACTCGGGCTAGAGACGGCGTCCGGCGACATCATCGTCACCATAGACGCCGACGGCAAACATGACCCCAACGAGATCCCCCTCCTACTCAGGCCGATCTTGGAAGACTCAGCCGATTTGGTGCTAGGGAGCAGGCCCCACATCCCTCACCTCAGCGAGAGGATCCTCACGGCCATCACGAATCTCAAGGTCCCCTGCACCGACGCATCCACGGGCTTCAAGGCCATAAGGAAGAACAGCGCGGACAGGATGAAGATCCACGGCTCCTGCCTGTGTGGCACATTCATCCTTGAGGCCGCCAGAAGGGGCGCAAGGGTGGAGAGCGTACCCATCTCGGTAAAGCCGAGACCCAAGGAGAACAGAAAGATAAGGACCAGGCACCTGAGACAGATCATCTGGGTGCTCTACGACCTGATCCGATCCTGACCCGTCGCGCGCGCGCTTGAAACAACGTAAAATTCGTCATTCTCTCTAAATGTCGATATCAATGTCTTCCTGTGTGCTTCTTGCCTTGATGAGGCGCACACGTATAGGCTTGGTTCATTAACAGCCGAGATTTATAACAAGATCCAAGATCATGCTTGCCAAATTTGGAGCTGCTGGACCGGCTACAAACTCTGGGGGTCTGGGCAATCTATTGCAGCGTCTATAGGCATCCATTAACTGTTGGCACGCTTCAACTAAACCGTCTTCGCGCGCACTCAAAGTCCACACTACCGTCCCACGCGCGCGTGTTCTCATGATGTTTTATTAGTGATTTTTCACTTTTCCACCATATTTCCATTTTCCACCATTTATCCAAGCGCATATGCGATGTGATTTGATGCGACCATTAAGTTGGGCTAGGTTATCACCTATCCTATAGACGGAGGGTGCAGCGTAGGTTGGCTTCACGTGCGTTCTTGCTACGCGCGCGCGCGCGCGAGTTTGCTAAGCCTCCTTTTTGATATATATATGGTTAATACGTCCTTTATGGGCTGGCTTAAATATGGGTGGTAAATACACCCTTTATTGGGTGAGCATGTGGGTCGTAAGAGCCTGGCTGAAAAATACTACCAGCAGGTGGAGGAGGACTTCGAGGAGGATAGGGGGACATGGCTCGTTCTGTACGATTTCAGGGGAGTGAAGGCCAACAGCAAATTCTGGATAAACATGAAACGCGTCGAGGATCTGGTGGGTGGGGGCTCTCTCATTCAGTACAGCGTCTTCACGACGGCCAGCAAGAGGGGTGCGATAACGGTGCTTAGGTTGGTTGAGCATTATGGAGGGGAATCTATTCTGTACAGAGCGGAGAGGATGGATCTTAAGTAATATCATTATTTAGGTTGTAATTACAACCTATATAGCTTCACAAGCATGTTTTTCTATCTTTTTTCCATAGAACCATTTCTTCGGTACTCGTTTTCCATAAAAACTTTCACTTCCATCCTCTTCTATGAGGGTATTAACACTTAAACCATAAGATGAAAGAATGTCAAAAATCTCTTTCTCAGAAAATGTCACTCCTCTGAATGTCTGAGTTGATTTTAATTTGTCATTTACGAGGAAGGGAAAAAGTTTGGTTATCTTAGATATTGAAAATTCCTTTATCCTTGAACGTGTTGTGATTCGAGGATCTATCTTATATATAGCACCAATTTTTAAGATTCGAGCTATCTCTTCAATATTTTTAATAACAACTTCTTTAGTCGGCATATGTTGCATAGTCCAACCAGAAAAAACGAAATCAATATAATCATTATCAATCTCTGGAAAAGATATACCATCATTCACTTTGAAAATAATATTTCTCAAATGATTGTTTTTCTCTTTAGCTATCTGAATATATTGGTCGGAAACATCATAGCCATAAACCAATTTAAATCTAGAAGCCAAAGCGCGAGTCAGTCTACCAGCACCACAGCCAATTTCCAATACAGTTTTGTCAGACGGATTATAACTTTGGTCTTTTAGGAACCTATCTATTACTGCCTGAGTCTGAATCTCTCCCCATCTATAAAATGATTTGTCATCCCATTCTTTTTTAAAAGTAGAAACGTAGTGATAAGCATTTTTGAGCGCGCGCGCATTCCATTCTTTCTTCATTTTCACATTAATTCCCTCATACGCGCGTGCAGAGTAAATCTCAAATCATATTACTCCTTTAACTTCCTATCCGAGCTCCCAGCTCTCAACACCAAAGAATGAGGCGCATAACCGTTAAAAGGCTATTTACGAGAGAGAGCGCGAATATATAGGTGGTTAATACATCCTTTATCAGGTGAACGCATGGGTCGAAAGAGCCTAGCCAAAAAGATCTACGAACGAGTAGAAGAGGACTACGAGCAGGAGGGAGGAACATGGCTCGTTCTATACGACTTCAAGGGAATGAAGGCAAACAGCAAGTTCTGGAGCAATATGAAACGCGTCGAGGATCTGGTGGATGGGGGCTCCCTCATTCAGTACAGCGTCTTCACAACGGCCAGCAAGAGGGGTGCGATAACGGTGCTTAGGCTGGCTGAGCACTATGGAGGGGAAACCATCCTGTACAGAGCAGAGAGGATGGATCTTAAGTGAGTATGTTTATGTTATTTCGGTTGTAATTACAACCTATAGTAGAGACTGTCACAGTGGAATTCATGGCAGCGCGCGCAGGAAAAGCCTGGCAGAGGGAGTACTATGAGGAGGCTTTAGAGGAGGAAGACGGGGAGGAGGGGACCTGGCTTGTGCTCTACGATTTCGGGAGTATGCCGAATCCCCGGTTCTGGGGGAACGTCAGGAGGTTGATTGGTTTCGTGGGGGAGGGGTCTCTGGTGCAGTACAGCGTCTTCATGACGAGGAGCAGGCGGGGTGCGATGGCCGCCGAGAGGATAGCCCGGCATTATGGGGCCAGCGTCATGGTCTTCAAGGGAGAAGAGATCGAGTTCGCCGCGTAGAATGGAAAGTTGAACGGCGTACGTAACTCCATTACTGAATAATATTTTCTAAATGTTTTTATCGTGTAGGAGGGGAGTTCTTCTTGCGTTCGATGCGCTGTTGCGAGTTAAGCTCAGCACGTCACGTATTTAATCCACGCTTTCGAAGGTTTCAAGGTAGGGTATGACTCGATTGAGGGGCCTCAGGCGAGACGGGTTGTTTACCATCGTTCTATTGGTGGTCCTATCTTCTGTTGCGGTAAATTTCACGATGGCAAAGGAAAGCCCTGATGATATTGGGGTTTTTGAGCCTATAGATCTGGAGTTGAGCCCGGTTGTTGTGAAGAATCGACCCAAGATCGAGTCTAGACTCGGAGACTTGATCGATGAGATGATATCGAGGGGGAAGGGCTCTCAGGGGGTCCGTGTGATTATCGAGCTCGAATATTATGATGATGGTGTAAGAGAGGGTCTAGAATCAGATGGCGTTGAGATAGAAGCTAGCTATGAGAATCTTTTACAAGTCATCGTTTCCCCTGGGCAGATCAAAAAATTATCGGAAAGGGACTATGTTCAGATTATCAGGACACCGCTTGTACCTTACCTGAGTGAGAGCGAGGGGGTCGGCGTCATGGGTGCAGACGTGCTTCATGGGCTCTCGATTACTGGCGACGGCGTCAAGGTGGCCATACTAGACCTGGGTTTCCGGGGATACACGAGTCTCCTCGGAACGGAACTACCATCCAGCGTGGTCACGAAGTCCTTCAGCGCTGCTGGAGGCATCGAGGCTACCAACCTGCCAGAAGGCAGCGCAAAGCATGGAACCGCCTGCGCTGAGGTGGTCCACGACGTGGCTCCCGGAACCCAGCTCTACCTTGTGAACTTCGACACCAGCGTCGAGTTCCTCAACGCGATGGACTGGCTCATAGCCCAGGGCGTCGATGTCATCAGCCTCTCCGTCGGGTGGGTCAACGCCGGGCCCTATGATGGAACTGGATACATCTGCAACGCCGTTAACAATGCAAGGGGAAATGGAACCCTCGTGACAGTCTCAGCTGGAAACCAGGCACAAAAACATTACCAGGGGACTTATCAAAGCACAGACGGGGACCAGTGGCACGATTTCACCCCGGGTGACGAGGTTATCCAGATTACAGCATACTCGGGTCAGCAGATCCTTGTATTCTTGAGCTGGTCCGCTCCTTGGCCCACAAACGAGGATTATGACCTTTACCTTCTACGCCCTAAACCAAACGGAATGCAGACGGTAGCGGCTTCGAGCACAGATCAGTCTAGTTCAGCAAGCAATCCAATTGAGGGACTCAGCTACATAGTCACAAAGCCGGGAACATATTATATTGCGGTCTCTGATTTTTCCACTTCAACCGACTGGGATATTGAGCTGTTCAGCTTCACCCACACGTTCCAGACACATAACGTACCGGAAAGCAGCTTACTGATACCGGCAGACGCCACAGGAGCCACCACACTCGGAGCAACATACTGGGCTGACGACACCATTGAGCTCTTCAGCTCACAAGGCCCCACAAACGACGGAAGAATAAAACCTGACTTGACAGCACCAGATGGAGTAACCAACACCGTTTACGGTTCTTTTTATGGCACTTCCTCTTCGGCCCCCCATGCAGCCGGTGCGATATCTCTTCTCCTACAGGGTAATACATTCACGCCAAGTATAATCCAAGGAACCCTTGAAACTAATGCTCTGGACCTTGGAGATACAGGGAAGGATAACGTTTACGGCTCAGGGAGAATCGACGTCCTCCGTTCGGCCCTCGACGTGGATCTCATCCCCCCTGATGTCAACACAACGGTTCAGCTTACATCTATGGACCCAAACCTCACCGCACCAACGGGGAGCTATCGCTGGCTGGATATCGCGGATCAGGAATACGGCAGCGAGTATAGGGAAGCCTACGATTACCTACAAGCAGAGATTAATGTCACCTACAACTTGGTAGGAGACACGTTCAAGGGAACACTGGTTGCGAGGAACCTCAAACCTAACTTCGCCTACCAAGTTAAACTCGTTGGAACACCTGGGACCCCAGAAAATGAGCTTATCGGCCTCGCGGGGCGTTGGTGGCAGGAGGGGTGGAATGGCTCGGCTTGGGATGACGGATGGAACCTCAACGATAAGGGAGATGGCTCATCTCCCAACCCCAACGACCTAGTATACTTCTCAAGGAAGGATATACCCAACGCGACGAGTCCAACAGGATATCATTACAGGTACACGGGGTATCTCGTCTTCGACTACTTCATCACAGATAGCGACGGCGACGCCACCCTGGACTTCGAGACCGGAAGTAGCTATCATGTCCTTTGGAAAACCACACAGAGAAGTCACATAGCGGATGACGGGTCCATCAAGACAACAAATTTCGACCCAGACCCCTCACAGCCAGCCTATGATACAGACTACCCTCTATCAACGGTAAGCATCTTCGGAGAATGGGAAAGACTACCCACAGGACAGGTAAATCCTAATCCTGGAATATACAGCTGCCAGATAGTATTAACAGAGGAATCATTCCATGGAAGCGGAGGAACGTATTCAGGAAATTGGGCAGGAGCCATGAGGTCTATCATTAACTTTAAAATCACATCTAGCGAGGAGGCGACCAATCTTACTCTGTGGATGCCCTTCGACGACGCCACCACACCCATCCCCGACATGTCCGGGAACGACAACGACGGCGCATTGACCGGGGCCACCTGGCTGCCGGACTACGGAGGCACCTACAGCTTCGACGGCGATGACTACATAGAGGTCCCGGACGACGCGAGCCTGGACATAACCAGCCAGCTGACGATCTCCGCATGGGTCGCGAGAGGAACC
>Ga0114920_10001784_pt1 | contig 10057 bp, 10 predicted proteins | sample ChitaG_FD_88683 | JGI IMG/M metagenome (GOLD analysis project Ga0114920, IMG submission 88683) | Deep subsurface microbial communities from South Pacific Ocean to uncover new lineages of life (NeLLi) - Chile_00310 metaG | ecosystem: Environmental > Aquatic > Marine > Oceanic > Sediment ...
AAGCCTAAGTCCAAACCTAAGTCCAAGCCTAAGTTTAAGCCCAAGCCCAAGCTCAAGCCTAAGCCTAAGCCAGAAACTCCTATTAAATTCAGCAAGAAAAAAGTTAAGAAGAGAAAGAAAATAAAGCCACAAAAAATAAAAGTTAAGATTAGAAAAGTTAGCTCCCCAAAGCCAGTAAAAGCATTAAACCAACCCATTGAGCCCAAGAGTGTAAAAGTACGAAAGAACGCTTTGCAGATTAAAAAAGAAATGGAGCAGGAAGAGGCGAAAATAGTTTCCAAAGAAAAGCTTTGGGAGACTCCAGCTTTTTTAAGGAGAAAGGCGCCATAAGATTAACATTTTAACAGTTATGTACGATTTAATTATAATTGGCGGAGGTCCAGCTGGTATTACAGCTGGAATTTATGCAGCCAGACAAAAATTAAACACGCTTTTAATTACCAAGAATTTTGGAGGACAGATTGCGAGAAAAGTTATTGGTATTGAAAATTATCCTGGATTTGAACAGATTTCAGGATTTGATTTGATTGGAAAACTTGAAAAACATTTAAGGAAGCAGGATATTGATATTAAAATGAATGAAGTTACAAAAGTGGAAAGAAAAGAAAATTCTTTTTTAGTTTGGATTAATGATAACAAGGAGAAAATTGAATCAAGAACTGTTATTGTTGCTACAGGCGCTGACCCAAGGCCTTTAAAAGTTCCTGGCGAGAAAGAATTTATAGGAAAAGGAGTAAGTTATTGCGCAGTCTGTGACGGTCCAGTATTTGCTGATAAAAAGGTGGCTATAATTGGAGGGGGGAATTCTGGTTTTGAATCAGCTTTGTTTTTGATTGATTGGGTAAAAAAAATCTACATTCTGGAATTTAATCCTGAGTTGAAAGCTGACAAAGAAAATCAGGACTTAGTAAAAGAAAATAAAAAAGTAGAAATTATAACAAATGCTGCATTAAAAGAAATTAAGGGAGATAAGTTTGTTCAGTCAATTACTTATGAAGACAGGACAACTAAAAAAGAGAAAACCTTAGCAGTTGATGGGGTTTTTGTTGAAACAGGTTCTCAGCCCGCGACTTCATTCATTAATAATCTAGTTGATTTTAATAAAAGAGGTGAAATAAAGGTTGCTTTTGAAACTTATCAAACAAAGACACCAGGGCTTTTTGCTGCTGGCGATGTTAATACTGGAAGATTTAAGCAAATTGTAATTAGTTGTGGTGAGGGAGCAAAAACAGCTTTAGCTGCGTTTGATTATTTAAGAAAACAAGTTAAGACTTAAGAAACTATCAGAAACTTATTTTGTTTAATAGTTTAATTTATGGATTCTAAAATCAAAAAAGTTGAAGCAAGGGAAATCCTTGATTCAAGAGGAGATCCAACTATTGAAGTTGATTTAAAAACAAATCATGGGGTTTTCCGCTCCAGCGTTCCTTCTGGCGCTTCAACTGGAAAATATGAAGCAAAAGAATTAAGAAATGGAGGAAAGAGATATTTTGGAAAAGGTGTTTTAAAAGCAGTAGAAAATATAAACAAAATAATAGCTCCTAAGATTATTGGCAAAGATTCAAGCTCGCAAAAAGAAATTGATAATTTGATGATTGAACTAGACGGAACAGATGATAAATCTAACTTAGGCGCTAATGCAATCTGTGGAGTATCTTTGGCAGTATGCAGGGCAGGAGCAGGCTCTAAAAAATTAGAGCTTTTTAAATATATAAATGAGATTTCAAGAAAATCATATAAGATACCTGTGAAGAAACCCAAAATACCTGATCCTTTATTTAATATAATTAATGGAGGAGTTCATTCTGGAAGCGAATTAGATGTTCAGGAATTCATGGTTGTAATAAATGAAACATTGTTTTCAAAAAAATTGCAAATGATTTCTGAAATTTACCACCAGCTTAAAGATCTTCTTTTCAAAAGGTATGGAAAGCTGGCAATAAATATTGGAGACGAAGGAGGTTTTGCCCCGCCTTTTGTGGCTCCAGAGCAAGCCTTAGAATTTATTTTCAAGGCAGCAGAAGATTTAAATTATAAAACTAAAATAAAAATCATTTTAGACGTAGCTTCCTCTCAGTTTTTTAAACATGGAAAATATGAAATGAAGATTGGTGTTTTTACAAAAGATGGATTAATGAGATATTACACAGACTTATTGTCAAAGTATCCGATTATAGGCTTGGAAGATCCTTTTTCAGAAGATGACTGGGAGGGATTTGAGCAAATTACTAAAAAGTTTGGCAAGAAAATCCTCATTATAGGAGATGATTTATTGGTTACAAATCCAAAAAGAATTAAAAAAGCAAAAACAAGAAAAGCTGTGAATAGTATGATTTTAAAAATCAATCAGATTGGCACAGTTTCAGAGGCATTAGAAGCAGCGAAACTGGCAAAAGAGTTTGGCTGGAAAATAGTGGTTTCCCATAGGTCAGGAGAAACAAACGATGATTTTATTGCTGATTTTGCTGTTGGTATTGAGGCTGATTTTATTAAAGCAGGCGCTCCAACAAGAGAAGAAAGAATAGTAAAATACAATAGATTATTAAGAATTGAGGAAGAATTAAAGCAATGAAAATTCTTTTAATGATTATTGACGGTTTGGGTGATAAGCCGATTAAAGAATTTGACAATAAAACTCCTTTAGAGTCAGCAAAAACTCCAAACTTAAATTATTTGGCATCCAATGGAGTTTTAGGATTAATAGACCCCTATATTAGAAAAACTATTCCTACCTCAGAAGAATCTCATTTTAGTTTGTTTGGTTACAATCCTGAAACTTATCATATCAAGCGCGGGATTTTTACTGCCCAGGGTGTAGGTATAAAGCTGGAAAAAGGCGATGTTGCTTTGCGGGGGAACTTTGCAACAGTTAATGATAATTTAAAGATGATTGATAGGCGGGCTGGGAGAATTGAAGGAACACAGGTTTTAGTAAAGTCTTTAAACGGAATAGTGATTGATAATGTAAAATTTCTGCTAAAAAACACCGGAGGTTATAGGGTAGGCGTAGTTTTAAGGGGCAAGAATTTAAGCGCTAACATCTCAGACGCTGACCCTTTTTATTCAAACTTGAAAACTAAAGTTGAAAAAGTTATTGCTTTAGATAAGAATCCAAAATCTATTTTTACTGCTAAGGTTTTAAATGAATTTTTAGAAAAATCGCACAAGATTTTAAAAAATCATCCTTTAAATAAAAAAAGAGAAAAAAAAGGATTGCTTCCTGCCAATTATGTATTGGTTAGAGGGGCAAGTTCATTGCATAAGATTCCTAGTTTTCAAAATAAATACAATCTTAATGCGGCTTGTATTGCGGGCAAATTTCTTTATCAACAGATTGGGAAATTTTTAGGCATGGATTTAATAAAAGTAAAAGGAGCAGATGGCACTGTTAATACAAATTTAAGGGGAAAAATTAAAGCTGTTAAAGAATGTTTTAAAAAATATGATTTTGTATTTTTGCACATTAAGGCTTGCGACAGTTTAGCTGAAGACGGAGATTGTTTTGCAAAGAAAAAATTTATTGAAAAAATTGATCAAAGCATCAAGCCTTTATTAAGCCTTAAAGACACAGCCATTATTATTACCTGCGACCATTCAACCTGTTGTCAGTTTAAAAGACATTGCAAAGAATTAATTCCTGTTTTAATATGTAAGTCATTGAAAGAATTTAAAAAATCAAAAATTAAGTTTTCAGAAAAGAATTGCAAAAAAGGTACTCTTGGTCGTTTTGAACAAATTAATTTAATGTTAAAGATTTTAAAGGCTATAAAATAAATATGGATCAAAACTTAGTAAGAGAAACTCAAAAAAGAACAAAAACAATTCCAGTTTCAAGCGGAAGGTCTGATAAGGTTGACAGGGTTAGTTTTGACGAGCTTGTTTTTGTTCCTGCTCAATTAAACAAAAAACCAGTAGATTATTATAAGGAGGAAATCAGCACAGAAACTATTATTGGCAAGAATAGCAAAAAGTCAATTAAACTCAGAACACCAATTATTTTTGGGGCAATGAGTTTTGGCGCTTTGAGTAAAGAAGCAAAAATTACTTTAGCTAAAGCCTCAAACATAGCAGAAACCATAGCTAATACTGGAGAAGGCGGTTTACTGCCTGAAGAAAGAGATTTCTCAAAGTATTTAATAATTCAATACTCAACAGGAAGATTTGGAATCAGTGAAGAAGTGTTAAAAAAAGCTGATGCAATAGAAATAAAAATAGGTCAGGGCGCTAAAGGAGGAATGGGAGGTCTTTTGCCTGCTGATAAAGTGACAGAAGAAATTGCAAAAATCAGGAAAGTAGAAATGGGAAAAGACATTCATTCGCCACCTTATCATAAGGATATAGCAGATATTAAGGAGTTGGGAAAAAGAGTTGAGTATTTAAGAGAAATTACAGGAGGAGTTCCAATCATAATTAAAATAGCTGCTGGTGATGTTGAAAATGACGTAAAATTGGCAGTTCAGGCTAATCCTGATATAATTGCAATCGATGGAATGGAAGGGGGAACAGGGGCGTCGCCAACCAGCGTTCTTAATAATATGGGCATACCAACCTTAGCTGCTTTATCAAAAGCAAGAGAAGTTTTAGATAAGATGAGGAGCAAGCAGGAGTTATGGATTGGCGGAGGATTAAATGGACCAGCAGATTTTACTAAAGCTTTGATTTTAGGGGCTGATGCTGTGTTTTGTGGAACTGTTTTATTGATTGCTATGGGATGTACTTGTTGTGGTTTGTGTTATCTTGGAAAATGTCCTGGTGGAATAGCAACTCAAGATCCAGAATTAAGAAAAAATATTAATATTGAACAGGCAGCTCAAAATATAGCTAATTTTGTTAAAAACTCTACTGAAGAAATGAAAATGATTGCTGGTGCTTGTGGAGAAAATGATATTCATAAATTAGACAAAGGTCATTTAAGAGCTTTAAGTTCGGAAATCTCTAAAATAACTAAGGTTAAATTCATAAGTGAATAATCTATGGCAGTAAATTATAAGGTTAATAAAGACAAATGTATTAGTTGCGGAGCCTGTATTTCAGTTTGTTCTGATGGAATGGAATGGGGTGATGACGGGAAATCAAAAGTTAAAAATGCAGAGAAAGTGGAAGAATGCGGAGGAGAAACAATTTGTCCCTATGAGGCAATTGAAAAACAAGAATAGCAGGTATTGACACGTTGTCTTGGATTCATATATACTAAAACCGACAATATTTGTCGGTTTTTAGTTAACATGAGAATTTCTAAAAAAACACAGTATGGTTTAAGGGCAATGGCCTATTTAGCATCTGTCTTTAATAAAGACAGGATTTGTTCTTTAAGAGAAATTTCTGAAAAAGAAAATATTTCTTTTGATTATCTTGAAAAAATAATTTCACAACTTGAAAAAAATAAACTGCTTAAATCAAAAAGAGGCATTAAGGGTGGATATTGTTTGGCCCGTTCGCCCAAGAAAATCAAAGTAGGGGAAATTATTAAAATCCTTGAAGAAACAATGGCTCCTGTGAAATGTGTTTCAATGGAAAAAAAATATCATTGTCCGCGGAAAAAGGATTGTAAAACCATAACTGTCTGGCAAAAAGTTCAGGATAATTTAATTTCTACTTTAAATTCCATAACCTTGGCTGATTTAATTAATGAATAATAAAAAATTTATGGCAAAAAAAAGAATCTATTTAGATTATGCGGCTACCACTCCAGTGGATCCAAGAGCAATTAAAGCAATGCTTCCTTTTTTCAATGAAAAGTTCGGCAACACAATGTCGCTTCATAGTTTTGGCCAGGAAGCGAAATTAGCTTTAGAAAAATCAAGAGAACAAATTGCTGATTTAATAAAAGCCAAAGCAAATGAAATAATTTTTACAAGCTCTGCCACTGAAAGCAACAATTTGGCTTTAAAGGGCATTGCTTTTGCTAGCAGGAAAAAGGGAAATCATATTATTATTTCCTTGATTGAACATCCTTGTATAATGGAAACTGCAAAGTGGCTTGAGAAGAATGGTTTTGAAATAAGCAGATTAAGCATTGATAAGTATGGCTTGGTTGACCCTGAGGAAGTTAAAAAACTTATTAAAAAAGAAACAATACTTGTTTCAGTTATGCATGCTAATAATGAGATAGGAACAATTGAGCCGATTGAAAAGATAGGCGCAATTTGCAAGAAACAGGGAGTCTACTTTCATACTGATGCAACACAAACTTTTGGAAAAATCCCAATTGATGTCAATAAAATAAATGCTGATTTGTTGAGCGCAAGTTCTCATAAGCTCTATGGACCAAAAGGAGTGGGCTGCTTGTTTATTAGAGAGGGAGTGAAAATTACGCCCTTGCTTCACGGAGGAGGACATGAATCAGGATTGCGGGGCGCAACTGTGAATGTGTCAGGTATTGTTGGTTTTGCTAAAGCTGTTGAACTTGCAAAAAAAGAAATGAAGAAAGAGTCAAAACAGCTTGCTAAATTAAGAGATAAATTGATTAAGGGAATATCAGAAAACATAAGAGACAGTCAGTTTAATGGTCATCCTGAAAAAAGACTGCCTAATAATATTAATTTCTCTTTTTCATTTGCAGAAGGAGAATCATTGGTTATTCAGCTTGATTTGTTGGGCATAGCTGTGTCTACTGGTTCAGCTTGTTCTTCTGATAAGCTTTTACCAAGCCATGTTTTATCTGCAATTAAATTAAAGCCTTATCAAATACATGGTTCTTTGCGGTTTAGTTTGGGAAAATGGACCAAGGAAGCTGATGTTGATTATGTTTTAAAGGTCCTGCCCAATATAGTTGAAAAATTAAGAGAAATTTCACCCTATAAAAAATGAGCAATAGATTTTATACAAAAAAAGTGATTGAGCATTTTAAAAATCCTCACAATTTAGGAGAGCTTGAGAATCCAGATGGAATAGGTAGAGTTGGAAACTTGCAGTGCGGCGATGTAATGCACATATATATTCAGGTTGAAAAAGACAAAAAAGGAAAAGAAATAATTAAGAATATTAAATTCAAAGCTTTTGGCTGTGTTGCCGCCCTGTCTACTAGTAGCGTTGTAACCGATTTGGCAAAAGGCAAAACTCTTGATAAAGCGCTTCAGATTAATAAAGAGAATATTATCAAAGCTTTAGGAGGTTTGCCTCTTATAAAAATTCATTGTTCTGTTCTGGCTATTGATGCTTTGTCTGAAGCAATTTATGATTATTTGAAAAAGAATAAAAGAAAGATTCCTGAAAGACTGAAAACTAATCATAAGAGAATTCAAAAAGAATTGAAAATTCTTGAAAAAAGATACGCTGATTTAAAATGAGGAAAAAATTTAAAAACAAAATTGTTGTAGCAATGTCAGGTGGAGTTGATTCTTCAGTGTCGGCTGCTTTATTAAAAGAAGCTGGTTTTGATGTGGTTGGTGTTTTTATGAAATTCTGGGCAGGAGATGAATTGAATAAAGAGGCAGAAAAAAGAGCAAGAAAAATAGCAGGCATTTTGAAAATTCCTTTTTATGTGATTGATTTTAAAAAAGAGTTTAAAAATCAAATTGTTGATTCTTTTTTAGCTGATTATAAAAAAGGAATAACTCCTAATCCCTGCGTTGTTTGCAATAAAGAAATTAAGTTTGGACTATTTCTTAAAAAAGCTAAAAGCTTGGGTGCTGATTTTGTGGCTACTGGACATTATGCCCAGATTAAAAAAGAAAACAGCAGATCAGTTTTAACAAAAGCAAGAGATAAAGAAAAAGACCAGTCTTATTTTTTATGGAAATTAAATCAAAGCCAATTAAAACACGTTTTATTTCCAGTTGGCGGATACAAGAAATCTGAAGTAAGGAGTTTGGCAAAACATTTTAAATTGCCTGTTTTTGATATTCCATCTTCCCAAGAAGCCTGTTTTATTCCCAAAACAACAAATGAATTTTTAAAAAAATACCTTAAAACAAAACCAGGGGAAATTGTTAATGTTAAAGGAGAAGCAATAGGCAACCATCAAGGTTTATGGTTTTATACAATTGGCCAGAGAAAAGGAATCAGGCTTTCTGGCGGTCCTTTTTATGTTGTAGGCAAAGATAAAAAGAAAAACCTTTTAATTGTCAGTAAGAATAAGAAGGATTTATATAAAAAAGAATTGGCTTTAAGAAATGTTAATTGGATTGCTTCTAGGGCGCCTAAGCTGCCTTTAAATGTTAAAGCAAGAATTAGATATGGGCACAAAGAAGCCGAAGCTATTATTTTAAAGGTAAAAAACAAATATGTATTAAAGTTTAGAAAACCCCAAAAAGCAATTACTTCTGGCCAGTCAGCAGTTTTTTATGAAAGAAATAAGCTGTTGGGCGGGGGAGTAATCTGCTAGAATTCAATTAATATGCGTTATGTTGTTTGTCATTATCATGAAATAGGGCTTAAAGGAAAAAACAGAAAGTTTTTTGAAAACAAGCTTGTTGAAAATATTAAAAAAGCTCTGCCTTTAAATAGCTTTGAATTTGTTAAAAGAATTTCAGGGAGAATTATTGTAAAATTGAATAAAAAAGGATTAAAAGAAGAAAAGAAGATTGAAGAATCTTTGAAAAAAGTTTTTGGAATAGTGCATTTTTCTTTTGCTCATTTTTCCAAACCAGAAATTGGATTGATAGAAAAACAGGCTTTTGAGATTTTAAAAACAAAAACCTTTAAAACATTCAGAATTGAAACCCAAAGGTCAGACAAGAGGTTTCCTTTAACTTCCCCAAAAATTAATGAAAGAGTGGGAGCTTTTATTGTTGAAAAGTTAAAGAAAAAGGTAAAACTAAAGAAGCCGTCAATTACTTTCTTTATTGAAGTGGTTGAAAAACATGCGTTTTTGTACACAGAGAAAATTAAAGCCTATGGTGGTTTGCCTGTTGGAACAGGAGGCAGGGCAGCAGTTCTTTTGTCAGGAGGCATTGATTCGCCTGTTGCTGCTTTTTTAACAATAAAAAGAGGGGTTAAAGCTGTATTTGTCCATTTCCACGCCTATCCTTATACAGATCAAGCTTCAATTGATAAAGTAAAAAGAATTGTTAAGATTTTAAATCAATTTCAATTTGATTCAAAATTATATCTTGTGCCTTTTGCTGATATTCAAAAAGCGATTCTCTTAAAAACACAAGCCAAACTCCGTGTTGTTCTTTACCGCAGATTTATGCTCCGCATAGCTGAACAAATTGCTAAAAAAGAAAAAGCATTAGCTCTTGTTACTGGTGATAGTATTGGACAGGTTGCTTCTCAAACACTTAACAATATTCATGTTATTAACCAGATAGCAGGTCTGCCTGTTTTAAGACCATTGATTGGTTTTGATAAAGAAGAAATAATTGAAAAAGCAAAGGAGATTAAAACATTCAATATTTCAATTCTTCCTCATCAGGATTGCTGTGCCAGATTTCTGCCCAGACATCCTGAAACAAGAGCTGATTTAAGAGAAGTGGAATTAAATGAGAAGAAACTTGATATTGAGAATTTGATTGAAAAAACAATTCAGAATATTAAGGTTATTAAAATTTCTTTAAAAATATAATATAATTAAGAAAAGGTTGTTTAACTAAATAACATAATTTTAAAATATGCAGTTAAAAGATAAAGTAGCAATTATTACAGGAGCAAGAAGGGGAATGGGAAGAACTCATGCTCTGGCTTTAGTTGAAGAAGGAGCTAAGGTGGTTGTTTCTGATATTTCATTAGAAGATTGCCAGAAAGTAGTTGATGAAATTAAAAGTGCTGGTGGCGAAGCAATGGCAATAAAGTGTGACGTAACAAAAAAACAAGAAGTTGAGAAAATGATCAAAGACACTTTGGATAAGTTTGGTAAAATTGATATTTTGGTTAACAATGCTGGTATTGCTGAATTCAAAGCATTTTTAGAAATGACTGAAGAAGAGTGGGATAGAACCTTGGATATTAATTTAAAAGGATATTTTCTTTGTGCTCAGGCCTGCGCTAAAGAAATGGCAAAACAAAAATCAGGAGCAATTATTAATATTAGTTCAATTGCCATGGGTCAGGTTGGGGTTGGTTTTTCCCAGATTGCTCATTACTGCGCCTCAAAAGGAGGAATTGCTGGAATGAC
>Ga0114920_10001786_pt1 | contig 10056 bp, 10 predicted proteins | sample ChitaG_FD_88683 | JGI IMG/M metagenome (GOLD analysis project Ga0114920, IMG submission 88683) | Deep subsurface microbial communities from South Pacific Ocean to uncover new lineages of life (NeLLi) - Chile_00310 metaG | ecosystem: Environmental > Aquatic > Marine > Oceanic > Sediment ...
ATACTCAAGGCCCAACGGCTTCAGGAACACTGCCTCGAAGATCCACGTGATAATACCTGCCATGGTCAGGACAAAGACCACGGCCATGGCCATACCCACTGCTGTGTCCATCTTCTTGGACGTGCCCAGAAACGGGCAGTTTCCAAGGTACTGGATGAGCAGGATGTTGTTAACAAGGATAGCGCTTATAGCCAGTAAAATATAGTCTCCCATCTGACTACTCCTTTTTCATAAAATCGTGCAGCGATTTTATCATTACTTCTTTCCGGCCAGATTCATAATAGCAAGGAGCAGCCCCAGGCACACAAAGGCACCGGGAGCTTCAACCATAAAGGTAAAAGGCTGAAAGGAAGCTCCAAAAACTTCATTGCCGAACCATGTGCCAGCACCAAAAATCTCACGGATCGACCCGAGGACCGTCAGCGATATGGTAAAGCCAACACCCATACCAAGCCCATCGAGAATAGAGCGGCCAATCCCCTCCTTGTACGCAAAGGCCTCAGCACGGCCTAAGACAATACAGTTCACCACGATCAGGGGGATGAAGATGCCGAGCGTCAAAAAAAGGGGATAGGTATATGCCTGCATCACCAGCTCCACCACGACCACGAACGTGGCGATGATGATAAGGAAACAGGGCACCCTCACCTTGCTAGGCATGATCTTACGAAGCATAGAGACCAGAATATTGGAACCGACCAGGACAAAGGTCAGGGCAAGACCCATCCCTATGCCGGTTTCCACACTCTTGGTCACCGCCAGCGTGGGACACAGACCCAACACAAGCCGAAATGGTGGAATCTCTTCCCATAGCCCTTTGGTAAACTCCTGAACAAGGCTGGTTTCGCTCATCTGTTTTTCTCCCTATTTGGCAAAGGCCGCAGCCTTTTCTATGATTTGTGGTTTTAGTCTCTTGTAAAATTCCGAGCTTGCAGTAATCCCTGCACACACCCCCCTCGATGTGACGGTGGCACCTGTGATGGCATCGACTACCCCGCCATCGGTCTTCACCTTAAAGGGTTCGTTGATGGACCCTTTGAAGCTCCCCTTAAATGTCTCGTCCGTCTTGGCCCTGGCCCCCAGGCCCGGGGTCTCAGAGTGGGTGGTGATACCAATACCGATCACCTGGTCCGTGTCAAGGTTAACCGCCACCATTATGCCGACCGGGCCGCCAAAACCTTTACCAAAGGTCTCATAGGCCACGGTATCGGCCTTGCCATCGAACACCCCGACAAAGAAGCTCCTGTCTACATCCCCGTCTTTGATCTTAAAGCGATCCACGATGGGATCATTGGTAGCCCCTTGCAAAATCTCCTTGATGGCAGGTCCTTTGACAAACTTTAGCTGCTGGTATTCGATTTTGGCCGCAGTCCCTGATTTAACAAATGCCAGCAGCCCTCCGGAAAAGGCACCCATAATGGCAAGAACAACGATCATCCTGATGATATCACGCATTTTCTACCACCTTTCCAATTGCTTTGGGTCTGATTCTGTCGAGAAGTGGATTAGCAAGATTCAAGAGCAGGATGGAAAAAGGAACACCATCCACATAGGCCCCCACATTTCTTATAAGCACGGTCATCAAGCCGGCCAACGCCCCAAAAATTAGCATAGGGATAAAGTTCGCCGGAGATGAAGAGTCCTCGGGCACCAGGAAAAAGGCTGCAATTAATGTATAACCGGTAAACAGGTGGAAGAATGGGCCGGCGTATTTGGCAGAATCGGAGAGGTTAAACAAGAGTGCAGTAATAAACACCCCGGCCAAAAAGGAGAGGGAAATCTCCCATCGCATATATCCCCTTAATATAAGATAGAGACCACCCAGGGTGAGTCCCAGGCCGAATGTCGATCCAATGGCCCCTGCCTGTTTGCCCATAAAGAGATCGCCCAGACTAAACTTGTCAATGGCCTCTGTGCCAAAATACTTTAGATCGGCCAGGGGATAAGTCATGACAAAACCCAGGTCATAATGGCGTAAAGCTTCATCAAAATCAAAGACCCCCTTGAATGAAATCACGAGCATGGCCAGGGCAAGCAACGGCGGATTCAAGGGATTAAACCCGATGCCACCGAATATCTGTTTGCCCACGATAATGGCCAGAGAGGTTCCCAAGACAATCACCCACCAGGGGGCAGTGGCTGGAAACAGCATCCCCAGCAGCAGCCCGGTTACAGCAGCGCTGCCGTCACCAATGGAAAATGGCTTTCGCATGGCAACATTCATGATCAGTTCCCAGATCATGGCGCAGGCCATGGCAAACGCAATCACCCCAAGGGCCGGCGCACCATAGTGGCTAATACCCATGAGCACGGCAGGAAGTGCGGCGACCATGATATTGTTATTCTTTGTGGATATCTTGCTACCGTCATGCCAATAGGGAGCGTGAGCAACGACGAGTTTCTTTTCATTATTCATTATTCTGCCTCCGCAGTTTCGATCAGGCTAAGCTCGTATTTTCCTACTTTGATATACTGAAAAATCGGGATTCTAGATATACACACGTATGAACACAATCCGCACTCAATACAGCAATGCAGATCATACATAGTCGCAGCGTCTTCATAAAGACGAGCCTCCAGGAACCTGACAAGCATATTCACCGGAATTTTAACCGGACAAATCCTAACGCATTCCCCGCAGTTGATGCATGGGTAGTCTGTCACCTCAGCGCTGTTTCCTTCGTCTTGCACCACAATCCCGTCTGTGCCAGGCCCCAGTGGAAGTTCTTCTGAATAGGTGGCCGCGCCCCTCATGGGTCCGCCCAATATGAGTCGATCCCGATCGCTCAGTGAAATATTACAAACTTGAAGCACATCCCGTAATGGTGTCCCGATCCGGGCCCTCACGTTCGTAGTTTTCCCGTCTTTTCCTACAACCGTTAGCAGTTTGGTTACAGGGAGGCGGCCGGTGTCAAAGGCTGCCCCGAGTGCTGCAACCGCCTCGGCAGCAATGAAGGCAACACCCATATCTTCAGGGGCATTACCGGCTTCGACTACCTGGCCGAGTACATCTTTCATGATCGTATGGGGAAGGCCGTTGGGGTAAATGTCACTAACAGTCTTGACTTCCGCGCCCGTAGTGTTTGCTTCCTGAAAGAGGCTTTCAGGCACCGCCATAAGGATGCGGTCTATGTCTGTTATCTTCTTTAGAACTTGAATGCCGCTCTTAATCTCCTGAGCATGATTCTTTACTACATATTGATTAGTCGTGATGAGAAGATCCTCTTCCATGCCATTTATCACAATGGCCCGTATCCTTTTCTCAGGATCGGCAAACGCTTTGAAAGAAGGGTTCCCAGGGGCGTATTCAAAGAAATTTTGTACTGTATCGAGGGTCAGCTCCTTGTTGAACTGATCGTCCCATTCATCTTGACTACTTGCCTCGATGGTAATGGCAGTGTATTTTTGGCCATAGCCATCCACGTAAGGCGTTATCCCTGATACTGTTCCGGTTACAGAGGCAATGACATATTCGGCACCCTCTGGCGATGCGGAAAGTTTCTGACCAGTCTTGACAGCATCGCCGACCTTGGGGGGAGTTGTACCTCCTCCGTTCCCAGGCTCCTTCAACAACAATGTAACCTTGCTTGGGACTGGAAGCTCTCGGACCGTATCCGAAACCAAGCTATACTGCAGCCTCGGCTTTACCAAACCTAAAAACGATCTTTTTATCATAGTTCAACCCTCTGTTTTAGAATCCTAAATCAGCAGCCCCTACATCACATGACATTCAGAACACTCAAGCGGACCCGCCCCGCTCTCTTCGTGGCAGCCCTTACAATTGGTGTGCAGGGCATCGGACCTTTTTGGTTCGCTGTCTGGGCCATGGCAATCCTCACCACTACACAACTTAGATTCATCCTGTTCCTCGTGATGGCAATCATCGCACGCAACGCCATATCCAGCATCAGCCGAATGTGTTTTGTGATCAAACAGGATTTTTCCTGCAGTTGTCTTAAACATGAGTCTAACAGGTTCTTCAGGGGTCTTTGCGGGAAAGGCCGCGTAGCAGACAACGCCCACAACAAGCAAGATCGCCGCAAGGGCATATGCCAACACTTGTTCGTTCCTTGATGTCATTTTATCTCATATTCCTTTCGCTGAACCTGGTTTGTTGACCGGCTTGATTTGCACAGGATTTGTCAAAGTGTAAGGGGGTACGGTCTGAGTGAAATTTGCAGAATATGGCGAGACTGAGCAACGCAACATAGAAGTCCTTGTATCAGCAGGAAAGTCAAAGAATAGTAGCTTGCGAAACTCAAAAGATTCCAATGCCGTAGCCGTATATGACAACAAGCTACCTATGTCAAGAGGAAATTTGACGCCACTTCCACTGTCCTTTAGGGCTTCGGCGTTATTTGGCGACCGCGGGAGACCCCTTATGGGCTGCTCGTTCTCTCCAAAAGCCTCTGCAAAAACTTCTTGACAAAATAGCCCTAAAAAGATATGGGGGTGAAGAATTTCTTTGCGCAGAGGCCCTGTTGCGGGGCGTCAAGTGGCGGAGATTCTTAACTTCATCGAGCCCGGCTTATCTGTCTCTACAGGCTTCCGGATAAGGTTACCTTCAACCGTATATTAGGTCCAAAACTACTGAAACAGAGATTGGAGAGCTTATGAGTGCCGAGACATTGGCCACCTTCCCAATGGGGGGGATCCACCCCAGAGAATCCAAGGAACTGACCGAAAAGCTCCCTTCAGAGGTTATGCCACTCCCTTCGCAAGTGCGTCTCTTTTTGAAACAACATGTGGGGGCTCCATGCAAGCCTTTGGTCAAAAAAAAGGACAAGGTGACTGAAGGGGATGTGGTTGCATCTGTCGAAAAGCTAGGTGCAAACCTCCATGCCAGCGTGAGCGGCACGGTAAAGGGCGTTCGGAATGCGCTCCATCCCTTGGTGGGGAACGCTTCCGCGCTGGTGATTGCGACAGACCCTGAGGCAGAGCCGAGATCGTATTCCCCTGTTGACTGGACAAACTTTTCCAGAGAAGAACTCATCGCCAAGATCAAGGATGCGGGAGTCGTAGGCCTGGGTGGCGCGGGGTTTCCTGCGGGGTTTAAACTTGATGTTCGGCCGGGTGTGAAAGTCGACACGCTGATTCTGAATGGGGCGGAGTGCGAACCTTACCTCACCAGCGATAACCGCGTCATGCTGGAGCACCCCAAAGATATTGTTGAAGGGGCCAAGATAATGTTGAAGATTCTTGGCATTGATTATTGCGCCATCGGCGTTGAGAACAACAAGCCGGAAGCCATTGAAGCCTTGAACAAGGCCATTGCCGAAGATACACAAAAAAATGGTTACAGGGTTGTAGTGAAACCGCTCAAAGTTAGGTATCCCCAGGGGTCTGCAGACCAGATCATGCAAGCCGTAACCGGGCGGGCGCGGCCCTCAGGCGTGCGTTCGTCGGTAATCGGCATCATACTTCAAAACGTATATACCACAAAGGCGATCTATGATGCTGTAGCACTCGGCAAACCGCTTTATGAAAGAATAATCACTCTCACCGGCAAGGGAATCAAGCGGCCCGCCAATGTGATGGTAAAGGTGGGAACTAGCCTTTCCGAGATCGTGGAGTATTTGGGAGGAACCACACCTGACCTTGCCAAGGTGATCGTGGGGGGGCCCATGATGGGATTTGCCGTTTCAACCCTCGATATCCCAATAACCAAGACAACATCAGGGGTGCTTTTTCTCACAAAGGATGAGATCAATACCGACCCGCACTATGCGTGTATTCGATGCGGTTTTTGCGTGGACGTCTGTCCCATGGGACTTGAACCGAATTATGTCAGTGTCTATGTTGAGGCAGGGCATGGTGCTGATACCGAAGAATTTGGTGTGGATGATTGTTTTTTGTGTGGCAGTTGCGCCTATGTCTGCCCGGCGAAGAGGCCATTGGTCCAATTCATGACCCTGGCCAAGAACGATCTTAGGGAAGCCAAGAAAAAGTAATCAAATAAAATCGCTTTGCGATTTTATGCGACGCGGCTTCACCGCTCAGAATAAGGGAATTCTTAAACTATATATCAAGAGGATTAGTAATGATCGGAACTGAAACAGATGCAACCACCGTAGAAGAGGCAGAGAAGGCAATCCCGGCGACAGAAGAGGCAGAAAAGGCGATCGCGCCAGAATTGTATGTATCGATTTCGCCTCACTTCAAGAGCGCAGAGACCGTGTCCAAGATCATGTGGACGGTCGTGGCCTGCCTCATTCCACCCCTCATTCTGTCCGTCTTCATCTTCGGTTTCCAGACGCTGATCATCGCCCTGGTCAGCGTTGGAAGCTGCGTGGGTACTGAGTGGGTATCCAACAGATGTTTGAATCGCCCAACCGATACGATCAAGGACGGTAGCGCCGTGATTACGGGCCTGCTCCTGGCCTATATCATCCCACCTGGCGTGCCTTTGTGGATGCCGATTTTGGGTGGCGTCATGGCGATCTATGTGACAAAGGTTCTCATGGGCGGGATCGGGTTCAACATATTCAACCCTGCCCTTATCGGCCGGGCCTTCCTGATGGCCACTTATCCGGTGGCCATAACTTCTGCCTGGCTCCCACCCATCCGTGATGCCGCGGTTTTCAAATACATGGGTGCCGGGGTAGACGCAGTCACAACAGCCACACCGCTCTATGTCCTGAAACATTACGGCATGGCTGCGGTGCTTGAAAGATTCGGGTCATTGTCTGTTATCTACCGCGACTTCTTTATCGGTTGGAGACCGGGCTGTATTGGTGAGACCTCCGCCTTTCTGCTTATCCTTGGTGGAGTTTATCTGATCTACAAGAGATATATCACGTGGCATATCCCGGTGTCGGTTATTGTATCTGTCGCATTTTTTACCTGGATTTTTGGTGGGGAAAAATTCTTCACGGGCAACCCCTTGTTGGCCGTGCTCTCCGGAGGCGTGATCATAGGGGCCTTTTTCATGGCCACCGACTATGTCACCTCTCCCACCCAGAAGACGGGCCAAATATTATTTGGCGTCGGGATCGGTGCCCTGACTGTCTTGATTCGGTTAAAGGGGGGCTATCCAGAAGGCGTCTGCTACGCCATTTTGCTGATGAACGCCGTGGCGCCTGCCATAGACCGGTGGTTTAAACCCAAACGTTTTGCCCCTGAACCACAAGAAGGTGCCTAAAAATGAAGCAGATCATACACATTACCATCGCCCTGATCATTACCTGTGTGGCTGCTGCCGCAGTCATGGGGCTGGCCTTTACCGTAACTGACAAGGCCAAGAAGCAGAACGAACACAAAAACGTGCAGAACGCTATGCTTGGTTTGTTAGGATACACCAAGGCGAATCCCGCCCCCTCAGACCTTACATTTCACAGCGTATACCGCTATGTTATTGAAGACGGCGAGGCAATTTACCTGGGGTATATGGTTCCCGTACAAAAGGGGGCTGAAGAGGGCTATGAGTTGGTGGTGATCAACCTGGAGGGAAAATTCGTAGAAAAGCTTGAGGTCTCCATCACACCTGAAGCGGCTATTGAGGAACTGGAAAGGGAGACGGCCCTGCATGCCGTGCTAAAGCCTCCAAAGAAGTTTACCTATGCTGACGCAACGATCATTGCCAAGCTGGGAGACAAGCGACTCGCTTATCTGCTTCCTGGTGAATTCCCGGGTTTTAAGACATTCATCTCCGTGATGCTGGCCCTTGATCCGAACTTCGGGGTCCTTGGCCTCGAGATCATGGAGCACGAAGAAGACCCGGGTCTGGGTGCCGAGATAGAACAGCAGTATTTTAAGCATCAGTATAAGGGAAAGTCCTTTAAGAAGGTTAAGGGGCTCAAGGTTGTCAAGGAGCCCCTCCCGGATGAGTACAAGAGATATCTGGAAACAAAGAAATGGAAAGAAGGGATGTTTTCCGAGGAAGAGATTGAAAGCATACGGAGCAAGTATCAAGACAAAGACATCTATGCCATCACCGGGGCCACCATCTCAAGCAAGGCTGTGACCGATGGTATTAGAAACATTACAAAAAAGTTTGCGTACCGTGTGGAGATACTGGACAGGGTGGTTGCTGGTCAAGCGGTTCCAGTAACCTTTTAACGGAGAGGTTCCGCCCCGTAGGGCTTGGGAATTCTAACAACAGACTTCCTTAAGGAGAAAGACATTGGCAGTTACAAAGAAAACGAACACACAGCTCTTTGTTGACGGCATCCTGACCGAGAACCCGATCTTCCGTCTGGCTCTTTCGATGTGCCCGGCTGTGGGAATCAGCACGACCGTTATGAACGGCATCCTCCTTGGGATCGCTGTTCTTTTCGTGCAGGTCTTCTCCAGTTGTACGATCTCACTCATCAAGGATCACATCCACCCCCGTATCCGGATACCCACGTACACACTCACCATCGCTATGTGGGTCACGGTGATCGACCTGGTCTTGGCCGCCTATATGCCGGTGGCGTATAAGGCAATGGGCATCTTTGTAAAGCTCATCGTGGCCTTTGCGATTATTACCATGCGCCTTGAGATGTTTGCCTCCAAGAATAACCTCGGACCCTCGTTCTGGGACGGCATTGGCATGGGACTCGGGTTTATGTTCGCGATGATGACCCTCGGTTTTGTGCGCGAGCTTTTGGGGATGGGCACACTTTTAGGGTACGATATCCTCGGCTTCAAGCCGCTTCTTTACTTCGTCCTCCCGTGCGCAGGGTTTATTCTTGTTGGCCTTATGATGGGCATGTTCAACTGGATAGAGGTCGTTTATAACCGAAGGAAAAGGGTTAAGGAGTTATGAAAAACTTTACACGGCATCATATACTAATGGGTGCGTTTCTTATCGTGGCACTTTTTTTGGCGGGATGCGCTCCCGAACATCGCTTCGTCAAGAAGGTGGGATTCAAGGACACGGACAAGATTGTGATTACTTTTGCAGGGCCAGTGGATGAGACCTGGGCAAAAGATGTAGCCAATTATTCGGTCTACGAAAAACCAGATCCGGACATCCGGTTAAAGATCATTGATGTGGCCCTGAGCCCTGATAAGACCACCGCGACCCTTACTTTTGAAGATCCCCTCAATACCAACCAGGCCCATATCCTTACCATGACAGAGATCCTGTCCGATGGGAGGTCCCAGGGGACGGCAGTCCTGACGGTGAAGAAGCTCTATTTTGGGTACCTCTTTTCCATTCTCATCGGAGCGATGATCATCAATAACTTTGTCTTCACCAAGTACCTGGGCCTTTGTGTCTTTTTCGGCTGTTCCCAGAAGAGGTCAACCGCTGTCGGGATGGGCATAACATTTACACTTGTTATTACCTTCGCCGCCATGATGGCGTGGTTCCTTTACCAGTTTGCCTTAAAACCACTTAGGCTCGATTACATGCAGATTGTTGTTTTCATCGGACTGGTCTCCCTTTCTGTCCAGGGAGTGGACACCATCTTAAGAAAGGTTAATCCCGCACTATTTAAGGCCTTCGGGGTGTACCTTGTGCTCGTCATTGCAAACTGTATCGCCATAGCAGTGCCGTTGATCCTTGCAGACAACGAATACAATGCCTGGGAGAGCCTCATGCTTGCCTTTGGGGCCGGATTAGGATTTTTGATAGCACTCTTTTTGATGGCCTGTGTGCGGGAAAAGTTAGACCTGGCCAATGTGCCGCCCACATTCAAAGGGATGCCTATTGCCTTCGTCATGGCAGGACTTTTTGCCCTGGCTTTTTTGGGCTTTTCAGGTATGTCGATTTATTAGTAAGAACTTAGTTCGCTTCGCTCACAATCGGAATATTGGAATGATGGAATATTGGAATGATGGGTCCAGAGGAAGAAAGGCAAATTGTTATAAATATCACCCTTTCCATTTTTCCCAATATTCCAATATTCCATCATTCCAATATTCCCTGATCGAGTTTGCGACAAGGCAAATAAATACCTATAATTTCAATAAGTTGTAGAACTTCCAAGACATTAAGTTAAAAGGAAGGGAAAGGATATGGATCCAGTATTAATGAAAGTAGCCCTTGGTGGTTTGGCCGTGCTCGGATGCATCGGGCTCATTTTCGGAATTGGGCTTGCAGTAGCCGCCCAAAAGTTTGCAGTGGAG
>Ga0114920_10001787_pt1 | contig 10052 bp, 10 predicted proteins | sample ChitaG_FD_88683 | JGI IMG/M metagenome (GOLD analysis project Ga0114920, IMG submission 88683) | Deep subsurface microbial communities from South Pacific Ocean to uncover new lineages of life (NeLLi) - Chile_00310 metaG | ecosystem: Environmental > Aquatic > Marine > Oceanic > Sediment ...
GTTTTTTGCCAAGAAATCTTGGCGAAGTGGAAGATAAGCGATGTCAACTGTTTGAGCCCTAAAGGCGAGTTTTGACATCGCCTGGAGCGAGCCTTAGATTTATCAAAAAATGTTTTAGACTCAGTGAAAAGGGATTTCGGCAACAGCCTGTTAACGGGAAACACAGGCATTACTCTTTGCCAATAGGTTATCTCTTGGTATAATTTATGAAAAAAATTCGCATCATAATGTGGCCGATAGGAGGGATTTTTTTTCTTTTGTTGATAGCTGCCTTTTTTATCTGTAAGGTACCACGGGTATGTATGGATGCATCAACAGGATCCAATCTGAGCTCTGGAGAGTCCCTCAAGATGCGTGAGATCCACTATAGTCAGGACTACAAAAACGGCGAAGGAAAATGGGAGCTTAAGGCAAAAGAGGGCTATTTTCTTGACAAGACCCAGACCTTGACCTTGAAAGATGTTTCACTAAAATTAAGCCCTGCCAGGAAGGCAGGTTTTACCATCCAGGGAAACGAAGGCAATTATCATAGGGAGCGCGGGGAAATTATTTTCAGGGGAGAGGTGACGGGAAGGTCTGCTGACGGTTTCCAAATAGAGACAAACCTTTTGATCTATAGTGAAAAAGATGAGTCTGTGGCGACTGACAGGCCCATAAAAGTAACTGGTCCCTTTTTTCACGTAAAGGGCGATAGTCTTTTTGTTGATCTAGCACGGAAAACATTTACCGTTAGGGGCAATGTGTGCACGACGCTTAACAGTGGGGTATTGTGGAGATGAGGATTGCACTATCCGGGTTGCTTTTCAGTGTTATTCTTTTCTTGGCGTTTCTGGTTGCTCCGCAAAACGATTCTTTTTCTCAGGTAGACGAGGAATCCAAGAAAATCTCTAGACCAGGCCCTATCGTTATCCACTCAGACAGTCTGGAGGTTGATCAGCAAAAAAAGGTGATCGTGTTTGATGGTGGAGTGAGGGCCAAAACCGAGGATATGGTAATAGATTGCCAAAAAATGCTTGTGTACTATCTTGGCAGTCCTACCGACAATGAGTCTCCTGCCGATTCCAGTAAGATAGATAAAATCATCGCCCTGGGGAATGTTACCGTGAATCGATCTGATGGTTCAATGGCCAGGGCAGGAAAGGCAGTTTATTATCAGGGTGAGGGGAAGATTGTGCTCACCGAAAATCCTTCGGTTCAACAGGGTCGGGATATTGTGGAAGGATATAAGATAACCATACTCTTGAATGAAAACCGGAGCATAGTTGAAGGAAGTGAAACCAAACGGGTTAAGGCCACTATATTCCCTAAGGAGGAAAAAGGGAAGGAATGAAAGAACATGACCCTGGAGATTCCTTAGAGGTAAAGGATCTTGTGAAAATCTATGGGAAGAGGGCGGTCGTAAATAAGGTAAATCTGACAGTTAACAGAGAGCAGATTGTGGGGCTTCTTGGACCAAATGGGGCCGGTAAAACCACGACGTTCTACATGATAGTTGGGTTGATTAGGGCTGAGGAAGGTAAGATCTTTTTAGATGGCAGAGATATCAGCAATGAACCGATGTATATACGAGCCCGGCAGGGAATCAATTATCTCTCCCAGGAACCATCGGTTTTTAGAAAACTGACGGTTGAGGATAACCTCTTAGCCATTATGGAGATAGTAAACATACCAGTTGAGGAACGAGACACATTTCTCGAGTCCCTCTTATCCGAGTTGAACATAGGCCATTTGGCCAAACAAAAGGCCTTTTCTCTGTCCGGGGGGGAGAGGAGAAGGCTTGAAATTACCAGGGCACTGATCACCAATCCAAAATTTATTTTGCTCGATGAGCCCTTTGCAGGCATCGATCCTTTGGCAATCAACGATATCAAACAAATCGTTCAAGGGCTCAAAGAAAGAGGCCTGGGTATATTGATATCAGACCATAATGTCAGAGAAACATTGGATGTCTGTGATGTTGCTTACATTATCAATGAGGGAGAGATCATTGAGTCTGGCACACCTGAGAAGATTGCTGCCAGCGAGGTAGTTAGATCGGTTTACCTGGGAGAAGGTTTCTATTTATAGATTTCATTAGGGAATACTATGGCACTCGAACTTAAACAGACACTCAAGCTAAGCCAGCGGCTCATAATGACGCCCCAGCTGCAGCAGGCAATCAAATTTTTACAACTCTCTCGGTTAGAACTTTGTCAGACAATCAATCATGAGATGGAGGCTAATCCATTATTGGAGGAGGCGCCCGTTGATGAGGTAGAGGAAAAGGCAGAGGAAGAAGGAAGGAAAGAGGAGCCTGTTAACAAAGAAGAACCCCTCAGAGAGGTAAGAATCAAAGAGACCATAAGGGAAGATTTCGATTGGGATTCCTACATCTCAGAGTACAATACAGCATGGGCAAGTTCGCCCCATGAAGATACAGAAGATAGGCCATCTTTTGAGAGTCTGATTGCCCCTAAAACAACTCTGTACTCCCATCTTTCGTGGCAATTACAGGTGAGCGATCTTGATGAGACACAGAGGGAGATTGGAGGATACATTATCGGTAATATAGATTCCGATGGGTATCTTCAGACTTCTATTGATAACATTATGGGGGAAACCCACCGATCACGAGAGGAGGTATTGAGAGTACTGGAAATCATTCATGAGTTTGACCCTGTTGGCGTCGGGGCAAGAGACAATGGAGAGTGTCTGTTGATCCAGCTCCGTTTTCAGGGTCTCGGGGGGAGCATAGCCGAAAAGATAGTGACTGATTACATGAAGCAACTTGAAAAAAAGAGATATAGTCAGATCGCTAGGAGCCTGGGTGTCCCTCTGGACAAGGTTTTAGATGCTGTTTCTGTTATAGCTTTTTTGGAGCCTAAGCCAGGTCGTTTATATAACGATGAAGACACTATATACATAACCCCGGATGTCTACGTCTATAAGATGAGGGACGAGTTTATGATTTTTTTGAATGAGGATGGGCTTCCCAAGTTGAGAATCAGCTCCTTTTATAGAGAGACCCTTGCCAAGAAAGACGATCTTTCCAGGGCCACGAGAGAATACATTCGGGAGAAGTTAAAGGGTGCATCATGGCTCATCAAGAGCATTCATCAGAGGCAGAGAACTATCTATAAGGTTACAGAGAGCATTGTGAAGTTCCAAAGAGACTTCTTTGAGTCTGGGCCAGCCCATCTGAAACCAATGGTTTTGAGAGATGTAGCAGAAGACATTCAGATGCACGAATCCACCGTGAGCAGGGTCATGAATAGCAAATATATGTATAGCCCTTTTGGTATTTTTGAGCTACGATACTTTTTAAACAGTGGCATTCAATCAGTTGATGGTGCGGACAAGGTGGGCTCGTTAAGTGTTAAGGAGCGGATTAAGGAGATCATGAGGGGTGAGGACAAAGCCAAACCCTTTAGTGACCAGGAGATAGTGCGTATCTTAAAACGATTAAACATAGATATTGCCCGGCGGACCGTAGCTAAGTATAGAGAAATGCTTGGAATCCTTCCATCGAGTCAAAGAAAGAATACGTATACCTGATCTCACACCCACTCCCCTTCGACTTGGCTCAGGGTCGCTCGGGCACGCAGAGGACGCAGAGAAGATTGTTTCTTTTGGCCTGGTTTATTGAACCCCGTTAGAATGCCCCATGAGGAAGTACAGGGATGGTATTCAATACTTGTATTTCGCTTTTTAATGAGCGTATAATACCTCATGTGCATTTCTAGCAGGGGTTATTTTTTGGTATCGTTCAAAAGTGTTGGGATGAACCATAGTTAGCAGTCCTTTACGTCCTAAAGGAGGTCATGTACACCTTCTCTAACCAATATGCCATTGAGTAAACACTTTTGACGATACTTATTTTTTAGGGTTGAAAAGGCCCGGTTTGGTGCTTGACATTACCACTATTTTCTATTAACTGTTCAATTTCTTTTGGGAGAGAATAGGATGGAGATAACCATTACTTTTAGGCATGTGGAACCAACTGCAGAATTAAGGGCGTATGCAGAAGAAAAGGTTTATAAGATAAAGAAATATTTTGATTCCCCTGTTGATGCCCATATTGTTCTTGGGGTAGAAAAATTCAGGCACACTGCTGATGTGACTTTGTCCGTTGATGGAAACAAGATTAAGGCTGTGGAGCAGACCGGCGATATGTATTCGTCAGTTGATAAGGTTATGGATAAAATAGAGCAACAACTGAGACGAATGCTGTCTCGGAAAAGGGAATATAAGGGGGAGCATATTAAGGGTACTGTGGATGAAGATTTGCTATCTGGTGAAGGAGAGACCCAAGATATGGTGGCTGAATCGGAGCCCAAGATAATTAGAACACAGAAGGTGGATACGAAACCGATGGATGTAGATGAGGCCGCTATGCAAGTGGAGTTATCAAAGAGGAATTTTCTCGTGTTTTTCAATTCTAAATCCAATAATATCAATGTTATCTATAAACGAAAAGATGGGAATTTAGGCCTTATAGAACCTTCTACCAAATAGCTCCTTCTAAGGGTTGATGATCTCGCAAAAAGTCGAAAACATCAGGATTTGGAGTAATGCTACTACGTATAACTACTTAAGATAATTTATAATGCCTAAATTCCTAAATTTGCAATTGCCTGCAAAAAGGACTTTTTACGGGCGCACAAGGGTTAACAAATGAAACTTTCAGACATATTGAAACCTGGGCTTATTGTCCCTGATCTGAAGGCTCAAGACAAAAAGGGTGTGCTGGAAGAACTTGCCCAGATCATAACGGAGCAAGAACCATCGCTGAGTAAGGGATCTTTGCTTCAGGTTCTGTTAGAAAGAGAGAGACTCGGAAGCACCGGTATCGGTGATGGAATTGCCCTACCTCACGGGAAGCTAAAGGAATTGGATCATCTTTGTATCTCTTTTGGTAGAAGTGTTAAAGGTCTCGACTTTGATTCCATAGATGAAAAGCCTGCCTATGTGTTCTTTCTCTTGCTTGCACCTGAGAATTCAGCGGGTGTACATCTTAAGGCTCTCGCAAAAATATCACGAATGTTAAAAGATGGTAACTTTAGGCAGCGATTGATGGGCGCTCAATCAGGGCAAGAGATTTACGAAATGATCATCGATAAAGATGAGGAACTATAAGACTCTATTATGATTGGTTTGCTTGTAATAACCCACGGCCAGCTGGCCAAAGAACTCCTTAAGGCAGCCGAATTCATCGTAGGCGCAATAGAGACGGTGGAGTACGTTGCCATTGATGCGTCAAAAGACAGCAAAAAGTTACGGGATATCATTCAGGAAAAAATGAAGTCTTTGGATCAGGGGCAAGGCGTTCTGGTTTTGACTGACATGTTTGGAGGAACACCGTCAAATCTGGCCCTGTCGTTTCTTCGGAAAGATAGCATAGAGGTGGTAACAGGCACAAACTTGCCTATGGTAATAGCCGTTGCACATAGCAGGGAAGGGCAGACTCTGAGTGAAGTAGCAGATATGGCCAAGACGGCTGGACGGCGAAGTATATCTCTTGCCAGCGAACTACTTAAACCCACACAGAATAAATAATCCACGCCGAAAGGACGTGGCTTTGATGAAACACCTCAATAGCGGTGCGTGGGTCGTTTCTCCATAGGATGCACAAATTCGAAGCACGAAATACGAAATTCTAAACAATACTAAATTACCAAAATCCAAATGACAGAAACTTCCTTGTGGAGCACTCAGCTTCAAGGTTGTAACACATGGACGGGTTGTTTCTGATTTGAACATTCGAGCTTTGAATTTGTTTCGGATTTCGATATTAGGATTTCGGATTTAGACACCTGGTGCCACCGTTCTCGGCATTGCCACAGAAACATGACTACGCCCACAGGACGTGGTTTCTCACAGTGAAATGAATAAAGTAGGCAGTAGGGAGTAGGCAGAAGATAGTGCGTACTGCTTGCTTTTTCCTGCATACTACAAAGAGGAGGCGGTCATGACAGTAAAGGTAGGAATTAATGGTTTTGGGCGTATCGGCAGAATGGTTGTCCGTGCAGCATACGATAGGGATGATATTGCAATTGTAGCCTTGAATGACCTTACTGATCCTCATAGCCTTGCTCACCTTTTGAAATATGACTCTGTGCACGGCACACTCAAGGCAGATGTCACTGTAAAGGAAAACAGTATTCTCGTTGACGGAAAGGGAATGAATGTTCTTTCGGAAAGGGATCCTGGCAAGCTCCCCTGGAAGGACCTGGAGGTGGATATTGTTCTCGAGTGTACCGGGCTTTTCAGAGACAGGTCGCAGGCCTCCAAGCATCTAGATGTTGGGGCAAAAAAGGTAATTATCTCTGCTCCAGCCACCGATCCTGATATAACTGTAGTGATCGGAGTCAATCACGAACAGTATGATCCACAAAGGCATCACGTCATTTCGAATGCGTCGTGCACAACAAATAGTCTGGCCCCGATCTGTAAGGTCATATTAGATAAGTTTGGAATTGAAAAAGGCCTTATGACAACAATACATTCTTACACTACCGATCAGAGGCTTCTCGATTTTCCCCACAAGGATCTAAGGAGGGCCAGAGCAGCGGCCCTCTCCATGGTTCCCACAACTACAGGAGCAGCAAAGGCAGTTTCGCTGGTTATCCCCGAACTAGCGGGCAAGATGAATGGCATGGCCCTGAGAGTCCCCACCCCCAACGTCTCTCTAACTGATCTCGTTGTCCAGGTCAGCCGACCCACATCTGCTCAAGAGGTAAATGAGGCCTTTGAGGAGGCCTCAAAGGGCAGTATGAAGGGCATCATTGAATACTCTGATGAGCCTCTTGTTTCCAGCGATTTCAATGGAATTACTGCCTCAACCGTTATTGATGCCCCATTAACAATGGCCATAGGCAAGGATATGGTCAAGGTTCTCGGATGGTATGATAACGAGTTCGGCTATGCAAGCAGGCTTGTAGATCTTGCAGTATATGTTGCTAAAGGTTTAAGCCAATAGGCTCATGGAAAACAGAAAACCTCTGATGGCAGCAAACTGGAAGATGAATCTCTCCCTCCATGAGGCTGGGGACCTCCTTACCGAAATCAAAAAGGCTGAGATAGACTTCAACAAGGTCGATGTATTGGTTGCACCCCCCTTTACCACCCTTCCATTAGCCCATGATCTTCTATCTGGCACAGCTATTCGGATTGCAGGCCAGAATATGCACTGGGAGGAAGCAGGAGCCTTTACCGGCGAGGTTTCTCCCCTGATGCTTAAGGAGGCTGGCTGCAGTCATGTAATCCTGGGCCATTCAGAAAGGAGAGCGCTTTTTTTTGAAACGAGCACGATAATCAATAACAAGGCGGCTGCGGCAGTAGACACAGGATTGATACCTATTTTATGTATTGGGGAGAGTTTTCAGCAGAGAGAAGAAAAAAAGACATTTGATATAGTCAAGGAACAGTTACAGGAATCATTGCATTCGTTTTCTCAAAGAGCAGTGCTCCCTGAAGGCCTGATTCTGGCCTATGAACCGGTTTGGGCCATAGGCACAGGAAGAACAGCCTCTCCCCAACAGGCCCAAGAGGTACACGCTTTTATCAGAAGCTGGCTGAGAGAAGCCTTTGATAACAATACCGGGAAGGTTACTACGATATTATACGGTGGAAGTGTGAGGCCGGATAATATCAAAGAACTTATGGCACAGCCTGATATTGACGGCGCCCTGATTGGAGGGGCGAGTTTGAAGGCCGATTCATTCCTTTCCATTGTCAGGTTTTATGAGGGCTAATCTAGGTGTCTTCATAACCCAAGATCTTGACATTTATCCGCCAGACTTCGGGCGGATTAATGTCAAGCCCGCCGCCCTTGCGCAAGGTTCGGGGTTAGTGAGGGGTAACAAAAGCAACTCTGAATCCCGATTTCATCAGGAAACCCTGAACCCTGAACCTGTGAACCCATACCACTTTTTTTATATCCTGTCAAAATTTTGGCGCAACGTCGCTACCTCCCGTCCAAGCTCTTGACTCATAAGTTCAAAAACACTTCATTTCGTCACCTCAAAGCTTGTATTGCATTGATATGGCAGATATTTTTTGATTTTCGCAAGGAAACTGCGCTCGTTTTCCTAAAGTTGGCATGCGTTTTGCCGATAAGAACAGAAAGAGAGGTGTGCAAACAAGATCGAGACATGGAATTACGCCCTACCTGACGCCCTATGAAAGACTTGTGGTTCACCTTTGAGCGTAGCTAATAGGGCTAAGACCAGAGGGCGGAGCTATGTGGAGCATAACCTCTTCAATATCGTTTCTGAGCAGGTGCTGTTAGTCCCTTAAAAATTATTTTTGTGCTTCTCGTGGCAAAAAATTTTCACTGGGATGTATAACCTATTAGAAGAATTAAATTCAAATACCCCGATCATGTCGGGGAACAAATCTCGAATTACCAATTTTCGAATGAGCCAAGCAGGATCATGACTGCGATGATGCCGAATACTGCTATTGTTTTGGACATTGGAAAATTCATATTTAGGGTTTGTTTCGGATTTCGTGCTTCGGATTTCGAATTTTCCGGACAAGTTGGAGCACAAAAGACAACAACCTGTTTGGTTCCCCGATAAATCGGGATTTCCAGTTCGCTCCAACCGGCTTGTCCGGGTTAGGTGTTTGAAATTCAAGATTTGACATATCAGATAAGATAAATTATATTAATTTTCATTATTTTATTGATTTTTATGAAAATTAGGCAGAATACCCCGTGCTGTGCACGGGGATGAATGGCTTGTTATCTGGGGGTGTGGGGGATGAGTTCCCCCACATTAAAGCAAAATTCCTTTTGATGCCCCGCCTTGTAGGCGGGGAGCTTCATTTAAAAAGATTATAATAACGCAGAACAAGTTCCGATTATCATAAATAGGCCTTTACATGTACCTTAACTATTGGAATTTGAAAAAGTTTCCTTTCGAGAATGTGGCTGATCCTTCCCTTTTTTACGTATCTCAATCCCATGAAGAAGCCCTGAGTCGGCTGCTCTATGCATCGAAGATGAGCAAGGGTGCAGCCATGCTGACAGGGGATATCGGCTGTGGCAAGACTCTGATAAGTCGTGTGTATACTAATAAGATAAGAGAAACAGGTGCTGACGTTGCCCTCCTGACCAATCCCCCATATAAACCACTGGAATTTTTACAGGCGATACTCTATCAACTGGGTATTGATGAGCCCCCCGATTCTAAGATTAAGCTTCTGCAAATTCTCAACAAAAGGATGATCCATAATTTGCAGCAGAACAGGGGGACAATACTCATTATAGATGAGGCCCACATCTTGGGTGAAGAAGCCTTTGAGGAAGCAAGACTCCTTCTAAATTTTCAGAATAGCCACCGGTTTTTACTGACCCTTATCTTAATAGGACAAACTGAGTTGAAGGCCAAGATGAGGCAGATGGAACCATTTGATCAGAGGATACCCATCAGGTTTCATCTCCAGCCCTTTGGTTTTTTGGATACGGTTAAGTATATTCTGTTTAGGGAGAAGAAGGCAGGTTTTCCCAAGAACATCTTCACCAAGAAGGCCATAAGGGAAATCCATGAATACGCAGGGGGCCTGCCAAGAAAGATTAACTCGGTATGCGATCTGAGTCTATTGATTGCATTCAACAAGAAGAGAAAAATTGTTACCCCAACTATCATAGAAAGTGTTATTGAAGATTTGGCATAAGGATGATTAGCTATTCTAAGATAATCGAAAAGGATTCGAAAGAAGATCCCAAAAGGAAGGGTACTAAAAGAGAGGTTAGCCTCAGAAAGATTCCCATTTTTGACAAAGATGAAGTGGCTGAGAAAGGTATCAGTAGTGAGGCTGGCAAACACTACAAAAGGCTTTCCAAGCTTGCAGACCAGGTTCAAACATGGGTCCAGAATGATGAGGTGATAAATATCTCCGGGATAACGCCTGTCTTGCGCTCTATTATTGAGAAAAACCTTATTGATGACCTGTACCATTATCTTACCTTTCAGGCCGAAGAAGCGGACCCGTTGGCTGCACGATCAATAAAGGGCACTCTCTTGGCTCTCAAGATCGGGGCGGGAATGGGCTATGATAGTAGTGGA
>Ga0114920_10001788_pt1 | contig 10050 bp, 7 predicted proteins | sample ChitaG_FD_88683 | JGI IMG/M metagenome (GOLD analysis project Ga0114920, IMG submission 88683) | Deep subsurface microbial communities from South Pacific Ocean to uncover new lineages of life (NeLLi) - Chile_00310 metaG | ecosystem: Environmental > Aquatic > Marine > Oceanic > Sediment ...
CATCGTTTGATAAAACATCAGCAATAATTTCTATTTTATCCGGCTCGACAATCTCAGGGTCAACCTTTATTATATGTGTATTTACATACATAGCAATATTTATAGTAAGATAATTTTTCATGAGAGGCAAGACTAGAAATGGGTTTAAGGTTTAAGGCAAGATTCGTAAGACGTAAGACGTAAGACGAAGAAAACGCAAAACTCGCTGTCATTGCGAAGCGCGAAGCGCTGTGGCAATCCCATCCTGTGGCTCTACACTTTGGGATTGCCGCGTCGTTTCACTCCTCGCAATGACTTCGCCGCCTGTCACTGCCACGGCACTTCACACTTCGTAATGACTGGGGGAGACAAACTCAAACAAACTTAGATAAACCTAGACAAACTTAGATAAACTGCTGTACTGCCAACTGCAGTCTTCTTACGGCTTACGGCCTACCTTAAAAGTCTTGACTATAGTCCTTATCTATTCTATAAACATCCTTTTAAGCTAGAAAAGCGGATTTTAGTGGACAGTTGACCTTTTTTTGCCACAGTTAAAATTCCAGCTCCCCCTGGAAGGGAATTTGTCATTATTGGCATAAATTTTGCATTCACTTTAAATCGAGGAGAGATAAAATGAAAAAAACTTTGATTCTTTTAACAGCGTTAATTCTTTTCATTCCGAGTATTGTTTTCTCTGATATTGTCTCGTTTAAAGTGGGATATTTCATCCCTAGGGCTAATAGTGATCTCTGGGAAATAGAATTTGAGAATATGGATTTCACCAAATCCAGTTTTCAAAATACGAATTTCGGTTTTGGGTATGAATATTTCCTCTCAAGAGAGATAAGTATAGTCCTCAATATAAGCGGTTATAACAAAAATAAATCTGGAGCTTATAACGATTATGTTGGTTACTCCGACTATGATGGGGATTGGGCTTACCCTGAAGATTTTGAAGGAGAATTTGTTCCAAGCCATACTTTCAGCGTATCGATCACTCCTATCCAGATATCTTTGAAGCTAACACCTATGGGAAGAAGAGCAAAAATAATTCCATACGTTGGAGGAGGCGTCGGTGTCTACATGTGGAATGTAATGCTTTATGGAGATATGATCGATTTCGATGATCCATGGATTGATGAAGACTGGAATGTTGAAATCTACCCTATCGACTACTATGATACCCGGGAAGAAAATAGATTCTCGATAGGCTACCACGTTTTCGGAGGAATCATGATACCTGTGGCTAACAGAATCAGCTTAGAAGCGGAATTTAAATATAATTTCTCGAAAGGAACATTGGGAAAAGATCCGGATTGGGGTTTTCAGGGTTTTGAGCCATTTGACCTCAGTGGATACCACATTTCTATCGGCTTGAACTACTGGTTTTAATTTAACTCAAAACTCAAAGCTTAAAACTCAAAACTTGTACCCGTTAGTCATCTCCTTGTCTCCCACTCTCCCCCTCTCCCAGTCGTTCCTGTTATATAGAAAATTGGAATTTGTTTGGAATTTGGAATTTGGTGCTTGGTGCTTAACTCTTTAAAATGTATCATAAGAAACAACCTCTGCTAGCACCTTCCGTCCTCTATCTCGCGGCTCTTCATCTGGATAGCCGAGAGGAGTCAGCGCCAAAACCTTTACATTTTCAGGGACGTTAAGAATAGATTTAACATCTTGTTCTTCGAATGATCCTATCCAGCAAGTTCCCAGCCCTTCTTCTTGGGCCACTAGAATAAGGTGCTCTACAGCTATTGTCACATCTACTGACCAGGATTTCATATAACGCCCCATATTCGCATAACAATAATCTGGAAATCCACAGGCGACAATAATGACAGGTGCTTTGGCTATAAAAAATTGACCAGCCGAAGCTTCCGCCAATTCTTCTTTCAACGTCCTGTCCTTAACAATGATAAATTTCCAGGGTTGAAGATTCTTCCCTGACGGCGCTAGGCGGGCAGCCTCAAGAACCCTAAAGAGAACCTCCTCAGGGATTGAATCTTCTTTATATTTTCTGACACTCTTTCTTTCCCTAATGATATCTAAAACACTCATTTTCTCTCCTATTTTAGCTTGTACTTATCTATAAGTAACAAATATTTTTTTGCTTCAGCAAGCCTGTTTCTTTTCTTAAATCCATTAACCAGTATTTGAGATTTTCTCATTAACTCCTCTCTAACAAGCCTTTCCTGATCCGGAGTTAAGTCTAAGCTTAAAGCTTTCTCCAAAGCCTCAATCCTGAACCTGTCCATTCCCCAGTATCTCCGGGAAAGCTGGTCAGCATGGCCTCCTCTTTTGATAATCAAGGGTTTTGATATGAGATGAACTGGGTATTTGTAAGCAACTCGGATGCCAAAATCATAATCTTCACAGGCGGGCAGCTTCTCATCAAAAACTCCTATTTCCTCAAAAATTTCACTTCTGAACATTGCCGAAGAAAGGCTTAAAAGGCATAACAATAATAATTTATCAAATATCCAACCTGAATATTTTTGATGCTTTCTCTTGGGGTTAACGATAATTCCCTGTCTTCTCCAAATCTCCTCCGTATAACAAACCAAAGCCTTTGGAAAAGCTTTCATATAGCTCATCTGGACTCTTATCTTATCTTTCATCCATAAATCATCCGAGTCTAAAAAAGCAATATAATTTCCGCAAGAAAGTTTAAGTCCTCGATTTCGGGCAGCACTGACTCCTTTATTTTCCTGGAAATAGTATTTCACTCTTTCACCAAAAGGCTTAATGACTTCTCTCGTATTGTCTGTCGAGCCATCATCAATCACTAAAAGCTCATATGATTCCGGGAAAGCGGAGCCATCAAAATAATCCTGCTCGAGCACAGATTGAATGGCTTCTTTCAAAAAAGAAGCACGATTACAGGTAGGAATGATAACACTAAGCATCATATTTTCCCATTTCATCATACGAATATTGATATTCGAAACAATATCAATAAAATTCCAAATCCCAAAACGAATCTAATTATATTTATTTTTTTTGTTTGGGTAATTGTAATTTGGTGCTTGTTTGGTACTCAGTGCTTGTTATTTGGAAATGGTGATTTTTTCACTCTTGTCAAAAGGGATTACAAGTCTTCCCCATACAGTCTGAATTTCCACTTCCCCAGAAAAGCGACAGAGCGTAGAGGACTGTTTCAGAATAGAGTAAACATCCTTTCCCACTTCAAAAAAATTTAAAAGAATTGGAAGAGTAAAAACTTTTGCTCCATGCCTTTCAATATTTTTATCTCCGCTTATCATTCCATTGCCGATTAAATAACTCCTTAAATTGATTTCGTAGCTTATACTGTTCACAAGGAGTTCAAATCCGTTCCTGTTTATAAAATTAACCTCAAAGCTTAAATCTGCCCCGCCAATGGTAAGGGCATTCACTCGCATTAACAGGTCTTTAACATCAGGTTTTTTAAAGATCGGGAATTCTCCGGAAAAGGCAACAGGAAGTCTTCCCCTCTCTCTTTTCCTATGGGAAAATGCTAACTCTCCCATAAGATAACACGAAGCATTATCTTCCTCTTCTATTCCCTTTACAGTCTGGAATAGATGCTCATAAGTAATTCTTACTGGAAGAGCAATAACTGTATTTCTAGAAGCATCAATTTTAAGCCCTTCTTCTAAACTTGTCTGCAAACGAAGATACTCTTTCTGGTTAACAACAAAGCGATAATTATAGCTTGAAAGATAGTATGTTTTAGAAGAAGAATTCGATATATTGACATAAAAAACTAGAGACAGCCCGTTCATGCCGAAATCTATGATCTTTTTCTCCCTGAGAGATACATTGATATCTTTTATTAAAGAGCTCGAGAAAGAAAAATTTACAAAAAATAAGATAACAGCAAAGAAGAAGCAGGTTTTCCTTCTCATTGTGATAATTTTTACTTTTAAGCCATAAGGATACACTATTGACAGAAATTGAACAAGCCTTCACAAAATCTAGGATAAAAAACAATTTATAGTAAATAGTTAGGAGTGAGGAGTAAGGAGTAAACAGTAAAAAAATTAATAAGTTCCTTTTTGCTCCTCACTCCTTACTCCTTACTTTTCACTTTAATAATTTAAGATTTCAGTTATTTGTGATTTTATAATTATTGTTTTGAACATTTGAATTTTGGATTTGTTTCGATTTTCGGATTTCACGCTTCGGATTTTTTATCATGTTTTGTCATTTGAACTTTTTATTCTTATATAATATTATCCCTACATCCAACTAAACAGGAGAAGATCTGGATTATCCTAACGAATTTTAAGGAGGTTATCATGAAAAAAGTCTTTCTAATTGTATTTTTCAGTCTTTTTATTATCTTTTTAAACTTTACAATCAATTCCTGCAGTCCAGAAGAAAAAATTATCGAGAAACAAATGATTCAAATCTCTGACGAAGAGCTCATAGATAAAAACTCAGCTATTTACAAAACAAGGGAAATCAATGGAAAAGAAAGAAAATTTCTCTCCTCTGATTTTTCGAGAATCGAAAAACCTTCATCTCTTGATGAATTCACCCAGTATTTCCATTATCCTCCCCTTCGTCAGCACAGAACAGGGACCTGCTGGTCGTTTGCAACAACCTCTTTTCTCGAATCCGAATTGAAGCGTCTAGGTAAGGGAGAAGTAAAACTCTCAGAAATTTACACCGTGTATTGGGAATATGTCGAGAAAGCAAGAGGCTTCATAAAGCAAAAAGGCAAACAATCCTTGGTCGAGGGGTCTGAACATAATGCTGTCACAGAAAGGATGAAAAAATACGGAGCTGTTCCAGCCTCAGCCTACTCAGGACTTCTCCCGGGACAGGAAGAACATAATCACAGTAAACTTTTCCGGGAAATCAGGAATTACCTAACATTCTGCAAAGAAAACGAATATTGGGATGAAGAGAAAGCCATCTCTTATGTGAAGAGTATCCTCAATAAACATTTGGGTACTCCCCCAGAAACAATCAAAGTCGACGGCAAATCCATGACGCCTAAAGAATACTTGGAAAATGTTCTCCAGCTTCCTCTGGACGATTATGTATGTTTTATGAGCCTTAAATCACTTCCCTTTTACACGAAAGGAGAGTACAAGGTTCCTGATAACTGGTGGCATAGTGAAGAGTACTATAATGTTCCACTTGATGAGTTTTTCGACGCCATTGTGAACTCTTTAAAAAACGGATACACCGTAGCTTTAGGTGGAGATGTTTCAGAACCAGGCATCAGCAGTGCTGAGGATATCGCCATTGTCCCAACTTATGATATTCTTCAAAAACTCATCGATCAGGACAGCCGTGAATTCAGGTTCTACAACAGAACATCTACTGATGACCATGCCATCCATGCTGTCGGTTTCAAAGAAATGGGCGACCGAACCTGGTTCTTGATTAAAGACTCAGGCGGCAGAGCTCACAGAGGACAATTCAAAGGTTATTATTTTTACAGAGATGATTATATCAAATTGAAAATGCTGACTCTCATGGTGCATAAAGATGCAGTATCCAATTTGCTTGATAAATTCAAAGAGAACGAATAGCCATGAACTCAAAACTACTTAATAATATCTATTAAACAATCAAACATCTTAAATGGAGGACAAAAAAAGATAAACATATTAAAATGATGTATACTTGTTAAATAAGCAAATGAAGAAAATGCAGGCAGAATTTCGAGAGAAGGAATTCCTTATTCGCCATTTTGACGGTGATGTCTACGCAGTTGGAGGTTATGTGCGTGATCTTATCAGAGGAATTCCCTCCGAAGATGTGGATATTCTAATCACCCATCACCCGGTGGAAGAAATCATCAAGAAAATCAAGTCTTATGGCAAAGTTGACCTTGTTGGAAAAAGTTTTGGAGTCATCAAATTCACTATAAATAGAAAAACTTACGATATCGCCTTGCCTCGAAGAGACATGCCAAAAGAATCAGAAGTCCGCGGGCATAAAGACTTTATCATTTCTGCTAATCCCGATATCCCCATCGAAATAGATTTGCAGAGACGAGATTTCCGCTGTAACAGTATTGCATTGCGTCTCATTGACAATACACTAATCGATCCATTCGGCAGCCTAGAGGATATCAGGGCCAAAATAATAAGGCTGACCAATCCCAAGGCTTTTCCCGAAGACCCTCTGCGTGTTCTTCGAGCGGCACGCTTTGCCTCCGTACTGAATTTTTCAATAGATACTGAGATTTACGACTCTTCCAAAGACATCGATTTAAGCGGCTTGAGCGTTGAAAGAGTAAACGAGGAAATATTTAAGAGCCTGCTTTTATCTCCTCTTCCTTCCTCTGGCCTTGAAGAACTATTTAAACTCGGCGTGCTGCGACAGCTTTTTCCAGAGCTCTACAGCCTTACTCTCTCTATTCAGGATTCCATCTTTCACCCTGAGAAAGACTTATTCGGCCACCATACAGTCTGGCATCACACAAAACTTACGGTCGACCAGGCAAAGAGACTGGCTGACCGTTTTCACTTAAATCAGGAGAAAAAGCTGACTCTTCTCCTGGCTGCTCTTTATCATGATGTTGGAAAACCCGGCACAGCCCAATGGGAGTACAAAAAGGGAAGAATGGTAATCACTAACAACGGACATGATGTAGCTAGTGAGAAAATCACAAAAAATATTTTTGATAGGTTCAGAATCTTTTCCTGGAATGGATACAATTTAAGGAAAATAGCTCTCTCCCTTATCAGATGTCATCATAGGGCCTCGGAACTTTGGCAAAACAAAGAGATAATCACAAAGAAAGCTTTCAATCGTCTTGCAGCAGATACAGATGGAGAGATAGAACTTCTGGTTTACCTTGATGCCGCAGATCGAGCCGGAAGAGAGGACAAACCGGTCAGAGGATTAGATGAAGAAGGCACGTGGCTTCTTAAAAAATTTGACGAGCTGAATGTGTCCAAAGAGACTATTAAGCCCATTATCATGGGAAGAGATCTTCTAAAAATGGGGCAATCAACCGGCCCATCCATGGGAAGGATTCTAAAAAAGCTGTATCAACTACAGCTTGACAATGAGTTCGAGACCAAAGAAGAAGGCCTGAAAATAGCAGAAAAACTAATAAAGAAATAACTCTGATGAAAATACTCGTTGCTGGCGGTGCGGGATATATCGGTTCCCATACCGTTAAAGAACTTATCAAAGATGGATTTGAAGTCATTATCTTCGACAATTTTTCCACTGGCAAAAAAGAACTCATCACAGGTGGAGAGGTTGTTGAAGGCGATCTATTGGATAAAGAATCTTTTAGAAAAGTTTTTAAATCACATAATATAGGCGCTGTCCTCCACTTCGCCTCTCTTATCCAGGTAGGAGAATCATATATCAACCCCCAGAAATATTACCTCCACAATCTCATAAGCAGCCTTAATCTTCTGGAAGTTATGCTGGAAGCAGAGGTTAAAAACTTTGTTTTCTCTTCCAGTGCAGCTGTATACGGCATGCCCGAACAGATTCCCATATGTGAATCTCATCCATTAAATCCTTTCAATCCTTACGGCCTGACAAAATATTTTGTCGAGAAAATCCTCCAAGATTATGACCGAGCATATGGATTAAAGTTCATTTCTCTTCGCTATTTTAATGCTGCTGGAGCGGATCCTGAAGGAAATCTCGGCGAGATGCATGAACCTGAAACACACCTTTTACCTAACCTTCTCCTCTTTTTACTCGGAGAAAAAGAGAACTTTGACCTTTTCGGAGTTGACTTCCCTACTTCTGATGGAACAGCGGTCAGGGATTATATTCATGTTACTGATTTGGCAAAAGCCCATGTATTAGCTCTTAAGAAGCTCTTAACTAGTTCACAGAGTGAATTTATCAATTTGGGAACAAACAAGGGCTATTCTGTTCTGGAAATCATAAAAAAAACCGAAGGCTTCACAGGCAGAAAGATTCATTACAAAACAATGCCAAAGAGAAGAGGTGATGTTCCAGTGTTATTGGCTTCAAAGGAGAAAGCAGAAAAACTCCTTGGCTGGCATCTCTATTACTCTAGTATAGAGACTATAATCGAAACAGCCTGGAACTGGCACAAAAAAATCATAAGCCGTAAATCGTAAGCCGTACCGGATTAAAGGTTTAAGGTTTAAAGTTAATAATTAAATTACCTTTAACTTTCAACTTTAAACCTTAAACCAAATATGTATTGCCACCCGATAGGGCTTTGTCTTGCTAATTACTTAACGGTCTAAACAGACTAAACGGACCTAACGGACTAAACTGATTGAATCATTGACTAAAATATACTGAGATGCAATAATATTTTTTAAGGTGCAAATTGAGAGACTGCAAACATATTATTGTAACCTTTCTCATAATTATTCTTTCTCTGTTTTTATGGAACTGTTCTTCTCATAAGAAGCTTTTAATTGAAATCCAAAAAGATCCTCCTTCTCCAGCATTAGAGGAGCATATTTCCCAGGAAGCTTTAATTGAGGAGGAACCTCCTCCTATTGAAGAAAAAAAAGAACAAAGCGATCAGGAACTGCTCCCTCAAGAAGCAGACATAACTCAAAAAGAGCAAGACCCCTCTGAATTGCTCGAAGAAGCTCTGGATGCCTACCAAGATGCTCGTATTGCTTGGGAAAAGGGAGATTTTGACACCTCTCTTGCAGCACTTGATGAAGCCTACAGCCTTATTCTGAAGCTGGAACTTCCCCAGGATTCATCCCTTATCCAAGAAAAAAACGATTTAAGACTTCTCATCGCCCAGAGAATTCAAGAGATCTATGGTTCGCGCCTTATCACAGTCGGAGATAACCATCAGACTATTCCGCTCGTTGAAAACAAATATGTTCTGGCTGAGATTAAAAGTTTTCAAACAAAAGAAAAGAAATATTTCGAAGAAGCCTATAAGCGCTCCGGCCGCTATAAAGAGATGATAAATGAAGAAATGAAAAAAGCAGGTCTTCCAGAAGAGCTTTCCTGGATGCCGATAATCGAAAGCTGGTTTAAAGTCAATGCTTATTCCCGCGCTCGAGCCCTTGGTCTCTGGCAGTTCATTTCATCTACAGGATACCGCTTTGGATTAAAGAGGGATCAATGGATCGATGAAAGAATGGATCCAGTCAAAGCTACACAAGCAGCTATAAAGTACCTGAATGAGCTCCATTCCCTCTTTGGTGACTGGACGACTGCGCTGGCAGCTTATAACTGCGGAGAGTTTAGAGTTCAAAGGGTCATCCGCTTACAGCGAATAGAATATCTTGACAACTTCTGGGATCTGTATACCATGCTCCCAAAGGAAACAGCTCGGTTTGTTCCCAGGCTCATCGCCACCTTTCTCATCATTAACAACCCGGAAAAATATGGCTTCAACCTTCCTTCTCCCGATCCTCCTCTAAGATATGAAACAATCAAAATCAATCGACCTATTAGGCTTTCTTCACTCTCAAAGAAACTGGGATTAGGATCTGAAGCTCTTGCCTCCCTAAATCCTGAACTCCGGTACAAAGCTACTCCTGAACATGAATACCTCCTCAAGATCCCAATTGGCTGTGGCGAAAAAGCGCTGGCTGCAGTAAACTCTATTTCCCGCTGGATTCCCCCTGAAGCTACTTATGTCTATCATTATGTTAGAAGGGGAGAGACGGTCTCAGGCATCGCAAAACGCTACAGAACATCTGTCACAGCCATTGCCCGGTTAAACCGTCTTAGCCGGAATTATCTTATCAGGCCAGGACAAAGGCTTAAAGTTCCTGGCAGGGGGAGAAGTTATGTCTCAGCTCGTCCTTTTCAGCTTATCAAAGATGGGAAAAAACTCGTTTATATAGTTAGAAGAGGAGATTCTCTCTATCGAATCGCAAACAGTTTTAGCACAACTGTTCAAAGAATAAAAAAAGAGAACAATCTTAGAAGCGATAATCTGAGTATCGGACAGAAGCTTGTGATTCAATCTGGAAGGCCTGAAGGGGCTACCTTATACACAGTGAAAACTGGCGATACACCTTTCGAGATCGCGAAAAAATATAGAATGAACCTTAATACTTTGCTCAATCTTAATGGTCTCCATTCAAGGTCAAAAATTTATCCTGGACAAAAGCTCTGGGTCACACCTAATGACAG
>Ga0114920_10001789_pt1 | contig 10049 bp, 8 predicted proteins | sample ChitaG_FD_88683 | JGI IMG/M metagenome (GOLD analysis project Ga0114920, IMG submission 88683) | Deep subsurface microbial communities from South Pacific Ocean to uncover new lineages of life (NeLLi) - Chile_00310 metaG | ecosystem: Environmental > Aquatic > Marine > Oceanic > Sediment ...
AGGGTCACGCGGAAATATCCAATAGTAACCATAAGATCCCGTAAAAACTATTTTCATAGTATTAGGAATAAAACTGTTGGAATCTTCAAGTGTCTGTTGATAAGCAACTCCTTTTATGCCTTTAGTTAAACCTAGTTCTCTTTTAATTGAACTTGGACATCCTGATGCATCAATAATGTAGTCACCATCAATATCAGAAATGGTCTTTATTTTGTCATCTGTTTGAATTACTACACCAAGTTTTTCTGCATCTCTTGCCAACTGACAGATAAATTCTTGCCTGTTTAGCGTGAATGCTGTTCCCGGTTTTCTGTTAAAGATATGTTCTTTATTTCCAACGATCGCTTCAACTTTTGTGATTTCATTAAAATAGCTCTTTTTCTCAGGTTTCCATTTTTTCCATTCAGCTTCAATTGAATGTGCCTCACCACATCGTCTGCCTTCAGGGTTATATCCTATTTTTTTATGTTTTTCATGAACTACAACTTTTATTGATTTATTATTTTCCTTTAATGAAATAGCAGCACTTAGGCCACCTAGGCTACCGCCAATTATATCTACTTTTATGTTTATCACCGCTACTTTTCATTTTCACGATAACTCTACATTAATAATAACGCTTCCCTTATAAAAATAATTTGAGTAAATAGAATCCATCTAGAATCTTGTGCCTTCTAATTTTCACTCAAGCATTTTAACAGTTATATCATCGTCAATCTCTATCAGTGCTCCCTCTCCGCGTTTTCCCATACTACAGTTTACAACAATGGTTTTATCAGTTTTTGTGTAACCCGGATTTTCATGTATATGCCCGCAGAGAACGAGCCTTGGTTTGTATTTGTCAACTATTTCTCTTAACTCTTTACTCCCACCATGTTTCCCAAGAAAAATTTTATCCTGCACACCATATGGAGGAACATGAGTCACCAAAACACTTGCCTCATCTACCATTCCTTTATCATCAAAAATTTTGAATTGATCAGGTTTTTCCCCATTAACTCCTACAAATGGAATGCCTTTTTTTACTACTTTTTTCATTTCAATGTTTATTGCATTGCTCTTGTTGATAGCTTTAAAAACATCGGCAGTGTCGATATTTCCAGAAATAGCTAATGTTTCCACAGGTATCTGATTTAAAAAATTTTTAGCTACATCACCAGGTCCAAACTGGGTTATATCACCACAGATAATGACTAGATCTGGTGAATATCTTTCAATGTTTCCTAGTAAAATATTCAACCTGTATTGAGCACCATGTATATCTGCTGCTGCAAGTATTTTCATAGTTAACACTTTCCCAATGGGATTTATGCAGGTATTGTTTTTTCATAAATAGATTTTAAGTAATCAAATTTTTCCTCGAAGACTTCTGCTTGTTTTTGTATGACGCGTTCTGCATCATTTATGTCCATGTCTTCTACTTCATTTGCATAGTTTACAAAACGCCCGATCCATAGTGTTTTTAATGAGTCAAGCAATTGGTATTTATCTGAGTCATTTGTAACCTTTTTATATGCCGCAGCATAGTGGTATACAATTTTAACCCATAGTTCAGAGTCAAAAATTTTATTGTTATCAACTATATCCTCCAATTTAGTAACTATCTCATCTGGGAGGAATTGTCTCTGAGTATTTTTTGTAGATTCGAATTCTGTTTCAAAGGATTTCTTCATCTCGGGGATATTAACTTTTACAGGTATAGGTTTTGGACTGAAACACTCTCGATACAACTTTGTATGCCATCTAGCTGGTTTGGATCTCCAGTAATCCTCATAATATTTTGCAAGCTCAAACATACTCCCTGTTACTTTTCTAAACATTGGAATCAAAAATTTTTCAGGTTCAAGATAATGCGTTGTTGATTCATGGATTTTTAAAGAAAACAAGCCTTCTTTAACATACATTCCCTCTGCTGCTGCAACAGTTAAAATAAAAATATCAATACCAAAATCAGGTGGAAACAAAGGATGTTCACGTAATAACTCATAGAGATTCTTTGATAATGCATACTCACCAGCTATTGGCTGTCTAATATCAATCCCGTAAAGAGCTCTTGTAAACGGATATATCAAATTGTTTGTAATAACACCATCATTTTTATCTCTAATATAATACGGAACTGTTAGATCTGCTCTTCCATATACAATAGGGTTTGCAATACTCTCTATCCACCCTGGTTTTATACTAAGCAAATCACCATCCATTAAAACAACAGATTTAGCATCAGCTTCATGAGCCATTTCAAAAATAGTCATAACACCTGCACCTTTGCCCCCTGATGTTATATCAGTTGTTACAATTTTATCAATGCTATTATAGGGTTGAAATAAACCTATTGCCTCTCTAGTGTTATCAGAGGAATCTCCATCACAAATAACAATTGCTTTTTTATAATCTGGAAAATATCTGTAAAGTCCTTCATTTATTACATTTAAAACATTCAAAACAGTTGCTTCAACATCCTTACAGAGAACACCAACTAAGACGTCCACAGGTTTCGTTTCTCTACATTTTTCAACTATGTCTGATTTTAAACTTATATCCTTATTCCATTCTTGATTCATATTTATCTAACTCTCCTATTTTTTATCAAATAACCTTATAGACTGTTCTGTGACTTTCATTTTTGATTTTTCTTTCTCCTACATTTTTGACTTTAGCATACTTCTTGGCATTTATAAGTCTAATTGTTTTTCTGACAATTTTTTTTCTCATGTTATATCTAAGAAAACCTTTGTTTTAAGGGTATAGCTTTCCAAACGAGACATCTCATCCTAGCTCTTAGATAATAAAATCAAACATTTTAAATCTTTGCTCCTTGCTTCATGAGTTATAAGTCCGTTAATAGAATTAAGAGAGATGAGAGCTAATTCATTAGAAAGTACACCCTTTACTAAAAATAGATGATATTTTTAACTAAAAACTCGATTACAATATTTCTGTATGAACAAATGGAAAAGAAAATGAGGAGTAAATAATGAAAAAGATTAAGATATTATATATCACACCACTACGTGGAGGCATTGGCCATTGGAGTAGCTGTTTAATAGAGGAGCTAGATAAACTTGCTGACATAACCATAGTCACATTCAAAAGAAAACGAAAAGAAGATGATACAAAACCATTTACGAGAATTACTGATGATTTTATTTTAGAGACTATCCGTCATGAAAGACCACATCATATCATAGAATATAACAATAAGAAATCCTTAGAAAAACTTGTTGGGCTCACAGATGAAATAAAACCTGATTGTGTCTATTTTGTCATGTGGGCTGGACGGCAAATACTCTGGTTTTTAAAAGAATACTCAAAAATATTGAACAAGAAAAGCATCCCTATTGTATATACATTGCATGATCCATATCCTCAGCTACCTCAGGATGGCGACATACAACTCTTTACTGATGCATATACCTATGCAGATCATCTTGTCGTCTTGACAGAGGATGCCTTATCTGATCTAAGGAATGCAGGTCTTACCATTCCAATTAGTGTTATTCCCCATGGGAACTATCATACAATGAATCGAAACATGGTCGGTGATAGAGAGGCACGAGAGATTGTTAGTAAGCATCTTTCCATTCAGATAAGGGACGCAACACGCGTAGTACTATTTTTTGGGTATATACGGGATTACAAAGGATTGATATACCTCATTCAAGCTGCTTCTTATGTATTAGAAAAGCATCCTGAGACATTGTTTATAGCAGCTGGCTCCCTTGAGTTAGCAGAAAACCCGTCTAAGTATAGAAGGGAGATACAAAAACTAGGTTTAGAAAACAAATTTCATTTGTATGGTAAGTTTGTAAAAGACTATATCCTCGTCGAATCTTTCCACAAGGCAGCTGATATAGTTGTTTATCCGTATGTAGGTATCAGTCAGAGCGGAGCAATGTTCACAGCGTTAGGAATGAAGAGACCAGTTATTATCAGCAGACTTGGTTCTTTTATACATAACTTAGAGAAACAAGGCATAATATTAACCTCTGAGCCAAAAGATTCAAGATCTATAGCAGAAAAGATACTATATCTTCTAAGCCATAAAGAAGAGCGGAGGGAATTGGCAGAAAGGGCATTCCATATCTTAGAAAAAGAATATAACTGGAAAAAAATTGCAAGTGATTATATTACAATATTCAAGAATGTGAAAACACAACTATAATGGGTTTTTTTCCTTTTTATCTCACTATATAAAAACGTTGAACTTGCAAATAATAAATCATCAGGTTTTAAATTCTTACATTTTCCAATTACCTAAAGCTTTAGACATATCTTCTACTATTTGCCTTATTTTTTTTCACACTTCATTATCTGCAATTACAATATCTAACAACTGTTCTCTGATTTTTTTACGTGCAGAAATCGTCCTCAACCAATCAGGTATCCTTGTACCAACTGGTTTTCGCATATAACTAATCCCTGCGTTCATAATCTGACGGCTGAATTTTTCTACCATGGTTTCTTCCAAGTGTCTATCATACTTTAAGTCATTAAAATGGGCATCAGCATGATATTTTCTTATACTTTCCTGTGCATTTCTCTGATAAAGAACCCTTAATGATATTAATGACTCTCTGGAAACCTGAATATGATCCTCTTCTATTAAAACACGTAGTAAAGTTTTAAGGATATCTGATGTCATCTTAGTAAGTCCCTTATCTTCACCACCGATTTTTTGATGTTTATGATCATAAAAACCTAGATCTGTTTGACAAATTCGTTTGGGAGCTACATTTCTGTACATCTCAGCCATTATTCCAACTTCGATGCCCCAGTCACTAGGGATATCAACATCACGGGCTAGATCACTAGTCAAAGCAAACTCACCAGATATCGGATATCTAAATGAGCGTAAGAATCTAACAAAATCTGGTTCATCTCCTATTTTATCAACAAATGATTTCAAAAGAGGATGTAAAAAAAGCCGGAACACACGTCCATAAATAATCCTTTTTTCTAGATTAACTCTAGCATAATAACCCTTATTAAATTTGAAATCAAGCTCGGGTTCAACAAGAGGATACAATAGCTTCGTAGGAAGCATAGAAGTATAACCTAAAACATCTGCATCATGAAGTGCAATAGCATATGATCTGATACTAGCTATACCAAGAGCAAGCCATACATCCCTTCCCTTCCCTCTATATCTTAGGAGATTTATACCCTGCGGCTTTAATTCAATTAATAACTTTTCTATCTTTGGTCCATTACACCACATTATAAGCTTAGGTATTTTTAAATCTCTGAAAAAACGTTTAACCTGTTTAAACTCTTTCTCGTTTTTTGCAGCAAGCGGAATAACAACTTCGTCCAGATACTCACATTTGTTTAATCCTCTAATAATATTTTCCAGTGCATCATTTTTGATTTCACTATAAAGCATTGGCATTACAACAGAAACAGGTCGTTCAACAGCTGCATCACTTACGATTTTCTTGAGTCTCTTTTTATCTGTACATAGCTCATGTAAAGTTGTTATCTCATCCTGTTTTATATCCATAATATCACATCTAAATGTAGTCTAATATCACACTCATATCACTGATACTGATATCTGCGTGTTTTTGAACCTCTTCCGGTGCATTAAACGCTACTCCAAGACCTGCTTTTTTTAGCATGCAAATATCAACCCTGCCATCTCCAACTGCAATTACTTCATCTGCAGTTATATCAAACTTTTTACAGAGTTGCTCTAATACACAGCTTTTACAAATTGAATATATCTTATGCCCAATAAACTCCTCTGCAAGATCCTTGTTATGTATTATCAGTTCTCCAGTTACAATGCCTTCATCTATTATAAGATTATTGGCAAAGGCATAATCCATATCAAGTCTTTCTTTAAGCTCATCAGCAACAAACTGATAACCATCAGTCACAATAGCTGTTTTAATACCTCTTTTTTTTAGTTCTTTTACAACGTTTTCAACATGTTCATGTAAGGGCATGTTTCTAAATATCTCCAAAAGCTCTTTGCTATCTAAACCTTTTAGCGATTTCGCTATCTCAATGCTTTTCTCATAGAATTCTACATCACTATTGTAAATTAATCTTCTTAAATCATCCATGAAACCTTTTTTCTCAGCGAAAACAAAAATTGTCCTCTCTTTGAGGAGCGTTCCGTCCATATCAAATAATGCTAGTTTGAATTTATTCATCTCACTTCCAACTCACTCTTTTTTTGGTTAATCAAATTTTTTTTAATAACTTTTCTCTAAACACTTTTAGTTCACCAAAATCAAATATACCAAAAACATATTTCACCATTCTATATGCCAGTTGTAACATTTGACTATAATGACTTCATAAACCTTCTTGGACATAAAATTTCAAAGGATAAACTAATAGAAAAAATACCAATGATTGGAGCTGATTTGGATAAAGTAGAAGATGATGAAATAAGCATCGAGTTTTTTCCGGATAGACCTGACCTTGCGTCAGTTGAAGGAATAGCTCGTGCCTCAAGAGCATTCTTTGATTTTGAAACAGGACTTACAACATATGACATCAAGAAATCAGACATAGTAACAACTGTTGATTCATCTGTTAAAAAAGTGAGACCATTTGTAGTTACAGCCCTTGTAAAAAACGTAACTATGACTGATGAACTCATAGCATCTCTTATGGATTTACAGGAGAAACTTCACTTTGGGCTTGGTAGAAACAGAAAAAAGATTGCCATTGGAGTTCATAATTTTGAACCTGTAAAACCTCCATTTACATACAAAGCAGTTGATCCTGGTTCTGTTCAATTTGTTCCTCTTGGCAAAATTGAATCAATGACAATGAGTGAAATACTTAAGAAGCATGAAAAAGGGATTGATTATGCTCATATCTTAGAAGATTTCGACAAGCATCCATTAATCATTGACTCAAACAATAATGTTCTATCTTATCCTCCGATAATAAATGGCATTCTAACCGAAGTAACACCTTTTACAACAGATATTTTTATAGATGTTACAGGTACTGATCGAAAGGCTGTTAACCATGCATTAAACATTGTTGTAACTGCTCTTGCTGAAAGAGGTGCACAGATTTTTACTACTACAGTTAAAGATGGGAATGAAACCTTTGTTTCACCAGATTTAACTCCTGTTGAAAAAAAACTTTCAGTGGATTATGTGAATAAAATCCTTGGGACAAATCTAAATGAAAAACAGGTTATAGCTTGTCTTAAGAAGATGGGGCATAGTGCAAAAAAAATGAGCGATAGTCAAATCCTAGTTGAGATACCCGCGTGGAGGGCAGATATTTTACATGACATCGATCTTGTAGAGGATGTTGCTGTGGGTTATGGTTTTGAAAGGTTTGAAACTGATTCTCCAAAAGCAATGACGTTTGGCTGGGATTTACCCATGCAAGTTTTTCATGATGGTCTACGGAATATTATGATAGGTCTTGGTTTCAATGAGGTTACCACTTTTACTATTTCTAATGAAAAAGATGAGTTCAACAAAATGGGTCTTGACACAGGGAAAAGAGTTCAAATTGAGAACCCAATTGGTGAAGAATATTCATGTTTACGTGTTAATCTTATTCCATCTATTCTGAAGATTTTAAATGAAAACAAACATCATTCCTTGCCTCAGCAGATTTTTGAACTTGGCATAGTAGTAGATGATAGTTTCAAAAATGTACATCATCTTGCTTTTGTTAAAATAGATGCAAAAGCTAATTTTACAGAGTGTAAATCAATAGCGGAAGCTGTTTTACGGGATTCAGGATCAAAATATCAGATTGAAGCGAATGATCATCCTGGTTTTGTGAAAGGTAGATGTGCTTCTGTTATCTGCAAAAACAAAAAGATTGGATTTTTTGGGGAGATTCATCCAAGGACAATTAGTGAATTTGAACTAGAGCATCCGGTTATAGGTTTGGAAATACAGGCAGATAAACTCAATCAATAAACTATTTCATGTAGAATATATTCCTGAATTTTGTATGACTAAGATTTGTAGTAAATGTAAAAAACCTAGTATAACGCTTATAAGATACAATGGTACACATCTATGCAGAGATCATTTTATTCAATATTTTGAAAAACGGGTTAAGAAAGACATTAAAAAACAAGGGAAAACAGAGAACGGTCGTAGGATAGGTGTTGCTGTTTCTGGTGGAAAAGATAGCACAGTTGCTTTACATATTATTCATGATATTTTTTCTAAAAGAGAAAATGTTGATATTTGTGCAATAACTGTTGATGAGGGCATTAAAGGTTACAGGGATCATAGTTTAGAGTTTGCTGTTAATAATTGTAAAAAACTTGGAGTGAAGCATCATGTTGTATCCTTTGGAGATGTTGTTGGGGTTACAATGGATGAGATTGCTTCAAAAAACGATGAACTTGGTGAGTGTAGTTTTTGTGGAGTTTTTAGGAGGTCATGTCTTAATCAGAAAGCAAAGGAGCTTTGTGTTGATAAGCTTGTAACAGGTCATAATCTTGATGATATGGTTCAATCGATTTTAATGAATTTTGTGAATGGTGATATAAAAAAGCTTGCAAGATTGGGCCCACATAAAAAAATTCAACCTGGTCTTGTTCCACGTATGTTTCCATTGCGGACTATTCCAGAAAAAGAAAATACGCTTTATGCAATTGTTAACAATATTGAGTTTCATGATGGTGAATGCCCTTATTCTACTCGTGCACTTCGCGGGGTTTTTAGAGATATAGTGGATGATCTTGAATATAGGAATCCGGGAACACGTCATAGTATCTTGAATAGTTACGATAACATTAAAGATCTTTTACTTAGCAAATATCTTCCTGCTGAACTAAAGAATTGTTCCCGGTGTGGTGAGCCTACGTCACAGCAGTTTTGTAAGGCATGTATTCTCAAAGATAGACTTTCGTAATTCTCCAGCTTAATGTGTTTTGTTAAAAACATTTTTATTCTAATTTTTACTGCCTATCTTTGAAAAATGAAACAATTAAAACTGAGATGCGGGCCTCTTGATGCTCTTTTAGGTGGAGGAATCGAGAATAAAATAATAACTGAGGTATATGGTGAGGCTGGTAGTGGTAAAACAAATCTTTGCCTGCAAGCTGCTAGAGAATGCGCATCAGATGGTAAAAAAGTCGCCTACATCGATAGTGAAGGTGTTTCTGTGGAAAGACTACATCAGATGTGCACTTCTGAGTATGATTATAAAAAAATCTTAGATAACATTCTCTTTTTCAGCCCAACCTCTCTTGAAGCACAAGAAAAAATGATTGATAATGCAATAAATATAAACGATGTTGGTCTTATTATTGTTGACACTATAAACTTGTTTTATCGTATCAACCTAGAAGATGATATGGAAGGTGCTATGCGTTCTTTTGTTAGACAGGTAGCGAATCTGCAGATAACTGCAAGAGAAAAAAAATTTTGGGTAATTGTCGCAGAGCAGGTATATACAGACAAAAGTGGTGAAATAAAACCATTTACAAATAGAGATACAGAACATATGATTAAAACAATAATCAAACTTGAAAAAACCGGTGTTGGAAAACGTCAGGCTACAATTATGAAACATAGATCTCAACCTGAAGGAAAAACAGCTTTTTTTAAGATAACCGGTAATGGTTTGGAATAATAAGATGAAGAAGATTGTTTCTTGGTTGAATGAGAGTTCTTATATTTCTCCATTGTCACCAGGGTGCAGGATGTGTGCACAGGGTTCAAAGATGGTTGTTTTAATAACAGGTCTTTGTTCAGCTGGTTGTTTCTACTGTCCGCTTAGCCTAAAAAAACAGGGTAAGGATCATATTTTTGCTGATGAATGGGAGTTAAAAGATGAGGATGACACTGAGAAGCTTATTCAGGAGGCAGAGTACATAAGGGCAGCTGGTGCAGGAATAACCGGTGGTGATCCTCTTCTGGTTTGGGAGCGTACACGAAAATACATTACCTTGCTTAAGGATAATTTTGGCAAGGATTTTCATATTCATCTCTATACTTCTGGTGTTAAAAATGAAGAACATATTGGCGAGCTGGTTTCTGCTGGTTTAGATGAGATACGCTTTCATCCTTTACCAAAACATTGGGGTAACATGAAGA
>Ga0114920_10001790_pt1 | contig 10044 bp, 4 predicted proteins | sample ChitaG_FD_88683 | JGI IMG/M metagenome (GOLD analysis project Ga0114920, IMG submission 88683) | Deep subsurface microbial communities from South Pacific Ocean to uncover new lineages of life (NeLLi) - Chile_00310 metaG | ecosystem: Environmental > Aquatic > Marine > Oceanic > Sediment ...
GGCGTTGCGGACGCCTCCTTCGGTGAGATTGCCAACCTGCTGTCAGAGATCGAAACGCTGGTGGTGGCGTCTACAAGTGACGCCAACTTGACCGCCAGTGAGGTCGCCGCGAACCAGTCGCAGATTGACGACGCCCTCACGGCCATCAACCGGATCGTCAACACGACCAACTTCAATGGCAAGAAGCTGCTGGACGGGACTTTCAGCATTCAGACCGCCGGTGTAGCCACCAATAGCCACGTTAACAACCTCCGTGTCTATTCGCGCAGCCAGGGCACGGGCAATACGGTCCTTACGGTCAATCGCGTGGCATCAGCCCAACTGGCAACCGCCACATTCGCGTCTATGGGAGGTGCATCGACCTACCGGACCTCGGGAACGACCCAAGTGGTCATCCAGGGGGCACTGGGGACAGCCACGCTTACCATTGCAAGTTCGCTTACGCAGGCGCAAGTCGCGGCGGCAATCAACGGAGCCAAGGACCAGACCGGCGTCTCGGCGATTCAAAACAGCGGCAGCATCAGCCTCAATTCAACCACCTTTGGAACGGACGCGTTCGTCAGCGTCGAGGTGCTTTCCGGGGGAGTGATCAACGACAGCTATGGGACGGCCACCGGCGACAGTGATACCTCGAACGACATACAGAGCGTCACCAAGACAAGCGGTACGGACGTATCGATCACGGTCAACGGCCAGAATGCGGGCACCGATGGCCTGGATGTGGTCTACAGCGGCAACGGCCTGAGCCTGGAGTTTACCCTAGGCACGGACTTTGGCACCGGCAATACCGGAGCCACCTCCACGAGCTTCACCGTCCTGGCGTCCGGCGGGGCGACGTTCCAATTGGGTACCAGCGCGAGCACGCGACAAACGCTGGGCATTGACTCTCTGGCCACGTACAACCTCGGCGGCGGCAACGGGTCCGCGCGTCTCTCCGAGCTGCGTTCTGGTGGATCGGCCGAGCTGAGCACCGATGCGGCGGCGGCCCTTACCTCCGTCCGCGAGGCAATCTCCGAACTCGCCGTAGTTCGAGGCCGAATCGGGGGGTTCCAGAAGTACCAGGTCGGAAGTGCCATCAACGCCAACCAGGCGGCGAGAATCGGTCTCACCGCGGCAACGAGCATCATCGGCGACACCGACTACGCCATGGCAACGGCCAATCTAAACCGGCAAAACGTGTTGATACAATCGAGTATCCAGCTACTCGGCCTGGTCAATCAGCAGACGGCCCAGATTCTCTCCCTGCTGTGAGGATGGCTTCAGGGACGCCCAAGCAATAGAGCAGAGCGGTAGGGGGGGACCGCTCGATATTGTAGGGTGCAGCGGCGGTTCGAGGGCTTCGGTCTTCGGGTCGCCGCGTTGCATTTGTCCCCTCATCGCAAAAGGAGAGTCTGCCACAGATTCCGCAGCAAAAGCCAGGGCGAACGCCAGCCGGTCAACCGCTACGTTTGGCGGCGATACATTTGCGGAGTGACGCAAGTGACAAGCAATTGGCAATGTTTCTCCTGGTCGCCCCGCCGCGGCGGGCCGCCATCACACCGTACCGCATCTCCGTAAGTTGATCGATGTGATGCGCATCCGTGTTGATCGTAAGTATCACACCGGCTGCAAGCGCCTGCTTGATGTGCACGTCCTTCAGATCCAGTCGTTGCCAGGCCGCGTTGACTTCCAGCATGGTGTGCGTGCCCGCTGCCGCTTCGACCACGGCGCCCATGTCCAGTTCCATCGGCGCACGCTGATTGAGAAGCCGTCCGGTTGGATGGCCGATAATCGAAACGTAGCGATTCTCCATGGCTGTCAGCGTCCGCTCAGTCGGGCTCGGTCTGCGCGTCCCGCTCGAGCCCATGGCGGAATGGATACTGGCCACCACAAAGTCACATTCAGCAAGCAGGTCGTCGGGATAATCCAGCGATCCGTCGCCCAAAATATCGCACTCGCAACCGATCAGAATCGTGACCCCTTTGATCTTCTTGTTGGCGGCTATAATGTCGCGGCTGTGCTGTTTCATCCGCCTGACCGACAGACCATTGGCGATCGCGCTGCTCTTGGAATGATCACAAACACCGATGTATTCATAGCCCAACGCTTTGGCGGCTTCGCCCATCTCTTCAATTGAGTTGCGTCCGTCGCTTGCCGTCGTGTGTACGTGCAGCTCGCCACGGATGTTGCTTAGCATCACCAGATCGTCGAATCTCGCCTCTTCGTCGAACTCACCGCGGTCTTCGCGAAGCTCGGGCGGAATCCATAGAAGTCCCAGCTTCTTGTAGATATCCTCCTCCCGCCGCCCGGCAAGCTGCGACTCACCTTTATACAGGCCGTATTCGTTCAAACGCCATCTCTTACGAACCGCGATCTCCCGAAGGCGAACGTTGTGCTCCTTGGACCCGGTGAAGTACTGCCAAGCGGCGCCGAACGACTCAGCCGGGACCACACGAAGATCAATTTGAAGCTCGCGATTCTCGTCCAGCACGACGGTGACCGATCCCTTCGTCGCTCCGGCTGCAAGAACACGCTTTACCCCGTCGAATGCAGCGAACTGCTTGATGATCCTCTCCCCGTCTCGAGCATCGCAAAGGATGTCGATGTCGCCGATGGTCTCTACTCCACGTCGCAGCGAGCCGGCAATCTCCACCCGCTTGACACCTTTCAACCTCCTGACCTGCTCGGCGAACAACTCGGCGATGGGCAGCGCGATGCCAAGAGGTGTGCGGCCGCCGCTGCTCTCCAGGAATGCGATCCCCTCTGCAATCTTCTTGACACTGGTGGGGCCCAGGCCGGGCAGCTTCGCCAGCTCGCCCGACTTGATGACCTTGTTGAGGTCCGCAAGGCCCTTCACACCAAGCTTCTCATGGGCCAGTGCAACCTTCTTCGGCCCCATACCGGGTATCTCGAGCAGCGCGGGCAGACCTTTGGGCAGCTTCTTATCAAGTCGATCGAGGACGTCGATATGGCCGGTGCCGATGTATTGCTGGATGCGCTGGGCGGTTCCCTTGCCGACCCCCGGAAGGTCGGTGAGCCTTCCCTCGGCGGCGAGCTCGGCGATGTCTTCGGATGTGTCCTTGAGTGTCCGCGCCGCCCGCCGGTAGGAATTGATGCGGAACACATCCTCCCCGTCGATCTCCAGCAGATCAGCAATCCGCTCAAACACCCGCGCTAGTTCCGCATTGATCATCGCATTGTCAGCGCTTTGACAAGATCACACACAACGGGAATCGAACCCCCTGTGCGAAGCTCTACAGGTCTGGGTTTCTCCGACGTTCCGCGCAGACGCAACACCGTCTCGGCCCGTAGCTTGGTGCTTTTCGACCCAAAATGGTCTGCATTCAGCGGCCATTGTAGCCGCCTGGAGCGACCTGAGGCAAGACGTCAGGACGGACAGCACGACGATCGCGAACGCTACCGCCGCGACCAGTGCCGTTTCAGGCAGTACATCTTCCCCCGGCTGTGTCGTACTAAGTTAAGGTTGGGATATCGATTTCTCGCTCCCGAGCCCACAGACTTGAAGTCTGCGCGGACTGCCGATTGCTGTTGACCCTGACTTGGAGAACGCGACGCCGCGCGGACGAAAGCCCGCTACTCAAGGGGTCTACGCTCAATCGCAACGAACGAACCGGTCAGTCTGAGTTAACGAGATCAGTCAAATCCTCGGGATAACGCCTGGACGGATTTACATCACCAATGCACGCGTGATACAATTCCTCATGAAACACCCGGTGACATGATCAGCGTATTGCACGGAGTCTCAGCATGAGTGTATGCCCCGAGCGCGACATCCTCATATCCTATGAGAATGGCGAGCTTACCGACGCTGAGGCTGCACGGATCGAAAGCCATATCCGCGGGTGCCAGCGATGCCGCAGTTCGATCGACACGATACGTTCGGCCAATCCCCACGGGCCGCGGCGTCATGCGGAGTCCAGCGGCTCGCCATCGGCATCGGGGGCGAAGATCGATCTCAAGACTCACCGGGCTGCGCCTGCTGATGACGATACCGTGACAGCAACGGCCAAGCATGCACCTAAGGAGGACGCGGCAGTTCCCCCTGGCCAGGCGGCTGAGCCCGGGGCGTCTTCCCCCAGCATTGAGTCGGCCAAGGACGTTGATCGAGGTGCCGGACACGTCAACGCGGCGATCTCTGCCGACTGGATTATCCCGGACTATGAGCCAGTCCTGCTTTGCGGAGAAGGCACCTACGGATCAGTATGGGCGGTTCGCGACCGAGTCGGCGTCTACCGTGCCCTGAAGATGATCGACATGGAGCGGTTGCGGCAGGCCGGACTCAGCTGCCGGGAAAGCACCGCCCTGGAAGCCTATTGCCGCAAGGTGAGCCGACACCCCTATCTGATCACCATCTACCACGTGGGCGCGGCCGGCCCCTACCTCTACTATACAATGGAACTGGCCGATCACCAGACAACGCGTGCCTCGGTCCGCGACGAGTTTCCCCCAGACTATCGCCCGCTTACGCTAGATACGATTATTAAAGCCCATCGGCTCCGGATGGACGTGGCCATTGAAATCGGGCGCCGGATGCTTCGCGGCCTGGCCAAGCTGCACACTCTTGATCTGGTCCACCGCGACATCAAGCCCTCAAATATCGTGTTCGTCAATCGTCACCCGAAGCTGGCTGACATCGGTGTAATGACCGCCGATCCTAGCATCGGACGTGCGGCCGGCACACCACGCTATATGCCGCCTGACCATGTGATGGACAAGACCGGCGACGTCTACGCAATGGGTAAGGTACTTCACGAAATGATTGCCGGCAAAGATGCCGCCGCCTTCCCCGCACTGCCCGAGGAGTGCCAGTGGGGTAGCATGCGCTGGGATATGCCGCGGGTCAGCGACGTAATCGTCCAGGCCTGTGCCGAACGAGCCGTCGACCGCTATCCAAATGCCGCGGCCATGCTCGAGGACCTTGAGGCCACTGCAAAGCTGCCCTACCTGTCGCTCTTCGAGGAGGTTAAGGACGCCGACAAGGAGCGGTCCATGTCCGCCACCGCGGAAGCTATGATTGAACTTAGCTTCGCTATCGTCCGGGCCCTCCCCTGGATTCTCGGCTTCATCGCGGTGATGTACTTCATCTCACGGCTGAGCTGACGAGAGGTCAGCCATTTAACAATCTGCGGTGACGGGTGCTCCTACTGCAACACATATTGCTTCAACCGGTCGAAAGCATGTGACATTGACCCCCTCGACCCTGGCCGGGCAGCTCGACTCCCGGCGTCATGGGTCGCATGTACATGGCGCAGTCTCAAAGTAGCCGTCTACAATCTACAGTTCGAGATCCAGGGCACTGCCCTTGGGTGCCCTTCCAGACCCGAGCGACGCTGGTGCGACCCGTCACGTTGGCGTAACCTTCACCTGCAGCGGACTTGTTCGCTGCGCCGACGCAGCCAGACGAATCTAGTGTCACTGTAATACAGTATTGTACAACGCTTCACGCCTAAATCCGGCATTTTCTTCCACTGGAAAAAGGAGATCAAGAACTCGTGGGCAGCGTACTCTTTGATAACAACGGGGATGTCAAGAAGGCAGCAGCTTGCGGGTGGAAACGGTCTGACGTATGTTGGCTGACCGGGTTCTGCTCCAGGAACCGGCTACTAGGCGGAGCACCGAAGGAGGTCGCGGCTCTTCCGCTGTTGCGTTTTGGGGCGCAGTAAGCTGGAAGGTGGGTGGTGTCTCGCGGAAATGCTGAACGTGCCACTTGTCCCGCTACACGGATGGAGTCGCTTCCGAGTGAGCCTCGCCGGCACCGTTTCGCTCGTCGCGAAGGGCGCGGCGTAGAGGATTTGTCACAGAGGCACAAGGATGAGCGTATCCTCGCGCCATGAGATTTTGGAGGACAGCCCCGGTAAGCGTGCCTGTCTGCTGGGGAACCTGGCAATCGCCCGGGGCGCCTTAGAGGCCGGCGTTCAGTTCTTCTCGTGCTATCCAGGGACTCCTTCGTCAGAGATTGGTGATGCCTTCGCCCGGGTCGCCAAAGAGGCGGGCATCCTGTTCGAATACTCGGTCAATGAGAAGATTGCCGTGGAGATTGCCTTCGCGGCAAGCCTTGCCGGCGCCCGGGTGATGTGTGGGATGAAACACCTGGGGCTGAATTATGCATGCGATCCGTTTTCCACCATGCCCTATGTCGGCGTCGGCGGCGGCATGGTGATTGTCTCTGCCGGAGACCCCTCCGCGATCACCAGCCCCAACGAACAGGACCAGCGACATTTCACCCGGTTTTTGTATTGTCCGATCTTCGATCCGGCAACACCGCAAGATGCTCTGACCATGACGCGGTACGCCTTCGAGTTTTCCGAAGCGACCCGTCTTCCCGTTATAGTCCGTCCGACGACGCGTGTGTGCCACAGTAGTGGCATGGTCAAATTCGGGCCTATGCCTCGGGACACCAACGAAATCCGATTGCGCAAGGATCCGTCTCGTCATGTGCCCATCCCGGCCAATGCCCGGCGGATGCGCAGAGAGTTGACCGAGCGCTACAGGCGGGCCGAAGAATTGCTGCAAACTTCCGAGTTCTTCCCCCGCACCGGTCGCGGCCCCTACGGCATTATCGCCAGTGGAGTCGCCTACGCTCATGCGGCCCAAGCGGTCGCTGATTTGGGTGTCGAACCGGAGGTGACCTTACAACAGATCGGGGCGTATCCCATCCCTGAGAAGATCCTTACTGAGTTCCTCGAGGCAGTTGACTCAGTGCTCGTGGTGGAAGAGCTGACTCCGTTTGTCGAGGACTGGGTCACCACTGTGGCATTTCGCCGGCAAAGGCATATCCCCGTTTACGGGAAACACAGCGGCCACTTCCCGGTGGAATTTGAATACTCGCCCGATCTCGTCGAGAACGTTCTTCGGGAGTACTTGCATCTCGAACAACAGGAAAAGACATCAGTACAGGTTCCCGAGCTGCCGGGGCGACCGCCGGTTCTCTGTCCCGGCTGCCCGCACCGGACGACTTTTTATTACGCCCGAAAAGTATTTGGCGACAAGACCGTCTATTGCAACGACATTGGCTGCTATACTCTCGGATATGGCGAGCCTCTGCACTCCTGTGATATGGTTTTGTGCATGGGTTCTTCCATCACCCAGGCCTCGGGGATCGCTCGTGTCACCGGCGCGCGCACTGTGGCCTACATTGGTGATTCCACCTTTTTCCATAGCGGTCTTCCGGCACTTGCCAATGCCGTACAGGCGAAAGACAACATCACGGTGGTGATTCTGGATAACTACATAACGGCCATGACGGGGTTTCAGCCCAGCCTGACCACAGATGGGTGGGGGTCGGGCGATGGGGCGCAAGCCGCAATAAAGGCGCCGATGGGACCGGGAGTGCATTTTTCGATTGAAAAGTCGGTGCGAGGCCTGGGAGTAAACGACGTCTATTCCGTCGATCCGTTTGACGAAGAGGCCATCCTGAGCGCGCTGAAGGCCGCCAAGGGTGGCAGTGGCGTGAATGTGGTGATATGTCATTCGCCGTGCGTGGTTTACCAGCGTCGGCTGGATAAGGGCAAACGGCGGCCTCCTGTCAGAATTGACCCGGACAAATGTGACTCCTGCTCGCTTTGTGTCCGTACACTGGGATGTCCCGCCATCCTGGTAACAGACGGCGAATACACGATCGATCAGGTTCTTTGCGACGGCTGTGGACTGTGCGCACGCCTTTGCAGGCATGGTGCGGTCCAGGAAATACTACCAGGGAGGATATGAATGGCGTCACGTGGACGTCAGGGAGGTAAATCCGGCTGGCGGGTACTGATCGTGGGTACCGGCGGCCAGGGAGTTCTCACGGCCGCCCGTCTGCTCTGCGATTTGTTTGTGGACCGTGGGCATGACGTGGTCAGCGGTCAACTGCACGGCATGGCCCAACGGGGCGGCAGCGTGCAGTCGTCCGTATTGATCGATTGCGGCAGCAGCCCGATGATTGCCAAGGGCCGGGCGGATGTGGTCCTGGGCTTTGAGCCGGTCGAAACGGCACGGGCATTGCCGTTCATGTCATCCCGGACTGTGGTATACATGAATACCAATCCGGTCATTCCCTATACTGTGGGACAACAATGGGTGCTGAGCAAGGGCAAGGCAGAATACCCGTGTGTGGACGAACTCCGGGAGACTATCGAAGCCGTGACTCCCCATCTATATTCGTTTGACGTGACGGGGCTTGCCGAGGAGTCCGGCTCCAGCACGACACTGAATATGATCATGCTGGGTTGCCTGCTTGGCTCCGGATCCTTTCCCTACGCGCCGGGTGACTTTTGCAGCGCGCTGTCAGGAAGACTGCCCCCAGCATCCGCCGATGCCAATCGCAAGGCGTTTTCGAAGGGAGTGGAATTGGGTAAGACCTTTCAGCGCAGTGAGTGTTACTCATGAAGCTGCGAATCGGCATCGATGTGGGCGGGACCTTTACCGATTTTCTCGTAACGGGGGAATCCCGGGAACCACAGATATATAAGGTCCTGTCGACACCGGCAGATCCCTCAATCGGAGTAATCAACGGCTTGAGTGAGGTTGCCGCAGGAATGGGAGTTTCGCTCGAGGAGCTGGCACAGTCCGTAGAGACCATCGTGCATGGCACGACCGTAACCACCAACGCCGTGTTGACACTGACCGGCACCAAGACGGGTCTGTTGACCACTTACGGCGTTCGGGATGCTCTCGAGATGCGGCGCGGCGTTCGTGAGGAGCAGTACAACAACCGATATACCAATGTCACGCCACTGGTTCCGCGGTATCTGCGAATGCCGGTCAGAGGGCGTTTGAATTACCGTGGCGATACACTCGAAGAGTTGAACCTGGATGATGTCCGGGAAGCGATCCGCCTGTTTAAATCCGAGCGGGTCGAAGCCATCGCCATCTGTTTCATGAATTCCTTCGCTGACCCGCAGCAGGAAAGAGAGGCCGCGGCATTGGTCCGGCGTGAGCTCCCCGACGCTTATCTGACCGTATCGGCCGAGTTTCTGCCTTCAATCCGCTTTTATGACCGGATCAGTTCGACGGTCTTAAATTCCTATGTCGGTCCCAACTTGAGTTCGTATCTCGGCCGCCTGATGTCACGACAGAGAGAGATCGGCTTCGGCGGTGTCTTACTGATCATGCAATCCAACGGCGGTGTGATGTCGCCGGAGGTCGCACGGAAGAGTCCCGCACTGACCTTGTTGTCCGGGCCTGCTGCAGGGCCGCGAGCAGGCTTGGGATATGCGCGGCTGCATGGGTACAATGACTGCATCACCGTCGACATGGGCGGTACCAGCTTCGATGCCTCTCTGGTACGGGACGGCACCGCAGTTGTGGTGACCGACGGGGAGATCAACCGGTACCGCATCGCCTTTCCCATGTTGGATATCGTCACTATTGGTGCCGGAGGCGGCAGTATTGCATGGATTGACGCTGGAGGTCTGCTGCGCGTCGGTCCGCAAAGCGCAGGTGCTGATCCCGGTCCCGCCTGTTATGGCAAGGGCGGAGCGCTTCCAACGTGTACCGATGCGGATCTTATTTTAGGATACCTTGACCCGGACTTCTTCGCCGGGGGTAAAATCAAGCTCGACCGCGAAGCTGCCTTCAGGACCGTTGAAGAGAAAGTCGCCGCGCCTATGGGGCTGACCATTGAAAAGGCGGCTGCGGGAATATACGACGTCATCAACACCAACATGGCCCGGGGAGTGCGTGAGGTTTCCGTCAAGCGAGGCTACGACCCCAGAGAATTTCCCATGGTGGCCGCCGGCGGGGCCGGTCCGCTACACGCCTGTATGATCTGTCATGAGCTTGAAATCCCACTGTTCATCGTTCCCCGGGAATCATCCATATTTTGTGCCGCAGGCATGCTGATGAGCGACCTGCAACACGACTTTGTACGCTCCTTCGTGTCGACGTTCGAGGAGATTGACTGGAGCAGGCTGGATGGCCTCGTTACGGATATGATTCAGGAAGGGACAGCACTGCTTCGACGAGAGAGCATTCCCGAGGATCGGCGACGCTTCACGCTGAAACTGGATTGCAGATACTCGAAACAGTATCATGAAGTCTCCTTTCCTGTGCCGCTCGAGTCCA
>Ga0114920_10001792_pt1 | contig 10042 bp, 6 predicted proteins | sample ChitaG_FD_88683 | JGI IMG/M metagenome (GOLD analysis project Ga0114920, IMG submission 88683) | Deep subsurface microbial communities from South Pacific Ocean to uncover new lineages of life (NeLLi) - Chile_00310 metaG | ecosystem: Environmental > Aquatic > Marine > Oceanic > Sediment ...
CTTTTTTTTGGTTATGCCCTATAACATGGCCCCTTACTGGGTCGTTTCAAAATGGTTTATTGCGCCCTAAGCCTTAGAATCATAGGCTCCATCTATATAAACCATTTTGAAACGCCCACTGATCAAAACTATGTGGGGCATAATCCAAAAAAAAGATACCCATACTCTGGACTTTGACGTAAACCTGAAGGAATAAGCAGGATGGCGGGGTTTTCAGATTTTCAAGTATAGCTAAATCCTTGCCAAGTCTACTATTTGATACTATCCTATTGACAGATTGAACTGAATCCTTGCTACCTGGCCGGTAGGAAATTATCTGATGGTCTTTTGGGTTTATAATATAATAGTAACGGTCGGCCTGTTTTGTGCTGGGCCAGTGATTTTACTTTGGTTACTTATTCGAGGCTCTATAGACAGCCATTTCAAAGAGCGATTGGGAATGTTGCCTCGTGGGCTTGTGCCATCCAAGGGAAAGAGACCGCGGATCTGGATACATGCCGTATCCGTAGGCGAGGTAAAATTGGCGAGCGTTATCGTTCGGGTGTTGAAATCGCAGAAAGGTGTATTCTCACTTGTTCTCTCCACTACCACCAGCAGTGGGAGGGAAACTGCTCGTAAGACTATGCCCACAGATGCTATCGTCATTTATACCCCAATTGATGCATGGTGGTGTGTTAAGCGGTCTTTTCAGAGGGCGTCTCCTGACCTCTTCATAAACTTAGAGACAGAGATCTGGCCAAATCTTCTATGGGCATGTAAGAAATTGAACGTCCCGGCATTTCTGATAAACGGGCGCATTTCCGTAAGATCGATAGGCACCTATAAGCGGCTGAGGTTTTTGACGGAAGATGTTCTCTCTACTTATAGGCTCCTTTCCATGATTAGCACGTCCGATGCTCAGAGGATACTGGCCATAGGAGCTGAGCCGGATAAAGTAGTGGTGGGAGGAAATGCCAAATATGATCTCTTAGTAGATGAGGCCCGGCCAGAATTATCTCAGAAGATGGCCCGGATATACAAAATCGATAAGAAAAGACCTGTTTTCATAGCAGGAAGTACGAGAGAGAGGGAAGAAGAGATCATCATTGAAGCCTATCTGGACCTAGTTAAAACCTACCCGGAGATGATCTTGATCATTGCACCCAGACATTCAAAGAGATGCGGGAATATTGAATCTCTCCTCCGGTCCCGCAGGTTAAATTACTGTTTGAGAAGCAGCCTGGAAAATGATACTAAGAAAGATCTTGATTCCAGCGTTATTCTTGTGGATAAACTGGGAGAGCTTTTTGGGCTCTATAGCTTGGGAACAGTAATTTTTTGCGGTGCCAGCCTTGTGCCCCTTGGCGGGCAAAACATATTGGAAGCCGCTGTTTGGGGCAAGCCAGTTATGTATGGCCCTTCAATGGAGGATTTCTTGGAAGCTACAGAGCTATTAGACAAGGTAGGTGCAGGCTTTCGGGTGGAGAATAGGTATGATTTGGTAAAGACGGCCACATGGCTCCTGGAAAACCCAGATGAGTCTGATCGCTTAGGAAGGCTTGCCCGAGATGAAATCGAAAGCTATATTGGTTCTACCAGAAAACGAATAGAGGATATTTTTCGCTTTCTCCCTTAGAAAAGAACAGGGCAGAATGGAAACCGAAGAAAGAGTGTTGTTAGGCAAGGTAAAGGCCATATGAAAAAAGGTTTGATAGTGATTAAACAGGCCAGAGAGGTATTAGAGATTGAGGCTCAGGGGATCCTCAATCTAATTGAGAGGATCGGTACGGAGTTTGAGCAAGCTGTGGAGATGATTCTCGGGAGTAAAGGACGGGTAATCTTCACTGGAATGGGTAAATCGGGATTAGTTGGAAGAAAGATCGCAGCAACAATGAACAGTACGGGTACCCCTTCACTCTTTCTCCACGCGGCAGACGCAATCCACGGTGATTTGGGTATGGTTACCGCTGATGATGTCGTCATTGCAATATCAAACAGCGGCTACACAAAGGAAGTGACCACTATTATACCTACTCTGAAGGGCCTCGGTGTGAAACTTATCGCCTTTACCGGAGACCCGGAATCGCCCGTAGCACGGGAAAGCGATCTACTCATAAATGTGGGGGTCGATAGAGAGGCGTGTCCCTTAGGTCTAGCGCCTACAACCAGCACAACTGCCGCCTTGGCCATGGGTGACGCGCTAGCTGTTGTTCTTATCAACAGAAGACGCTTTAACAGCAAGGACTTCAAACGGTTTCACCCAGGTGGTAGCTTGGGAGACAGGCTTTCGGTCGAGATCAAGGAAGTCATGGTTACCGGTGAGGAGATACCGCTCGTTTGTATAGGTCAAACGATGGAGGAGACCCTTTCTGAGATCGACCGAAAAGACCTCGGTGCATCCCTGGTGGTCGATGATGGTCTCGTTTTACAGGGAGTCGTCACCGATGGTGACATCAGGAGATCTCTTCTGCAGTGGGGAGACATCATGGGATTGCAGGTGGAAGAGGTAATGTCAATATCGCCAAAGACGCTTGATGAGGAGAAAACGGCAGCGGAAGCAGTGGCATTAATGGAATACCATGGTATCACCGTGTTACCTATTGTGGATAAAGCAAAAAGGGTAAAAGGTATTGTTCATTTACATGGGCTTTTAGGTGGGAAAGAATTTAGGTTAAATGGAAGCTAACAAATTACCCAGGGGACTTATAGTCGACTTGATTACCCCCCTCGATGATACGGGAGGTATTGATAGAGAAGGCCTCGGTGCTCTTTTAGCAAAGGTTCTGCCTCATGCCGACGGAATACTCTTGGCAGGTCCCCAGATGGGGGAAGGCAGGGGCCTTGGTCTGCATTTCAAAGTGGAACTGCTTGAAAAGGCGAGCGCCTTTGTTCAGGGGAAGGTCCCCCTGTTTTTTTGGATCAGTGAAGATTCAATAGAGGCAACCAAAGAGCTCCTCGACCACCTTAAAGGTATCTTGGAATCAACTGGTTATAGCGGTATGGTTTTTTGGCTTGACTCCCCGCTTGTTTATCATAGCAACAGGGGCCTGTATCGATACTATCAAGACCTTACTGCGATGACAGGCCGTCCTTTTGTTCTCTATAACGATGCCGGGCTGATTAAACTGTTAGAAAAGCAGTTGAAGCGGGGTAACATCAGGACAGATATCCTTAAGGATTTAAGCAGGATAGAGAAGATTATGGCACTCGTTTTTCGCGGCTCCCTTACCCGGGTGAATAATTATCAAAAGGCCCTTAATAAGAGGCCGGATTTCAAGATCTATGATGGCGATGAGGCACGGTTCTTAGAGCATCCCAGTCTGAGTGGAATAGTTTCTATGGGTGCGAATGTGGCACCAAGAATCTGGAGTACAGTTACAAGGGCCTCGCTGGGGGTGCTGGAAGAAGGTGAAAGGAAACCTGGTTATGTAAGTCAGATCTGGGAGATGGGGCAATTTCTGAAGGATCTCATGGACATGTATCGGCGCAATCCAGTTTGGACAGTAAAGAAGGCCCTTTCTGATCTCAAAATTATCAAATCCCCTGCCTGCACAGCGGTGACTGAGCCCTTTCAGGAAAAAGAAAGCCCACTTGCCGAGTTTATTGCAAAGCACCATATAGAGTGATCATCTTCTGTTCATCTCTTTCCGAAGCTCCTCTGGTGACTGATGTACTGCGTTTCGGATTGAAGCTAGAATATTGCCAGGCTGTTGGCCAAACAGAAATCCCTTTGAGCGGTCATTAAAACGTTTTTTGCCAAGAAATCTTGCTGAAGTGGAAGATAAGCGATGTCAACTGTTTGAGCCCTAAGGGCAGGGTAACGTCAAAGTCCAGGGTATGGGTATCTTTTTTTTGGTTATGCCCTATGATATGGCCCCTTACCGGGTCGTTTCAAAATGGTTTATTGAGCCATAAGCCTTAGAATCATAGGCTCCATCTATATAAACCATTTTGAAACGCCCACTAATCTAAACTATGTGGGGCATAATCCAAAAAAAAGATACCCATACCCTGCAATAAGCTTAAGAATCAATAGGTTAGGTTTCACTATGACGTGACCCTGCCCTAAAGGCGAGTTTTGACATCGCCCGGAGGGAGCCTTAGATTTGTCAAAAAAGGTTTTAGACCAAGCGAAAAGGATTTCGGCAACAGCCTGTTGAAATCATACTATTATCCAATGGTGGAGGTTGAGGTCGAATCACACATAAGATGTTAACACGAGAAATGCCAATCTTGGAGGAGTCGCGATTCTGGATGGCGGCATTAGGATTGTCGAGTCATCTAATTTTTCTCTAGGGTCTCCCTGATTCTCCCAGATAGCTCTTTGACGGTGAAGGGTTTCTGGATAAAGCCATTACAACCTCTCTCCAATATCTCGGTTGCCTGGCCGTCTATGCTGTATCCACTAGAAAGGAGCACTGTTACAGTCGGATCAATTTCCTTCATCTGGTCATACGTTTCCCCACCACCCCTGTCAGGCATAATCATATCCAGGATGACGAGGTCAATCTTGTCTTTATTTGCTTCATAGACCTTGACTGCCTCTCTGCCCCCTTTCGCTTCAAGAACGGTATAGCCTAGCTTCTTGAGCATGTTTATGCCCACCTCCAAAACCATTGGCTCATCGTCTACAAGCAGGACAGTGTCACTGCCTTCTATGATCTGTCGAGCACTCTTGGCAACCGTCTCCACCTTCTTTTCTGCTCCAGGCAGGTAAATCTTGAAGGTAGTTCCAGAGCCCTTCTTAGATTCCACATCAATATATCCTCCATGGGCTTTGACAGTGCCGTAAACAGAAGCCAATCCAAGGCCGGTACCTTTGCCGAGACCCTTTGTGGAAAAGAACGGATCAAAGACGCGCTCTGTGGTCCTTTTGTCCATGCCGGTGCCTGTGTCTCTTACGGTCAGCAAGACGTAGTTTCCTGGTTTTGGTTTATAAGGTCTACCTTTCATATCCTTGTCAGTGACATTTATGGTTTTCAAGAACAGATCTCCGCCACCGGGCATGGCATCTGCAGCATTGACATAAAGGTTCAGCAGGACCTGCTCGATCTGCCCCTGGTCCGCGTCGATTGGGAATAGGTTTTCGGCAAGTTCTCGGTGAACCCTAATCTCCTTTTTGGTTGTGCGAAAGGTGTCAGAGGTCTCTTTCATCAATTGGTTCAGGCTGAGGGGTGTAATCTCATATCTTCCTTCTCGGGCATATCCAAGAAGTTGCTGGGTCAGTTTAGATCCACTATCTACTAGTTTCTCAATGTTCTTTAGTTTTTCATAGTTGGGATGCGCGGAATCAGTGTCTGATAGCATTAAGGAGGCATTCCCCATAATGCCCATGAGGAGATTGTTAAAGTTATGGGCAATGCCCCCGGCCAACGTACCAAGAGCCTCCATCTTTTGGGCTTGTTGGAGTTGTGCTTCGAGGCGCTTACGTTCGGTCATGTCCCGGATGATCGCCAACGAGGCTGGCTTTTCCTGGTATGTGATTATACCCGTATTGAATTCAACATCTATCTTGCTGCCATCCCGGTGCCTGAGCGCTGTCTCATAAGTGGATACGGTTTCGTCGCCTGCCATACGCCTGTTGTAGTAATCAACAACTTTGGGGACCTCATCCGGAAAGACATAATCGGTAAATGGTGTATCAATTACTTCATCAGCAGTGTAACCGCCTATTTCTGCCAAACGTGGGTTAAGGTATTTGAGCAGGTTGTCCTGGACGATGGCAATACCGTCATTCGCCCGCTCAACGAGGTTTCGGTATTTTTCTTCGCTCTCCCGCAATGCCTCCTCTGCCTGGTTGCGGGCAGAGATAAGTCTTGATAATTGATTGATTTCTTGTAATCGTTTTTTTCCGGCTTCTTCTGCAACGCTCTGATAATATTTCGCCTCTTTTCTTGCCTCTTCTAACAGCCTTTCCAATTCTGCGTATCTTTTTTGAAGGGTTTCCCTTTTTTCAGCCATACTTTCATTCCTCAGCGAAAACGAACAAGACCCCTGTCCAGTCGAGACCCCTGCTTTTTTCAAGGAGGGGAGCAATCTCAACTCCAGAATAAAACCCTAACAAGGGAGTGTTGTAGTGGTTAAATACTTCCTGGACTTCTGCGGCTTCCTCGATTGTGGTATGTAGATAGGTTGCTGCCCGGCCAGCACAATCGATATACATTCCAAAAAGAGGTTTTGCTTCATCTGCCTTTATTTGCTCCATGAGCTCTGTCGAATTTCTCTTTGCTGACTCTATCATCTTTGCAGTATCCCGTAGCATGAACTGTATTTCTGTACCTGGATCAAAGTCCGGTTCAAAAATACCGATACCTTCTCCGTTTGGTAAGACCCCTGTAATTAATCTATTGGTATAGTTGGCTTCTTGGGGTTCCTCAAATCTCTCCCCAAGGTATCTCCCTATTGTGAGAAGATCGACAGGGTGCTGATGCCGCCAATCCTGATTTCCATAGAGATCATCAATCATTTCAACAATCGGCTTACCATCCAATTCATAGATAATCGAGCCTTCCATTTTTGTAATCGTATGGTGGACACCATCTAGTGGTGTGCAGCCATGCATAATCCGAAAATAAGGTTTGAAATCTCCCTCTAACATGACTCCGACAACACCCTGGGTATCAACATAAGAGCCGCAAAACTGCTTTGTAGAAGTCAGGGCGTAGTCCCCGATTAGGCCTGCACCAATGATAGGGGTATTTGATCGGAGTTCTTGCTCTATGCCTTCAATCAGTGGTGATGAGGCGTTGAGGGTGGGAGGGATATCATCTGTTGCAGGCGTTTTTGTTGAATCGTAAAATACAAGTAAGAGCTTGGCGTCTCGCTTGTTGGATAATGCCGTTGCTAATCCTCTTCCCGCCAGCTCTTCACCTTTATCTAGATCGCCTACCGCAGCAACACTGTGGCGCAGTGTGTCTGACTGGATCACAGCAGCACCTGAAGGATAGCCCTCATATGACATATCATTAGTGATTATGCCAATAGCTGAACCGCCAGTTATCGGGACCTCATTGCCCAAAACCGATTGGAGACCCCCAAAAAACTTATCATGATCGAGCTGACCACTGCAAAAGGCAAACACAATATCGGGTCTGTTTATGTTGCCCTTTTCTAAAGCGATCTCAGCTACTGTTTTACCTGAAATGAAAGCGTCTTTTTTGTTGCAGTATCCAATTCCAACGTTCATTCTGCGTCTCCGTGTTCAAGTACAGGGGCTTGTTTGTCCCCTGATACAGTAAAGAGTTCGTAAGCAAAACACAGGAAAATCGAAGATATGCCATGCGAAGGAAGGTAATGAAAGACAAGAATAATGTCAAAGGAAAAGTGGCTGATATCTGAGAATCGGTGTGCCTAAGATAGCATGGCAGATCACTGTTTGGGTTGGCGCGTCAGATCAATTGAGCCCATGTACCATATTTTTTGTTCATGTGTGAATTTGGCTAAAATACAGTGTACTCGGCGTAATTCTTGGTGTTGAAAGATCCAGATGTCGAGTTACGATAGGTACTCTTAAGAAATAAGGCATGGTAATAATATCAAAATCTCAACTGCTTATTTTGTTCCTGGATGGTTGTATTGTCAGTCTCCTTCCAATTTCTTTCGCTCTTCTGCCCGCAGCTCTCGCCTGTGAAGTTTATCCACCTCGTAGGTGGCAGTTGGAGAGTGTATTAGAAAGATATGCTCATCACTCAAACGAATCCAACTCCTCTAAGAGAGCAGATCGGGGCCAGAAGAAAATTACACCTAAGACCAAGCTCTGAAGAGAGATGGGTTTATATGGCATCAGCAGTTGGCAGGCTGGTGCCGAAGCCCCTCTTCTCTTATTCTAAGACGGGTTTTGATCCCGTAAAGCGGGAATCCCCCCTGCGATGTCAAAACTCACCTTGAGGGCTCAAACAGTTGACATCGCCTTTCTTCCCCTTCGCTAGGATTCGTTTGCGAAAACGTTTCTATGAGCGCTCAAAGGGATTTCCGTTTGGGCAACAGCCTGTTAAGAGGGGACATATTTAAGAAGCTCAAACATAATTCTTTATATTCTATTGACATCGGGAAAATTTTCTACTAAGTTCTCAAACCTTGAACTATCACGTTGGTATATGACAGATTCGGAAGACTTACAAAACCCTGAGGAGGAACACTATGAAAAGGAGAACTGTGAGAACCCTTTGCACACTATCTATTATCACTACCCTCACCCTTATCACGTTGGCTCTCTCGCCCGCCTTTGCCGCAGAGGAAAAGGAAAAAAAAGACACCAGACCTGAGCGGGGCATGAGCGTTGCCTTTGAGTACCCCGGGGTGGTGATTAGTACCGGAGATGATGCCAGTGTAGATCTCATCATCACCAACAAAGGCAGACGAGATGAGAATATCTCCCTAAAAATCACCTCATCCCCGAAGGGCTGGGAGACCAAGATCAAGACCTACAGCTTTGGCATTACCGCCCTGTATGTACCTGAAGATGATGAGAAAATGGTGCAGTTCTTTGCTGAGCCCAAGAAAGACACCAAACCAGGAACCTATACCTTTCGAGTTGCTGCCAGAAGTGAAGACGGAAAACTGACCGCATCCCCCACACTCAAAATCACCCTGAAGGAGAAAGAAAAGGAAAAGGGCGAAATTGAGCTCACCACCTCATACCCGGTGCTGAGGGGCCCCAACGATGCCAAGTTCGAGTTTTCATTGGATGTGAAGAACAAAATCGACAAGGAGGCCCTGTTTAACCTCACCGCAACTGCCCCTAAGGGCTGGCACACCAACTTCAAGCCCCCCTATGAAGACAAATACATCTCATCTTTGAGACTCAAGGACAATGAGAGCAAAAGCCTCAATGTGGAGGTCACCCCTGACCGGTTCTGTGAGGCCGGAGACTACCTCATCCCGGTCACCATCAGTGCCGGGGAGGCAAAGGCGGAGGCAGAACTGACGGTTATTATCACCGGGACCTATAAGATCGAGGCTGGTACTGCCACCGGGATCCTGTCTTTAACCACTGAGAAGGGAAAAGCAGGCACGATCTCCATCTATGTTAAAAACACCGGCTCAGCCGCGGCCACCAATATCGAGTTTCTATCAGTAAAGCCAGAAAACTGGAAGGTCGAGTTCGAACCGGAAAAGATCCCCGCCATCGAGCCCGGGGATCTTAAACAGATTGAGCTCTCTATTACCCCTGCTGCAGAGGCCCTCGTGGGGGATTATGCGGTGGGCGTAACCGCCAAGGGGGAGAAGAGCTTCGAAAATCTGGAGTTCCGGGTCACTGTCAAGGCATCAGCAGCCTGGGGTTGGATCGGCATTGGCATTATTGTGCTCGTTATTGTCGGTCTCTTTGGTCTGTTTGTCTCTTTGGGCAGGAGGTAATATGAAGCGGAGCGCTATTATTGAAACGGACCACCTGACCAAGCACTATGGTACCACCGTGGCCGTGGATGAGCTAACCTTCAGCATACAGGAGGGTGAGATCTTTGGGTTTTTGGGGCCCAATGGCTCGGGCAAGACCACAACGCTCCTCATGCTCCTGGGGCTTACTGAGCCCACCAGGGGGTGGGCCAAGGTTGCTGACTTTGACCCCACACGGGAGGCCATCAAGGTCAAGCGTATGGTCGGCTATATCCCAGAGAATATCGGCTTCTATGATGATATGAATGCAGGAGAGAACCTCCAGTTTATCGCCAGACTCAATAATATCCCTGATCCGGCGAGCACCCCGAAGATCGAGGAGGCGCTCGAGCGGGTGGGACTCAAGGATGAGGTTGCTAAGAAGGTAGGTGCCTTCTCCCGGGGCATGCGGCAGCGCTTGGCCATTGCAGAGCTCCTCATTAAAGAGCCTAGAATTGCCTTTCTGGATGAGCCCACCTTGGGGCTGGACCCTGAAGGCACCACCCTGATTACTGACTATATCCAATCGTTGAGTAAAGATAACCATATGACGATTCTTTTATCCTCCCATGATCTCACGCAGGTACAGAGAATTGCCGATCGCATCGGGATCATGATCCATGGCAGGCTCATTGCCGAAGGGCCCTTAGAGAAACTGGCCCATGAGAAGCTCGGTGTTGAGGATAAA
>Ga0114920_10001793_pt1 | contig 10041 bp, 8 predicted proteins | sample ChitaG_FD_88683 | JGI IMG/M metagenome (GOLD analysis project Ga0114920, IMG submission 88683) | Deep subsurface microbial communities from South Pacific Ocean to uncover new lineages of life (NeLLi) - Chile_00310 metaG | ecosystem: Environmental > Aquatic > Marine > Oceanic > Sediment ...
AAATACGTAAATGGTATAGCACCAATTTTATAAAAATTAACCAACCCCTTTAATTGGTTCACAATCTCTTTAATCTTTTTGAGATCATTCAGGTCAAGTGAAACGATTAAATGTTCATTCATTAAGCCCCCTTATCCGCCTCAGGCGGATAAATACCTAAAAATCCAAAATGCCTAAAATACCTAAATTTCAATCAAGGTTTGGATTAGGAAGATAGAATCCAGCATCCAAACCCTAACCTATCTTCCATCTTTTCCTAAGTTCCCTAATAATCTGTAATGGTGCGTACGGATCCCGAAGGACTGCAGAGCCAATTGCCACGGCAGATGCACCTGCAAGCAGAAATTCATATGCATCTTTCCCTGACACAATACCACCCATGCCAATAATAGGAACACCACAATCTTTCACGCGGTTCACACAATATAGGGCAAAAGGTTTTATTGCTGGACCAGAAAGTCCACCAGTGATCAATGGCTTTCTTTTATTTATATCAAATGCCATTGCATAAAGTGTATTTATGAGTGAAATACCATCTGCACCGGCATCCACACATGCCCTTGCAATCAATAAAGGATCACAGAAATTTGGAGTCAACTTCACAATTAATGGTAAGGATGTTTTCTTTCGAACCCTTGAGACTACTGATGCAGCAATTCTCGGATCCTGACCAAACGCCGCGCTACCTTTTTCTACATTAGGACAGGAGATATTCAATTCAAAACCATCCACACAAGAACCAATCCTCTCGACGATTTGCTCATACTCCCCGAGACTGAATCCTGCCACATTTACAAAAATCTTGCAACGTAAATTCTGGAGCTCAGGCAAAATCTCTTTACAAAATTTGTCCACACCTGGATTTTCCAGACCGACCCAGTTGATAAGGCCACAAGGGGTTTCAAATATTCTCGGTGGTGGATTACCCATTCTCGGTTTAAGGGTAATGCCTTTTGTGAAGATTGCACCAACATTGTTCGTCACCTTTTTGTACTTCAAGCCAAAACCGAAAACCCCCGAGGCAATGAAGACCCTGTTTTTGAATGTTGTACCGAAGAGTTTAATCATCTTTATTTAAAATCCTAATATCGAAATCCGAAATTCTAAACAATCCCTAAATCCAAAATTCAAATGTTCAAAAAATAAATTCTTTTGTTTAGGATTTGAAACATTGGTCATTCGAATTTGTTTCTGTCTCACATCGAGTGTTCGACACGAGACGGAATTTCGTGCTTCGGATTTCAAATTTCTAAACATCAAAGTTGATTCCTTTCAATTCAAATACCGGTCCATCTTCACAGATTCTCTTGTACTCACCTTTATACATTATTGCACATCCAAGACACAAACCACAACCACAACCAAAAAAATCTTCGCAAAAGGCATATACCGGAATTGGTAAATTCAATTTCTGCAGTTCAACCAGCATTAGCTTTGGCCCACATGTATATGCTATTTTATATGCATTAATGTCAACATTCTTTATCGCTGATACTACAGTCATTTTCTTTGTACCACTGCTTTCCGTAACAAAAATAGACCGGTTTGCTATTTTTGATATGTCCTGTTTCATAATAAGATCATCCTGTGTTTTTGTACCGTAGAGAAAAGTGAAGTTAACCCTGTTTTTAAAAAGTTTTTGAGCCAAAAAATATAATGGTGCAATACCAAATCCGCCGGCAATAAGTAAACTCTTTTTCTTTTTCAATCTTAATCCCTTACCAAACGGTCCTAACAAAAGTAAATCATCCCCTTCTTCTTTTTCACTCAGGATCCTTGTACCTTTTCCAACGATACGGATAATTAAAAGCAACCTGTTGCGAATATACGATGCAACACTTATCGGACGATTGAGAAATGGATCAAGACTATCACCTACCCTCACCTGGAAAAATTGTCCAGGCAAAGGATTAATTCCTGGAAAATAAACTTCCAGACCAAACGTATCTTTGTTGTACCATATCTTTCTTTTTATCTTTACTCTTTTAATCATTCAATTCCTTGACTACGAATATTGCGAATTAGGGTGAATTCTACTAATGATTTTTGATTTATGTTATTCCTCATCACCTGGTTGAACGGTATTTTTTTCAAGAAAATTCACGGCACTTTTTGCATATTCAGAACCAGGATATTTAGTCAGTAAATCATTAGTAAGCAAGCTCGCCAGACTATCATCTTCAAAGATATTACTGGTTATCCAGAGTTGAGCATACAATGCCTTTGGCGCCCACTCACTGCTTGGGAAATCTGTATAAACCTTTTGGTATTCAATTAATGCCCTTTTCGGATCATCAAAATCAACAAAATATATTTCTGCAAGGAGAAATTGTGCGCGGTCAAGATTTTCAGTTTCTTTGGCAAGAACATCGATTCTCCTTAAAACATCTGCCATCTTTTTCGATTCAACGCCATGCTCGCTCATTGCAGATTTATTTACAGAGGAATCGTAATAAGCAATTGCTAACTCAAGACTATCTTCATCTCTACATAGTTCTGCCAACTTATAGAATGCCTGAGCCGCAAGATCTGACACACTATTAGCTGCTACATCAAAATATATCTCTTTAGCCTTTTTAACATCACCAAGTTCGACATGTAGATCGGCAAGGATACTTTTGAATTCAGGATCTCTTTCATTTTCAAGAAAACTCCGACATTTTTCGTATTCTTCCATTTCAAGATATATTTCCGCTATCCTCAATTTCAATACCTGCTTAGTTTCTTCAACACGCGTAAGGACAAGAAGTTCGTTAAAGAATCTAAGTGCATCAGCATATGATTCCTGATTAAATTGAGCTTCTGCTATAAGCTGCAGTACCCAACTTCTTTCTTTAGAATTTAACCTCTCCTTTAACAAATTTTCAGCAACCTCAGTAAGGGCACTATAGTTACCATCCTTAAAATAGACATAAGAGAGCATAATCATTGATTTAATTTTAAACTGTTTTGACAACATCGCTTCTTTTAGTGCAATTATTGCCTGGGCAAATTTCAGCTGCTGGTAATATGACAATCCCTTATAATACAGTGCATCATCATAAAACTTAGACTCAGGATAGTTTAAACACAAAAAATCAAGTTTCTCAAGTGCTCGAGAATAGTCACCTTTATAATAATATGATGAACCCATCATAAACAGGGCGTCATCAACATACCGTGAGTTAGGGTACTTCACAATCACCGCGATCGACTTTTCAATCGCCTTATCGAAATCTTCTGAATCAACTTTCAGTGTATCATTTGTTACGCGTTTCATACCTTTTCTATAATAACTCTGAGCATTATAAAACGTGTTAAAATAAGCACAACTGCCAAACAGCAAGAGCCAAATTCCAAAAAACAAGATCCAAAAATCAAATAAACGGGTATCTCTTAGAATTTGTAACTTAGAACTTGTCTCTTGTAACTTGGAACTTGTCTCTTGGAACTTGGTTCTTGGGCCTTGGAACTTGTTTCGGGTATTGGAATTTAAATATTGTCTGTGATTTGGTGCTTGGGATTTGTAATTTATCATTCTATCTTGCGATTCCAATCTGTACATTCCTGAATCTTGCCGGAACTGTACCGTGTCCAACAAATGCTGACTGACCTGGCTCACCCTTACCACAGTTTGGTACTCCAAATAGTTGCCAGGTATCTTTATTGCCAAGGGCATCACAGTTGCGCCAAAACTGTGGCGTGATACCAGTATAAGTTGGGTTTTTGTAGATTTCAGTTAACTTCCCATTATCTATTTTTCGTGCCAGTTCACAGGCAAACTGAAAATTCAGGCGCTTATCATCTATTGACCAGGACTTATTCGTTGTCATAAAAACACCTTTTCTTGTAGCTGCAACCATATCCTCAAAATTCCAAGTACCGGGTACTAAATTTATGTTTGTCATCCTGATCAGGGGAATTCTATTCCAGCCATCAGCCCTCATCGCACCGCTCGATTTGGAATTGATAATAGTAGCAGTTTCCCTTGAGCTGAGATAACCGACAAACTTACCCTGCTTCACAAGATAAATCATTTGGCTAGGTACACCTTCATCATCCCAGCCAAATGTACCAAGACCACCTGGAGTGGTCGCGTCGGCAACAATATTTATTATCTCTGATCCATACTGTAATTTATTAAGTTTATCCATTGTCATAAAACTTGTTCCGGCATAAGATGCTTCAGTACCCAAAACTCGGTCAAGTTCTGTTGGATGACCACAGGATTCATGAGTTTGTAATACCATTTGTTCGGCATCAAGGATGACAGTTGTCTCAATTTGAGGACAGGGTTTGGCACTCAGCAGCATTACGGCCTCATCTCTTATTCTTTCCGCGTTGCTAATAAAATCTAATGCGTTAATAAATTCATATCCTGCCTGATTGTAGTTTCCATAAGAACGCGACTGCATTTCCTCCTTATCCATTGCGAATACCTCTATGCTGCCGCCAGAATAGATCATCTCCTGATTGATAAAAGAACCCTCAGTTGAAGCAAAATGATTTTTAACTTTATTAAATCTTAAGAATCCTGTACTGACTCTTATTCTATTATCCTGTCGCATGATTTTATCACACACCAGAAGTAAATCGATTTTGTTGTCTAATGAAACCGACAAAGGATTAATATTAACCTGTGTGTAATAAGTACCTTTTTGTGGTGCTATTGATGAAAGTACTATATTATTAGTCGACCTGACCCTCGCGGATGCTCGGGCAATACTTAAAGCATTCTTCATCACCTTATCAGCTTCTTTGTTCTTGATGTGATTTGATGAAGAAAACCCCCATGCCGAATCTTTTAAAACCCTGATGCCAAAACCAATATCAGTGGTATGGGTAATCGCTTCAATAACACCATTCTTTACAACAATTAATTCTGTTTCCCGCTCTACAACTCGCACATCCCCATAATCTACCTTTTTTGTCTTTAAATTATCGATAATTCGTTTTGTAAATTGACGCATATATTCTCCTTACATTTGATTATAGTAAATATAGCCAGATTTAACTGAAAATCAAGATTAATTATCATTTGATGTATAGAACAATACTCTAATTTGCACACGGATTGCCACGCTATTACTTAAAATTATCTACTGCTTATTGTTTAGTGCATCCCGCATCTTTCTTCGAAAGTGCGGGACTGCTTACTTTTCTACCGGGAATATCAAAATAAACTTTGCGCCCTCGCCTTTCATACTCTCAACCTCAACCCGTCCATTATGTATTTCCATAATTTTCTTTACATAAGCGAGGCCAAGACCCATACCTTGTTCTTTTTTAGAATAAAACGGATTAAATACTTTATCCAGTTCTGACTCATCTATTCCAGAACCATTGTCAGTAATTGAAATGAATACAAAATCATTATCCCCGCTCGTCTCCACTTCAATAAACCCTTTTTTTTCTATTGAATCAATGCTGTTTTTCAAAAGGTTCGTAATAGCCACAAGCAAGAGTTCATAATCACCTACGAATTGTGATATATCTGTCTTTATTCTTTTCCTGACTTCTATCCTCTCAGGAATTGCAGCCCTAACCACTGCATCATCGATCAACTGCTTTATATCAACAGATGCAGAAATGGTTTTCAGTGGTTTAGAATATTCTAAGAGTCTGGCAATCAGATCTTCCATTACCTGACATTCATTAACAATATCAGAGGCAGGTTTTTTACCCTTTTCAACAAGGCGCGCCAGACCACTGATTGCACCGATTGAATTTCTAAATTCATGTGCAATGTAGGATGAAAATTCAACAAGGGTTTCTTCCTTCAATTTCATCTTTTTAAATATTTCATTGAATGTTTTCGCTACAAAATCCTCTTTTCTCATTTGTATACCCATATCTTTGGCAAGATTTGTAACATAGCGCATCGGCAAAAATAGATTACGTATTAAAACTATTCCCAAAAAAAAGATAAAAAGGAGAGAAATTGTAATATAAAAAATATGCCACCTGAAGATTTCATCAAATATTATTGTATATGAAGAAATCAATGATGTATAAAAATAAAAATGAGGGTCCGTGTTTAGATAAATAAACTTATTGTTGTTTTGAATCACTTCCCCGGGTTCTGGCAATTTCTTGAAATCATCTGCAAAATCAATTTTATTTTCCGAGAGACTCAGTTCTAAGGGCAACATCCCTGAATCATAAATTCTATTACCCAATGTATCTGTAATTATAATGTGGTCTAAATCGAAAGCACTACCAAGTCTTTTAAAAAGATAGTAAAGTTCGCTCTTATTAGTGTATTTGTTTAAATAGTCAGAACATAGTGTAGCAATAGAAATAATTTTGTTCTGATCGTAAATAACAAACTCATTTCTGAACTGCAAACTTATATATAAATTGACAATCGCCAGGAAAAGAATCAGAAAAATAAAAACTGCAGCAATAATACTAATATTTTTTGGATACGATCCCTTCATCTAATTACAGTTAATCTGCCTTTTTTTCTTTCTACTTTGTCTCCCTGGATTTCAATAATATATAGATACATGCCGCTGACAATTTCTTCATTCTTTTCATTCCTTAAATCCCAGAATGCCCGCCTTGAATACCGGTCAATCTCGGTTGGTTCAGAATCGAGTATCCTTATTCTTTCACCGGCAATATTATAGATTGTTACTGTAAAATCAGGGTTAGGATCAATTAAACCAACAGTATCAGAGGGCACATAGGTAATTATTACCTTTCGACCCCATGAAGGCTCCTGATCTACCCTGTACGGATTTGGAAACGAATAGACCTCACCCAGAAGTACTGGCGTAACCCAGAAGGATGCAATCATTACTGAATCAGCTATTCCTATATCATATATCCATACTCCGGTTGGATTACCATCATAGTCAAGACTCGCAGGCATTGAAGCATCCCCAAAACCATAAGTAGAGCTCTGCCATAGATCTCCGGCAGTACCCCAATCACTTAATAGAAAATCTTCATCTCCATCAGCCTGCATAATTCCAACCAAAGGATGATTCTCATTATCATTATCTACTCTTGTATCATCAACATGAAGAATCAATAAACCATTACCAGGAAGGCTTCTGTCAAAACCACAACGAAATCTGTTTTCTGCAAGAAAGTATTCACCACTGCCACCTGACCACTCCCAATCAGGTCCATTTACATCATCTAATAATCGGTAGGCAACTGGATTCACTGCAGCACAAGCAACAGATTCATTTTCGCGCTTTGAAACACCAATCCTATCTATCTCAACCACTGGGACAAATCCCAGTTGATACTTTGACCAGGCACAAAAATGGCTTGGACATGAACCAGGAAGACTATCATCATGTGCTCTTCCCCAGGAGCCTGCAGCCATAATGCCAAACATTCCGATTCCATAAGTAGAACCGTCACGGTCATAAAGATCAGGCAGTCCTAAAACATGTCCAAATTCATGCGCAAAAACCCCGACTGTAATGCGACCGGTCTCAGTCTCAAAACGCTCCGGTTCCATTGAATAGTGGTCAACATCTACACCATCATTTGTATGATACGCACCTGGACATCCGGTTCCAGTATTAGATAACTGCCATTGGTGTGACCAGATATGATTTATATGACCAGAAAATCCTTCTTCTGCACCAGGACCAGCATGAACAATAAAAATCGCATCAACAATACCATCTTCATCCTCATCAAAATCCGCGAAATTGACATAAGGATCAACTAAACTACAGGCTGCCCAGACAATACCCTGTGCATTTTGTGGATAATCGCCAGGATAAAGTCCAAAACTATCACCTATGTAATAAGAATAATTTTGTGGTGCTCTGAACCATTGTGTAACTACACTACTATCACTAATAGTAAATTTACCATGGGAGACTTCAGTATAATAATCTCTTAATGAATTGCAGTTTTCAAAAAAGATAAGAGAATCAAAAGATACACTACTGTATTGGTGTTGGTTATCAGCAAAATCAATTAAAAGAACTAATGCTTTTTTCTCACCTTCAGGCTTATCAACCCGCTGTCTCCCAACATTCATCAGGATCGGGAATTCTGGTTGAACAATTGGCATCTTTACATCTATGTAAGGATTAGGAGGCATTGAAAAAAGGATAGAAATGAACAATAGCATACAGAGTCATTATACGCACCAAGGAAAAAGTGTCAATGCTCAAGGGCATGTTGCCCATATCCCTTTTTGTCATTGCGAGCCCCGACCATTAAGAATTGTAATGGTCGGGGTGTGGCAATCTCACTATATTTCATGAGATTACGCAGCCTGTTCCGAACGCAGTGAGGAATCTCGCTTCTCGTAATGACATTTTAGAATACCACATACCTGAATTCGATTTGGGTAACACGCCTTCAATACTAAATCTAACCCAAGTATCATATTCACCAATAGGTAATTTTTTACCCAAAGTATGTAAACTTTTATATGCTTAAGTCTCGTTAAGTTAATAAACATTCGAAATCTCAAGGCTTTCCCAGAAAACCCAGGCACAAATTTTGCATAATAATCTATTAATGACTGGAGGTATATATGACAAAAAAGCGAAAAATTGGAGTAACAGACCCTGGTCTTCGTCCAAATTCTAAATGCCGTGATTCACTTTTACCTTTTAACTTTTCACTTTTTACTTTTCAACGTGCTTTTACTCTGATTGAAATGATGGTTGTCATCACTATTATTGGTATTATTATGGTAATAGCAATACCCAACTTTGCCGCAATGCAGCAAAGGGCGCGCGTCCGAGCTGGAGCCCATGAAATTGCCCAGGATTTCAGACATATAAGAGAAAGAGCATTATCAAAGGGTTCAACATATCAGATCACTCTACCTGATGCCCGACATTATCAAGTAACTAATCCAGATGGAAATAGTACAACTTATAAACTTGGGCAGACTACTGGCGGTAATCTTCGTTTTGGTACTACTGGAGCTATAGGAGGAACACCTTCCGAAGCTAATGGCCCAATTCCTGGTAACGGCTTCGATTTTGCTGCAGGTACATTAAGATTTGAATCACGTGGTAGTGCTACCAAAGGAGTTGCTTACATTACTGATAATAAGGAAAACTATGCTATTGGTGTAAATCAACTCGGCAAAATTAGAGTCTATGTCTATGGCAATGGTACATGGGCTGGACAATAAAGAGGAGGAACCGTGAAAAAAATTCCACAATACCCAAAGTCCAAAATTCCTAAAAAAACGAATACGACTAACGAATCACGAATACGAAATTCTTCTGGTTTTACCTTGGTTGAAATTCTTGTCTCAATAACTATTTTATCAATTGGCATTCTCGCTGTAAGTCAGATGACAGTTATGGGTTTAAGGGTAAATACTGTTGTAAATCAACGAATGTATGCCCGCGTTGTCATGGCGCGCAAATTTGAAGATTTACATAATTTACCGAGCAATGACGCATGGTTATTTGATACTGATGGAACTAATAATCTGGACGACATTGATACTGCTAATGCAGATCATTATGAGACAATCACCGACACAACCGCTATGTACAGTTATTTATCAATATGGAATGTGGCTGACAACATACCAGAGACAGACATTAAAACCGTCAGAATTCATATTCTGTGGGGTCCAAACAATAAGAACAGAATCAGCACAGATTTGATAAAAAGGATGTAAAGGAGGAATAATGAGCAAAAATCCTGAACTAAATTCTACGTTTAACTTTTTACTTTTTACTTCAAAAAAGGGTATGACCTTGATCGAAATCCTGGTTTCCCTCGTTATTCTTACTTTCACTCTTGGCGCAATATTTACGATCCTTAATCTTCAAACTGTCAAGTCAACACAGGTACAAAAGACTTCGATATTACAAACCGATGCCCAGGTCGCATTAACTCTATTAAAATGGGATTTTGCATCAGCTGGCCTGGCTTTTCCAAAAGTGGATAGTGCAGTGATTTCCCTAAATGGCGGTTTAGCAGGAACAGATGCTATAAATCTCAAAGCTGTTGGGCTTGGGTTTGAATCTGTAAGAATAAAATGGTCATGGCTTCTCGAGGAAGCGAACTCAACTATTATTAAAATACGCAGCTGGGAAGATACTCAAT
>Ga0114920_10001796_pt1 | contig 10035 bp, 11 predicted proteins | sample ChitaG_FD_88683 | JGI IMG/M metagenome (GOLD analysis project Ga0114920, IMG submission 88683) | Deep subsurface microbial communities from South Pacific Ocean to uncover new lineages of life (NeLLi) - Chile_00310 metaG | ecosystem: Environmental > Aquatic > Marine > Oceanic > Sediment ...
AAACTCCTTATACGATGCAATCACCTTCATTTCATAGGGAACCTCGATACATTCCTTTTGACTCATCGTGACCGGATCGTCCGTACCGATCACTTCCCGGGGCGTTAGAGAAACAAGCCGAATGCCCAGTCTATCCATGGTCGATGTCAGGTAGCGCAAAAACGGAATGGACGCTTTCTCCGCCAGCGAATCACCAGGGCTCTCGACGAGATTATTATGAATTAGCATGGTGACGCCCTCTCTCTTCTCCGCCAGAATCTGCGCCGCCAGAAGCTGCTTGTTCTTTTCCTCTATCTGCGTCAGGAGCAATTCAATCTCCCGGGGTTGGCTCACAATGACCTGATCGTAGTAGAAATAAGTTCCTCCCAGCAAGATTACCATCAGCAGAAAGATAATTAAACTTGTCTTCATCGTATCTCCGACTTCAATCCTTTATTAAACAGGCAATCTCAAATCTTACAATTTCCTGATCGCGATACTTCACTCTCTGAGACGATTGAAACTTAATCTCCGAAAAATCGGAGCTGAAACCTTCCTGAGCCTTGACTAGATTAATGATGGCAACCACGAGATCGAGGTCTTTCAGCCCCGGTTTGACCTTGGAAATCCCCTTGATCAAGAAGGCTTTCAGGTTCCCGTCATACGCAAGCTCGATTACAGCTACATCCTTTGGCAGAATGTTGCCGAGAACCGAGAGCTTTTCCGACCATATCAGTCTTTCCCTGGCAATATTGGCAAGAGTGAATACGTCCTCAGGTGAAAGATAATCGCTGGAGGCCTCGAGCTGTATAATTCTATCCTCGATTGATCTGTATTCCGATCTATACTCCTCTATCGTCTTCTGAACCTGAAATGTTTTATAGCCCACAACTCCCATTGCAGCCAATATGACTGCAAACAGAAAGGCGAGAGAGAGAGCCTTCCTCCTTCTTTGTGCCTGCTCAAATTGATCAAGCCGGTTCGAGGCCTTATTAAGGTTGATTGAATAGTATCGTGCTTTCATTGCTCCTCCCTCAAGGCCAACCCGCAAGCCGTTGCCATTTGAGCTGCTACCGAATCGGAGAAACCAGGAGGAACCGTAAATAGCTCAAAAGGATTGTAAATCTCGACGTTCATCGATAGTGCCTGGGCCAGGTGAGAATTAAAATTGGGCATCGACGCCGAACCGCCGCTCATCAATATCTTTTCAAATTCCCGGATGCCGGTTTCTTTGGTATAATACCGAAGCGATCTTCTGATTTCATCGATCAATCCGTCAACCGCCATCCGGCGCGCCACGCGGATAGATGAGTTCTCGACGTCGGATCGGCCGATGAATGCACCCATGCCTCTCTCCTTTTTCAGATCCTCAGCTTCTTTGTATCCTAGATTGTGTAATGATCTTACATCCTCGGTAAGCTTATGTCCGCCTATCGGGATATCACGGGAAAAGAACATGCTTTGATCTGATAAAACCGTCAGGTTTGAAAACTTTGCACCCACATCAAGAAATATCAGGGCGCCCTCACCTGCGGGCTTGCCTCTTGTCATAAGGTAGGAATTTACCAGGGCAGTGCTCTCGGCATCTATGATCTTCGGCCTGATCCCCAGTTCCCGAAGAAGCTTCAGCTGATATTGAAACGCTTTCTTGGTGGTCGCTACAAGCAATATATCCATATGAGACGCATCAGCCCCGCCGTCCAGAATCTGAAAATCCAATATGGTATCGGTGTCGTCGAGTGGAAGGTGCTTACGAGCCTCGAAAGATAGAGACGATTCCAACTCCTCCGCTCCCAGGGGAATTGACTTTATCTGTTTGACCGCAACGCTCGTGCCCCCCATTGAGCAGTTTAGATTCTTCACTCTTCTGGGGTTCAATTTCAATTGTTTAAAACAATTCTTCAACGCCTGGCTCTGACGGCTATAGCTTGACCCTTCAATATCGTATTCCTCGCCTTCCCTATAGAGATCGACAATGGAATAATTCTTAAGCCTGTAACGGCCGTTTTCATTATCGATCTCCACCAGTTTCACCGAATAGGTTCCGATATCCAATCCAAAAAACGACTTTGCCATAATACTCCCTATTTATCTCCACCGAAAACTCATTCTCACCCAGGGTATGCCAGCCCCAATAAAAACATGGCGAATGCCAGCACCGCCGCCATCACCAGCACAGAACCTCTCTGATCTTGAGTCTTCACTCCTGAAAAAAGCATCTTCTTTTCCTCAAGCAGGGCTCATGCGGGCTGTATCTCGCAGTAAGATATATGTTCGTTCCGGCTTCCCAAAAATCCAATATCTCATCAATTTCACTACACTCTGAAGCCAGATCAGCCCTTACTGAAGAATCTTTCGCTATAGATAGATTTATTATTGCCGGTGGGAACGAAATGAGGAGGAGGATACCTCTGAAGTCTTTTGTCGTAATGATAATCTTTCTCAATGAATCCTCTATCGCCAAAATCCGTGGTGTGAACAATGCCCCGATTCCTCTGGGCCAGGGAGCCATATATGAAAAGCGACTGCTTTTCGTTTTCAGCCCAGTAATTGTAGATATCCTGAACGGAGATGGAGCCGTTTAGAGCCGCCATGGCCGCGTTTATGTAAACCACACCATCAACAGAATCGCCGACCATGATGAAATTCTCGGAAATCAGGCCCAGGACATCTCTAATCTCATTGATGGTGCCGGGGACCGAATTATCGGGCCTGGCGTAGCGGTAAATAAGATTATCAACGATTATCATGGTATCGGATGACGCCACCGTCAGACGTCCCTCGAATCCGATAGAGCGAAAACTGGGATCCAGTATATCGGGACCTGTGCGATCGGCTTTTATAAATACTTTGCCCTCAATAAATAACGCGCCGCTTGCGGGTATCGCGAATACGGGAGCACTGGCTATAAATGGCGGAAAACACTCCATGGTGTTATCGATCGATAGCCCGCAGTACCTGCGGTATATATAGGGCCCGCTGAATGTGATCTCGGTGGCGGAATCGGGATCAAACGTGCCCCAGCCATGATAACCGGTGTAATATCTGATACTATCAGCCTGTTGCGGGAACTTTATTTCTCCCGCATTCAGTTTATACCCCTCGTCAAATTGGGCATTATTGTTCGGTGGATCGATAGTGGAGGCGGCCGATGTCACTTTCTTCATAAACCTGGGCGCCCCCATAATATGCAGCGTATCATTGGAATGAACCTTGCCATCCAGAGTATCGGGCGTCCAGAACCTTATTATGACGTGCCGGACCGTATCCCGCTCGACGTCGGATAGATATAGGTAATCGGCGAAGGTCTCCAGCTTAATGCTTTTGTAGGCTTCCGACTGCCGTTTGATACCCGAATGCCTATTGACATATCCTACACCGACAAGGGTATAATTGGCATCGGTCCTGTAAAATCCCCCTTCATAACCCCCAAAATAGATATAACTATCATAATAGACGCCATCGTAAAATTCCGTCAATCCCCCATGGTAATTCGAACCGGGGTTGTTCGTTCTGGCATAGGCATCAGACATCGTGATGCCGGCATAGATGGCATAGTTTTCTTGCTCATCGGCCAGCAGTTCCTCTGTCTCCATCATCACCTGGTTCGCAAAGCCCAGGTAACTCAGCCCCAATAAAAACATGGCAAACGACAGCACCACCGCCATCACCAGCACGCTGCCCCGTTCCCCTTTATCTTTCCGGATATTCATGACAGGTTTCCTTCCGGTTCATCGCGGTCCTTTGAGTCTTTCAAAGAATCTCACTTGTTTCTCTTAGATACCACCGATGATAAATATAACGTATCCTCTCGAGAGTCCTCCAGAATAAGTTCAATTCTTACCAGCGAGTAACCGATCAGTGTGGGACTTTGAGAACCTATATCATCAAGGGGCGTAAACCTGGCGCTTATCACGGTTAGATATGGGTCCTCATCTCGGTCCTGCCTGTATTCCACGGCGGGCAGCAGCTTTAAATTAAACTTATTGCGCCCTTGGGTTTGATCGTTCCATCTGAGACTGCCGTCTTCCCGCACGAAATAGAAGGCGGCGCTCCAGGTGTCCTCCTGCGGATATCCCAGCTCCAGCCTGGCAAACGGCAATCCGGAATAACTCCTGATCCTGATGAAGTTGGCGTTTCTGATGAATCTCCCCATCAACGATAATGCCATCGTCCCCTCGTTATAAAGCGCAAACTCCTCAGAGGTGTCCTGCCAGTACCCTATTCCATCGGTATATGCAATAAGCACGCCCGTAAATACAATTGCGGAAATCGCTATCACGGTTGCAACCTCGACAAGGGTCATGCCAGACGTTGAAATTAACTTTCTTTGAAATACTCTCATAATTTTGCTAATATGCCAGCACTCCCTAAAACCTGGACATCAATCTTATGCTGTATTCCCGGCCCGAGAGAGCTTCCCAGTTATACGTAACCGAGACAGTGCTATAATATGGCATTCCGGACCCGGGGTCCCTTTCGAAGCTATGCTCAACATCGATAATGCATTCAGCCCAGATTCCGATATGTTCGTCACCCGGGGCCACCAGGGTATCGACAAATGTTCTCCCGAAATCCAGGGGGACGGTATCGAGTTCGTTCTCGTAATATTTCATTCTTTCCATCCAGGCCTCGGCCCTCTCCAGCGCATACCGCCGTTGATATTGCTCGATAATCAATTCCCTTCCGGTGATAAACATCTGATAAACGGCCAGAACTGAAAGCGAGATTACAACAAGCGCAATCATCATCTCGACCAACGTCAGGCCCCGCTGATTCAGCGGGCTATTACGATTATCGACCTTTATCTGAACCCCCTCAAAGTCAATCTAAGAATAGTTTGGGATTGTCCGCCCTTTGAGCCGCCACCGTCCGCTCTATTTTGCCCTCGGATACCAGGGTCAGAAGATGCTGATCCAACGACTGCATACCGGATTTGCCTCCGGCCTGGATCACCGAGGGTATCTGATAGATCTTGTCCTCCCGAATTAGGTTCCTAACGGCCACCGTGGCTATCATGACTTCGCAGGCGACTACCCGCCCCCTATTTTTCCTGGGGAGGAGGGTTTGCGCCAGAACCGCCTGCAGCGATTCGGAAAGCATCGAGCGAACCTGGCTCTTCTGCGCGCCGGGGAATATATCGATGATACGATCGACTGTCTTCGTGGCCGATGACGTATGCAGGGTGGAGAGCACCAGATGGCCGGTTTCGGCGGCGGTCAACGCCAGCGATATGGTTTCCAGATCACGCATCTCACCAACCAGTATAACGTCGGGATCTTCGCGCAACGCCGCACGTAAGGCATTTGCAAAAGAATGAGTATTCGCCCCCAGTTCACGCTGATTAATCAGGCTATGGTTGCTTCTCTGGAAATATTCTACAGGATCCTCGATAGTAATTATATGGCATTCCTTATGCTGATTGATCCAGTCAACCATGGTGGCCAAAGTCGTCGTTTTACCTGAACCTGTCGGCCCCGTCAGTAATACCAGGCCCCGGTCCATCAGTGAAAGGGGCTTTAAAATATCCGGCAAACCCAACTCTTCGAACGGACGGATCTCCGCCGGGATAGTCCTGAAGGCTCCCGCCAGCCCCTGGATCTGCTTATATATATTGCACCTGAACCTGGTGTTGTCATCGATTTCCTTGGCGAAATCAATCTCATAACCCTCATCGAAACGCTTTCGTTGATCCGGGCTCATTGTACCCAACAGCAGGTCTTTTATCCCCTCGCGGGTCAGACCCGGGAGATCGAGTTTATGTAGGCGACCATCGATCCGAATCATGGGAGTAGAGCCTTCGGAAAGATGCAAATCCGAAGCTCCCTGCTCCTTGGTGAACATCAACAGATCGTCAATTGTAAGCGGTTTCTCAGCCGAAATCACCCCGCCTGCGGCTTCGTAGTTTTCCAATGCGCCGGTCCTTGGAAGGAGTTAATAATTAATCGAATCCGTAGCCGCTCCAGGTGCCACGTTCGGCGTCAAAAATGACAAGCTTGCCCGCCCCTCCCGGCATCAGGCCGGTAGATATCGCCCGGACGCTCCGAATACCATTGCTACCAGGCGTGATGGTGAATCGCCATCTATCCTCGGTAACTTTTTCGAGGTGGAGCTTCCTCAATTGATTAGTGTTGGTGGCCCATCGCCCCGTTTCGGCGTGATAGATTTTGGCAGCCGCCATGACGGCTGCAATAGCCTCTTGAGCCTCTCCAGCGCGGGCGCTTTCGACATACTGCAAATAGATCGGAACGGCGATAGCTGCCAGAATGGCGAGAATGACCAGCACGATAGCCAGCTCAACCATCGTAAAGCCGCTGGTCTTACGTAGTTTCTTCATCGAAATTACCTCCTTCACAGCATTATTTAATACTCTCCAAATCCAAACAGGCCACCCCCAAAACCTCCCGGGTAGCTTGCTACTTCGAACCCCAAAGGAATATGCTCTCCCCGTTAGATAAATATACCGTAGATTGGCATTTCAGTCAACTCCAAAATACCTCCTGCGGTTAGCCGCCCCAACTAAGGTAGCTAGCAGAATGGGAAAGCCTGGAGTTCCAGATTCTGGCCGGTATGAGATTTTATATAAATGCTGTGTGGAACAGTGCCTATGGCGAAATCGAGATCAGATTGACCGCTAAAACGCTATTCATTCAGCGATCACTCTTTCAGCCTGTTTCGCAACTCTTCTAAATCATCGCGGAGGTGGTCTAACTCTTCCTTCAGTTGAGATATGTCTTCTTTCAGATCAGTCATGTCGGGCAGCCGTAACCGATTGTCCACATTCAGCTTTGGAGCGATCTCCCGTATCTTCCATTTGCCGAACAAACCAACATCGTCGGCAGTTTCCAGTATCGCTTCAGTCCTTCGCTCTTCGCCCCCCCGGAAATATGTAATCGCGACCCTGTCTCCCGGCTTATGCGAACGTATCGAACTGAAGAGGTCCGAAGTATTCCAGATGGGTTCCCCTTCGACGGCCGTTATTATGTCGCCCTCTTCCAGCCCGGCCTCTTCGGCGGGAGACCTTTCAACAACATCGATCACCAAAACTCCACCCTGGAGATCATATTCCTTGCGCTCACTTGAAGAGAGGTTTTTCTGACTGATTCCGAGAAACCCCCGCTTAACTTCCCCCGATTCGATAAGCTGGTCGACAACGTCAATAACCATTTCGACGGGAATGGCGATAGCCCTGTCTTCCGATTTCCGCATCAAATCAAAAAACTTCAGGCTGCCGGCATAACTCCGCAAAAAGTCATTACGGGCTGAACTCTGGATCGTCTTCCTGGAATCGGCTTCGCGGGCTATAAGTATTCCAACGATCTTACCATCGGTGTTCAGGACCGCTCCACCCGAGGCCCCCGGCCTGACATCGACGCTGAGTTGAAGAAACCCCTCATCGGTGCGCCCCGAGAAAGTCCCGAAATTCACGGTGGTGGGGATGCCATAAGAATTGCCCACCACCATTATCCAGGCTCCGTCTCTAAGCTCCGGGGTGCTCCCCCATTCTGGAGGCTTCAAATCATCATGCTCAATCTTTAAAACTGCCAGCCCGGTCTGATGATCGACACCTATTTTCTCTGCGGAAAATGCGGCTCCATCCTCGAAAGTGATTTCGAATTCATCCGCGCTGTAAGCATGCGATGATGTAATCACATAGCCCTTTTTATTATACACGATTCCAGTGGCTATCAGATTTCTCCAGCCCCCTTTGCCCTTGACCGTAACCAGATAAGGTTCGGTCTTCTCCCCCAGCAAGGTCAACTCATCATCGAGGGATTTTAGAACGCCGCTATAGGCTGTTCCCCCGATGGAGATTGAAATAATCGTCAGCGCCGTCGTAAAAATCTTTAGCTTTCTTTTCATCCAAACCCTTTTAAAATTTCACATTGACGTTTTCCCGGGATTTTTCAATCACAGGAAGTATAAACTCATCAATCCTCGAGGCGGAATCGGCGAGTAGCAAACTGTCATCATGTGTTAAATCCATGCTCGCGGCTCCTTCTGGAACCGGGAAAGACTCTATTTTTATCCGGGGATCGTCGGTGAAATCAAGAGCCGCCGGCGCATCGGTTTGCTCCTGAGAATCCGTCGTAATCTGAACCTTCTCACCGGAGCCCGATGTTATTACCGAAGAAGATGGCGGGCCTGCGAAGAAGAACACCAGCGCTGCCGCCGTTACGAACGCTGCCCCGGCCAAGGCAAACCTTAAACGAACGGCTCCCAACCTCAATGACGACTTCCCCCCGTCATGGACGGCAGCCAAAACCCGTTCCTTGAAACCGCCGGAAACTTTCAATGGGGGCATATTGTGAGCCGCCGTGACGATAGCCTTCAATTCGGCGAGCTTCTGCCTGCAGGATCTGCAGGATTGCAGGTGTTCCTCCACCGATTGCCTTATGCCGGGGGAAAGGTCGTTATCAATATAGGCTGATAGTCTGCGGGATACCCCTCGACAATTCATAATATATCTCCTTATATGGCTTAAGCTTATCTCTTAACATCGATCTCGCTCGATTTATTCTCGATTTGACTGTCCCCACCGGAACCCTCATAACTTCGGCTATCTGTTGATAAGGGAGCCTTTGAATATCGCAGAGTATGAATGCTGTTTTGTAATCATCAGGGAGTTTTTCTATCGCTTGCTGAATAATTGGCGCCAGGCTCATAGCTTTGAGATTGACTTTATCCGGCAATTCAACATCAGCTTCTTCTTTGATGAAATCAAGACTTAAAAAGCGTCTCAATTTCCTTTTGCGAAGCTCGGATCGGGCCAGGTTCAACGCAATCGTATATATCCAGGTCGAAACCGCATATCTGGGAGTGTAACTGTTCTTCCGGTTGAAGATCCTCAGGAAGGTTTCCTGAACCAACTCCTCAGCGGTTTCTCGATCTGTGACGATCCGTCCTACGAAGTTTAACAGGCGGTCCTGAAATCGCTTCACCAGCGTTCCAAAAGCCTTGTCATCACCGGCCTGGATCAACTCCATTAGCTCCTTATCCGAGATTGCCGGCTTTTTCGTTTTTCCAGAGTTGGCTTCCATAAACCTCCGCAATTTCTTTTACATCATTATACATAATTAGCGGTTGGGAGTTCCCAACAATTTCGATAGAGAATGATAAAGGATATACCTATCTTATTAACGATAAACGTCTTGAGGCTGTTCCTTATAATTGGTGGCCGGTTTGCCCACTCGCCCCGAGGCGCTCTTTTTCAGCGCTTCCTCAAAGCGCTTGAAACGCTTGATATGCCTGTCGACCTTTTCGTTGAGCTTCGCCACCGTCCAGGCCAGGACCACAACGGATACGCCGATTATGATGCCAGTCAGATCTCCCATAATTTCCTCTTTGCTAAATAATATCGGAAATCTATGGCCTGCCCTTAGAAAATATATCAGCCATACAGAATACCGGCCAAAGCCCATGATATAGATGAAGTTAAGATGATCGGCAGGGCCAAAAGCGTCATGGTCTTTCCTAACGAGGCCCCAAAGTATTCCTTTGTCAGCACCAGGCAAAGATGAACCGGGGAGGCCATAACCCCCATGAATCCGCCGGCAAACGCTAAAAGCATCCCGGCTTTAAAAGATAACGGCTCCGTCCCCAGAAGCGGCAGAACGACCGGGAAGCCCACTCCGATATAGGCCGATGTCACACCGGTTAGAAGTCCGACAACAAAAGGCACTGCGAAAACGACAAGAGCCGGCGCAATATTTATCCGGAGGAGTTCTTCGTAAAAAAGCCCGGCGGTGCCGGTCGCTTCCATCGTATACATCAAGGTCATGACCCCGAATATCAGGATAATGATATTTCGAGAAAAACCTTTCAGAAGAGCCTTCTTCACTGTTGACAACCTGATATGATATGAAAAAACCAGGATCAGAATTACAAATATCACTGAGAAAATCAGATCGACTTTCAAAACCAGACCCAGCAAGACTATAAATAGTATAGGCCAGAGCGACTTTAGAAGAAGCAGCAAATCGATCCTGGCTCCCGATCTCTGAGAGTCGCCGATTTTTCCCAGCAAAAGACCGGTAGCTATGCAGGTAACGCTGA
>Ga0114920_10001797_pt1 | contig 10033 bp, 13 predicted proteins | sample ChitaG_FD_88683 | JGI IMG/M metagenome (GOLD analysis project Ga0114920, IMG submission 88683) | Deep subsurface microbial communities from South Pacific Ocean to uncover new lineages of life (NeLLi) - Chile_00310 metaG | ecosystem: Environmental > Aquatic > Marine > Oceanic > Sediment ...
CTTCGGGCAGGTCGACGGTGGCTTTGGCGACCACGATGGTGGTTGCGGTTGCCTGGCCACGCCTCGCTGATGTGCACGACCTGGTGGTCGAGGGTGGCGAGAACTTGGACGTTGACTGAGCGACGGTAGTTTTTGCTGGGCTTCGTGATCGCCTGGTCGTGCACGGGGATGAGGGTTCGGTCCGGGATCAGGGTGTCGCGGTTGCCGAACTGGCCGGGGACGAACAGGTCGGCGATCGTGGCCATCAGGTCGCGGATGGCCCGGTGTGCTGTGGGCTGGCTGATACCGAAGATTGCCGCCAGTGCCCGCTGGGTCAGGTTGGTGGGCAACGCGACGAGCACCAGCAGCACTGGGCCGCGGAGGATGGCAGCCAGCGTGATCTGGCCTCTGCCGGACAAGGGGAACGCCCCGCCCTACCCCGCAACAGACCTCACGGCTACGCCTGGGGACGTCGGCGGAACAGGCGGACAAGCAACACCCCAACGGTTCAGCAGTCAGCACGGACAGACTTATGAATCAACTCTTAGGCATGCGCCCTGCGTTGTGTAGCAGCGAAATCCGATGCCAAGGTCCCGGCGAGCAATCGGCGCAGCGCGATCACCGCTACGGTGCCAGCGATAGCTGTCCATGAGGGATCGAAGCTTAACCAGAGTAAGCTCGCGGCAACAAACAGATCCATCGCCGTACGCAGCGCCAGCATTGGCTGGCGGAACACGGCCAGAGCGGCGACGCCGAGAATAATTCCGGCCAGAGTGCAGCACCACGACGCGCTGACGACGAGGTTCACGGAGTCGGCGGTGGTTCAGAGGTCGGGCGTGGTGACTTCGCCCGGTCGATTTCGCTCTGCTCCTGAGCGATTTCGCGATTGAGGAAGTAGTTCAGCACCGTGCGGATGGTAGCGATCGCCGCCAGCTTGCCGATCTCCTCGAACGACGGTGAGATCGCCGTCCGCAATACATCGGCGGCAAGCTGAAACTCCAGTCCCAGTACCAGGAATCGGGCCAGCGACAGTCGCACCGCCGAGAACTGGTTGATGTTTCGCTGGGTCAGCGCGACGGCGAACTTCACGATCGCGACGATCGCCCCGATCATGATGACGACCGCACCGCCGGCCTCGATAAGCCGGACCATCAGGTCCACCATGTTGCGCAACGCCGACTCGGGCAGTACCTCGAAAGCCAACAGCGACTGCGTCATTTCACCTCCTCGGGAGTACCAGGGGATCATACGGCTCGGCTTGGATCGCCGATGAGGTCGAGGGGTTCGGCCTCCATCGGTGCGGGGCCGCGCTTGGATTTCCTCAGTCGCTGTTCGAGCCAGGTCGCAAACCACGATAGCGCGAAGTTGACGCTGATCATCAGAATCGCGATGACGATCAGCGCCGGGATGTAGTTGCCGTAGGCCGAGCCGACCACGGTGCCCTGGCGCACCATTTCGACGAATGTGATCTGGTACCCGATCGCAGTGTCCTTGAGTGCCACCACCAGCTGGGAGATCAGTACCGGCAACATCGACGTGACCGCCTGGGGGAGAAGGATCGAACGCATCGTCTGCCCCGAGGTAAGCCCCAAGGCCGAGGCCGCCTCGCCCTGCCCGCGGGGCAGCGCATGCACGCCGGCTCGCACGATCTCGGCGATCACCGCTCCGTTGTAGAGCGTCAATCCGGTGATGACACCTGCCAGCGCCAGATACTTCGATGGGAAGACGTCATAGAACGCATAGAGAAAATAGGCGAAGATCATCATGATCAGCACCGGCACCGCGCGGAAGAACTCGACGATTACCGACGAGAACCAACGGATAGCGGTGTGCGTTGAGAGCCGACCAACTCCGAGCACGAAGCCCAGCGCCAGCGCCAACACGATCGATACCGCGGCCGCCTTGAGGGTGCCCTCGATGCCCGGCAGGACGTAGGTGGTCCACAGATCCGCCGTCAGGAACGGCTCCCACTTCGCCGCGGTCAGCTGCCCCTTGGCTTCCAGTCGCGAGTACACGACCAAGGCCGCCAGGGCGACTACCACGAGAGTGACCGCGCTGATGAGGTGATTGCGCACCCGTGCGCGCGGCCCCGGCGCGTCGAAAAGAACCGAGGCCCCGGTCATGATCGTCTGCTCTTCGGGTAAGCGTTCATTACCGCGCCACCGCCATTTGCTTGCCCAGCCAGCCGAAGAGCAACCCCAGCGGCAGTGTCAGGACGAGGAACCCGAGGGCGAAGATGCCGCCGACGACCATCACCGCCGCGGTATTCTCGATCATCTCTTTCATCAACAACGCGGCCTCAGCCACCCCGATCGCCGACGCGATCGTGGTGTTCTTGGTCAGTGCGATAAGCACCGAACCCAACGGGATGAGCACAGCGCGAAACGCCTGTGGTAGCAGGACTATTCGCAGGTTCTGTCCGAACGTCAGGCCAAGTGACCTAGCGGCTTCTACCTGACCCAATGGCACCGTGTTCACCCCCGAGCGGACGGTCTCACACACGAACGCCGCGGTGTACACCGTCAACCCGAGCATGGCTAGCCGGAAGCTGCTGTCCTCGATGAACGACGGTGATTGCCGACTGGCCAGCGTCAGGCCCAGCGTTTGGGCCAGCCCGAACGAGCAGAACAGGATGATCAGTGTCAATGGAGTGTTGCGCACCACGTTGACGTAGGTGGTGCCGAGCCAGTTGAGCATCGGGACCGGGGCCAACCGCATCGCGGCCAGCGCCGTGCCGAGCACCAGGGCACCGATCGCCGAGAACACCGTCAGCTGGATCGTGGTCCAGAACGCGGCGAAGATCTGCTCTTGGTACTCGGCGAAAACCTCGATTGAACTACACTCCGTTTAATCGCTCTGACCCCGGGTTTTGTGGGTCAGGGCCTAGACAGTAGACTGGCACAGCGCTTCTAGTCAAGGTATCGTAGCGGTCATGCCCCGCGATCCTGTCCCCCTAGATCTGGCCGCGCTGCTGCCGTCCTGGGAGCTGGCCCTGCGATCCGAACGCAAGTCACCCGCGACGATCAAGGTGTACGGCGACGGAGTACGCGCATTCCTCCGCTGGTGTGAAAATAACAGCCACCTGCCCGCATTGGACCGGGATCTGATGAAAGCGTTCGTGGCCGATCTGCTCGACGCCGGCGCCGAACCTGGAACTGCCCGGACCCGTCAGCTGGCGATGCGCAGGTTCTCGGCCTGGCTAGAAGAAGAAGGCGAGATCGACACCGATCCGCTGGTAGGGCTCAAGCCCCCCAAGCTCGACGTCAAGGTCACTGACTCGCTGTCTGACGAGGAGCTGCGCCGGCTGATTAAGGCTTGCGGAGGCAAGGAGTTTCGCGACCGCCGGGACGAGGCCCTCGTGCGGTTGATGGCTACGACCGGTATGCGCGCGGGCGAAGTCTGCGGCCTGAGAATCGAGGACGTTGATCTCAACCGCGGACTGGTCACGGTGATACGAGGCAAGGGCGGCAAGGGCCGGGTCGCCCCGTTCGGACCTGATACTGCACGAGCTATCGACCGCTACATTCGGCAGCGCCGCACCCACCGCCTATCCGACACGCCCCCGCTGTGGCTGGGTGATCGGGGTGCGGGCCTGGGGTATTCGGGGCTGGATAAGACGCTGAAGTGGCGCGCCGAGTTGGCCGGGCTCAAGAACTTCCATCTCCACCTGTTGCGCCACACCGCGGCATCCCGGTGGCTGGCTAGAGGGGGCTCCGAGGGCGGGCTGATGGCTGTTGCCGGCTGGTCCAGCCGCGACATGATCGACCGGTATACCCGGTCGACTGCATCTGACCGCGCGGCTGATGAGGCCCGCGGGCTCGGCCTGGATGAGCTGTGAAAGTCACCTCCAGCGACCCCGAGTGGCATGAGGCCGACCGCATCACCGTGAGTAGGACGACACGCCTCGGGCGAGCGAAGCTCCACGAGTTCGCGGTCGATAACTCGGGTGGGGGGTCCTGGTGGGGCGCCGGGGAGTGGAACGGCGGGATCGGCCGCCTGGAAACTGTGCACCTGGCCGACGGTGTCGACATCGCCGCCGGCACCCTGGCCTTCATCCTCGACGCCCTACGGTCCGACGGTCGCCATCACGTCGATATCGACGACATAAATCTCGTGGTCTCCCAGCTGGGTTCGCAGATAGCGCGCATCCTCGAGCTGCCCACGTTGGCCCGGCGCGACTCGCCGACGCCGGAGCAAGTCGAACAGCTCACGACGGTACGCCTCATACGGAAGGCGCTGTATAAAGAGGTCCTGCGGCGGTGCAGATAGTGTGTACCTACACAAAACCCTTGGGGGACAGCATCTTCCACCGCGCACATGATCTGCCGCTGTGCTATAGTTCCAGGTAACTTTAGTCGTCAAACCGACTGAGCCGGACGAGAAAATATCCGGCCCGGCACCGAAAACGGTGGCGGTATTTCGAGCGCTCCTCACGGAGGGCTCACCTCTTCATTCCCTGAGGTAGAAAATGCCGCTCACATCGGAGCACCGAGTACTCCGCGCACAGATAGCTGCCCATCAGTCCTGGTCGCGAACTAAAGATCGGTCTGCTCGCACTGCGCCAGCCCGTAAAGCGATGCTGGACAAGTTCGAGGATCAGGTTGATCCAGAGGGCAAGTTGTCGCCGCCTGAGCGGGCCATCCGTGCAGAGCATGCCCGCATCGCGCACTTTAAACGGCTGTCTTTGAAGTCAGCCCAGGCGCGACGTAGTCGTGCCGGCGGCGATGGCGGCGATCATGACTGAGCCCACGCATGCCGAAGCAGTCGAAATCGTCCAGGCCGTTCTCGGCGGGCACGTTATCTCCGACGAGCTGGCCCCGGTGCCGGCTTGGGAGGCCCCATCCAGGACTTCACCGGTGCGGGCACGGTCCGAGTGGTTGCCCACGTGCAAGAGCTGCGGTCATTATTTCGCCCATCACGGGGAGCACAGCCCGCAGTGCCAGTTGGTGCGCGATGCCTGATCTCTGTGACATCTGTATCGCAGCCGGCCATCTATCGCCAACGCGCGGTGGGGATGCAGACCATCTGCTGGCCGAGCTCCTGGCCACCTGCCGCCGTCCTTGCGTCCCCACGGAGCTGGCGCCGGTGTCGACGACCGCGCGCGGTGAGGAACTCTGGGTTAAGCACTTGGTTGCCCAGTGGGCGCTCCGTTATCCGCAGCAATACGCGAGGCTCGAAAAGTTCGGTCGATTCGGTGACGGTCCGGGTACCGACTCATATCGTCCGAGCCCGGCTGGCATTGCCGCGCAGGCAGATTACGACGATCGGGTGGCCCGAGAACTCGCTGCCGCGGCCCGGCGACCCGAGCCGGTCGTCCGTGACCGGACCGGTCGCAAGTACCTGTGTTGCACAGTTTGCAACTGCGGCGTTGTGGCCGGGCAGCGGGATGACAGGGGCTGTCCTTGTCATCGCAGCTGTCAACTCCCACCGGCGCAACGGACTTCCGGGGAGGTGGTGCTCGACGCCTAATTCGTCACGTTAACCGACCACGAGCGGCCCCCCGTGGACCAAGTACGCACTGAAAGTAGGTAACAAATATGGGAATCGATATCACCGACTTCTACATCGGCGGCGGCGGGACTTCCGTCCGCTTCAACGAGCACGGGGACAAAGTCAGCGGGACCGTCACCGCGGGGGAACTCGTAGACGATCCGCAACGCTCAGGTGAACGAGTCCTCAGGCTCACGATTGACGACTCGGTGACCGGCGGCGAGCTGTCGCTCTGGGTGCGGGCACCCGGGCTGCGGGAGGCAGTGGCCAATGCGGTCAGCGACTCCGGCTGTAAGACAGTCGAGCCCGGCTCAACGCTCGACGTCGAATACACCGACGACAAGCCGCTTTCCGGTGGCAAATCGATGAAGTTGTACACCGCCAGGTACACCCCGGGGGCGGGCCTGCGCTAAGACGCTCGCCCCTGGAAAACCAAGCGGCCCCCGGCGATCTGTGATCTCGGGGGCCGCACCAGCAAGCAGGACAGCTCACTACATCAAGGATACATCATACCATGAGTCAATCAGCTACCCGCGGCCCGGATGACCCTGGCGCGGTGGAAGTTCCAGCCATCCCGGCCGACGCCGATGTGCTCACCGCGGCCCTGCTCTATGCAGACGCAGGGCTGTACCTCGGGCCCGTAAAATCCGGTACCAAGCATCCCGGATCCGTGCTCGGCAGCAAGTGGACAGAACAGACATCGAGGGACTCGAAGCAGATAACAGCCTGGTTCACCGGAACCGACCACGGCGCATTCTGGCACTGCGGGCGTTCCGGTGTCCTGGTGTTCGATATCGACAACCCGGACCTGGTTCCGGACGACCTGCGCCAGCTAGCTCTCCGGGCACCATTCCAGTCGACCCGGCCATCCCAGGAAGGTCGCGGCCACGTAATCACAAGGATGCCCGCCGGCAAGACGATCGGCAACGGCAACGGCCGCCTCGGCACCGGCTGGGGTGAAGTACGCGGACTGAACGGGGTCATCATCGTGGCGCCCTCGCAGCATGCTGGCGGGCCCGGATGCGAATACCGCTGGACCGCAGCCGGGCCCATCCCGGAGCTGCCGGCCGGCATCGTCACCCAGCTGGACGCAGCCAGCGAATCCGCGCCCCCGGTCACCGATGCCCAAGTCGACGCGTTCCTTGCCGAACACTCCGACGTCGGTACCCGCCCGGATGCGCTGCAGGGCCGCGTGAAGGGTTTCGAGCAATCCCTAGAGTCCGGCGGCCGGCACCCGATGCTGCGCACGTTCCTGCACGGTGCGCTAGAGGAAGCCGCTGCCGGGCTGTACAGCGCCACCACCGCGTACGCGACGTTGGCCGACATGTTCATCGAGGCGGTCACGGCACCCGGCCCGGGGCAGCGGGCCCGCGGCGCTGCCGAGCAGGAGGTGAACGAAATGACCTCCTGGTGCGTTGCCCAGATCGTCGCGAACAGCAGCGAGGAGACAATCGCCGCCACCCGTGGTCGGGTCAGTGCGGCGATGCCGACCGCGGCCGATATCGACGCCGTGCTGACGACATCTTTCCCCGACAACTCAACCGGGGCTGCGCAGTTGCCGCCGCCGGTGATCGGTATCTCGGAACCGTCGCCGCGGATGCGCGGGTGGGGCGTCCTCGATCTTGACGAGTCCACGCCCATCGAGTGGACCGGCATCGGATGGCTACCCAGCAGCGCGATCACCGTGCTGACGGGTGATGAGGGGATTGGCAAATCGCTGTTGTGGGTTCGGATCGCTGCGGCGATCACGACCGGCGGTGCGGCACCGGAGTTTGGAATACCGGCGCGTGACCCTCAGCGGGTCGTCGCTATCGCCACCGAAGACAACTGGTCGGCAGTTGTCCGCCCCCGTCTTGAACTCGCCGGCGCCGATCTGTCGATGATGCAGACGATCACCACGGACTCCGACGGGGCCGAGTCTCCTATTTTCCCGCGCGATTTCAGCGCACTGGTCGAACTCTGGGAATCCGATACCACCCCCATCGGGATGATTGTCATCGACGCCTGGATCGACACGGTAGCGGGAACGCTGTCGGTCAAGGAGCCTCAGCAGGCCCGGCAAGCCTTACATCCGTGGTCGCAGATAGCGACGCAGATGTCGACGTCAGTGCTGCTGGTGACCCACACGAACCGGGCGACTGACACCGGGACCCGAAACCGGATGGGGTTGACTGGTGTTCTGCGCCAGAAGGCCCGGGTGGTGTTGTACGCGCAGCAGGACGAGGCCGGGAACCTGGTCGTGGGTCCGGACAAGTCGAACATGACGGGTCGCATCAGCGCGATGGTGTTCACCGTATCCGCGCACCCGGTGTTTGAGCCCACCGAGGGCTCCGACGGCGTAGTGCCCCGGCTCGACGTGGTAGGCGAATCGACTTTCACCGCGAGTGAACAGCTTGCCGAATCAGTTCGCGCCGAGCGGGATTTCAAGAAGACCGGTGGGAATCAGGAAACCGAAGCAGGGATAGCGATCGGGGTTGCGCTCGCCGACGGTGAAGAACACGAGAGCTCAAGAATCGTGGAAGACATCATGAAGATGGGGTACTCCGCTCGCACGATTCAACGCGCAGCGACAGCGATCGGAGTAATCAAACGGCAGCGGGGGCAGGGTCAATGCTCAAGCTGGCAGTTGCCGAAATCAGATGTGGATCAGGATGTCTCGGCAGACAGTCTATCGAAAGCTTCCGACGAGAATTCTGGGGACGCGCAGTCTAACGGCCCTCCAACTGTCTCCGATTTTGCTTTGCCAAGCCACCCTATGTCTGACAAAGTGGCAAAGCTGGCAAAGCTGGCAAAGCAAACCCCCGGTGTTGTCCCCGAGAAAGCCGTCTGCGCAACGTGCGGCGAATCAGCCAACTTCAACCCGGCTTTCGGCGACTCCCACCCCAAGTGCCCGACGCCGGACGCAGACACAGAACGCAGTGAGCAGTGATCACCGTTGACACAGTCGGCGGCCCCTGGGCCCTGATCACCGGCGACGAACTCGACGTCCTGCGAACGGTACTCGCGATCTTCTTACGCGAGCACCCCAAATCAAGTGCGCGGACTTGCGCGGTGCTGCGTAAGTTCACTAACCCGTCTGAGCTGGAGAAAGCCGAACACTCACGCGGGGACTTACGCGGTAACTCGCGTAGACCACCCGGTACCTGCGATAATTGTATGCGTGGCAGTTCACCATGCCCCGAGCATCGCGGTGAAGCTGCAGGATTCATAAGCCTGACGGACGTAGTCCGATATCTAGGCTGCAGCAGGAAAACCGCGGAAAACTATGCCCGGCAATCTGACTGCCCAATCGTCGACGGCCGATATCAGGTACCAGTTGGCCTCGTCGACGACTGGAACAAGCAGTACGCCCGAAACAAGCGCCCCAGAAAGGTGTGAGTAACCCCATGCCCATGTTCGAACCAGATCCCATGCAAGACAAGAAAGACCTCGCCGCGCGAGCCGTGTCCGCCTACATCAACCAGGACTCGATAACAATCGGTCCTCCACCGCGATCAGCAGAAGAACAAGTAGAAGACCAGGTAGATATCGCGCTGCAGAACTACCTCGACGCCAGGCGTGCAGAACGCGAAGCCACGGCCCAGCAGATAACAGAGAACGGTAGCAGTGATGATCTCCAGAAATGACGAAGTCGGCGCCCGCCTAATCCAGTACCTCGGCTACATGGCCGAGGTCGAGCGCGCAGGTGTCCGACTACCGAAATCCGCTGTCCAGCAGCGCGCGAGGCTGCAAGCGTGGCAACAGCTGGAGTTCACCGACGACAATCAGCGGCGGCTCACAGACGCCCTGCTGGCCGGGGTGACAGCGTTCCACGAGATCGTGAAGCTGCGCCAGGCGGCGCTATCCGAAATCGGTTCCAGTCATCAAGCTGTCGCTTACTTGGCTAACCGGGTCGCGACTGTGTTCAATGACTCGATCCGGTCAGCGTTCCGCGAAGTCGTGGACGGTGTCGGCGAACAGGAGCGCGTCTTCCATGATGTCGCGGTGCTGTTCAACACAGCTGCCGAGGGCTATACCAAGCTCGCCGCGGTGGTAGATCCTGCGTCGTCGGATTCCGATCTCGTGTCGCCGTCGACTACGCGCAAGCAGATTCAAGCCTGGCACGAGCTCAAGCTGCTGTCAGCGGATCTCGACCGTCTGGAGAAGGTGCTGCAGTCAGCTGCCAGGCTGGCCGGTATCGACCTCTCCGTCCCGCGGTCGGCGCAGTCAAGCTCTCCCTACGAAGACAACCGGCCGACATCCCCGACCGCGCTCGTGCCACTGGTCGCCCAACAGGGCACGGCCACCCGGCGTCAGTTGTGGGACGCCTACAGAAGGAAGCTGGACACCCGGGGAACACGGTGGTCGCAGATCCTGGCGGCAGGCGGCGTGATCGTAGCGCCGACGGCATCAGCCGACCACACCCGATATCGGAAACCGTTGGACATCCGTCGCTTTCACCGCAGGGACCCGAATACCGGTCGGCTCGCCACGGTCGTCATAGATCCTGAGCTTCAGCTCGATGACGGTTCACTGCGCGAGCAGCCGCTGGGTGAAGTGCTGGAGCTCGATACGCCCGATATCC
>Ga0114920_10001798_pt1 | contig 10033 bp, 12 predicted proteins | sample ChitaG_FD_88683 | JGI IMG/M metagenome (GOLD analysis project Ga0114920, IMG submission 88683) | Deep subsurface microbial communities from South Pacific Ocean to uncover new lineages of life (NeLLi) - Chile_00310 metaG | ecosystem: Environmental > Aquatic > Marine > Oceanic > Sediment ...
TAATAATTCCCCGGGGCTTGCCAAAGGGACAGGTTTGCTTATGCTTCATAGCCTCAGCGACGAAGCACCACGGAGATAGTTAATTTTGGTAATCCATTCTCCTAAAGAGATTCCTTCTTTAGTAGGAATACTTATGGAAGGAACTTCGGAAAAGGATTTTTTTATTTTTTTAAAATTATTGGTGGATGAGTTTAACATGAAATACATTACATTTATTTTTCTACGGGTGTTATTATACTTATATATGAAATAAAATGGAAAAAATTGCAGTATTTGCCGGTTCATTTGATCCTTTTACCATTGGGCACGAATCAATTGTTAGAAGGGGGTTTTTTTTGTTTGATAAAATAATTGTTGCTATTGGCTATAATGCTAATAAAAAAAGCTTTTTCCCATTAAAGAAAAAAATAAAATGGATTAAACAGGTTTTTGAAAATGATCCGCAGGTTAGTGTTGATTATTATGATGGATTAACTGTAGATTTTTGTAAAAAGGTGAAAGCTAAATATTTATTACGAGGGTTGCGAACTTCAGCCGATTTTGAATATGAACGTGCTACTGCCCAGGTAAACAAAGCTATGTATCCTGAGATTGAATCGGTTTTTTTATTGACGCCTCCCGAATATACACCTGTTACATCATCAATAGTTCGTGATATTATTCTTCATGGTGGTGATGCCAGTAAATTTTTACCGAATAGTATTGATTTAAAAAATTTTAAAGTCGGAAATAATAAAAATGAGAAATAATAAAAGATTTGATATCATTTGCTTGAACAACCTGCCTACAGTTCCCTTCTTCTTTAAGAAATTCCTTTTTACCATAAAACAGGTTATCCAGGTCAGAAAAAGCATAAAAATAATAATATTTTCATGCTTAATTAATCAACTATTTTTTCTTTCTGCTTATGTTCAGGATGTTATAATTAAAGGAAATGCTCCGTCATATGCCGGTGATGAACTTGTTTTTTATTCATATTCTGATATGATTTCATTTAATGAAAAAAAAATCAGTAAATGTATTGTGGATCAGAATGGAGATTTTACGTTTAAACTAATAACCGATAAAACAAAAAGTATATTTATTTCTCTTGGAGTTTACAATGGAATTATGTATATAGAACCAAATTCCTGTTATGAAATAAAGCTTCCAAAAAAAGTAGATAAAGCTATTGAAGAACAACTTAATCCTTATTTTCAGGAAATTGAAACACATTTTGGAGTTATTAATTTTGCTACGCAGATTAAATCGCAATATAATCACAATAACCTCCATCAAAAACCTGACTCCCTGGTCCCTGACTGTACTGCCCTGCTACGTGCGAGTTCTCAGTTTATTAGTCAGGCCAAAACATCCAGGCAGGAAAGCATTCGGAGAATTGAGAAAAATTCTTTAGATCAAGATATAATATCAAAAGGGCAGGAGCTTAATTATTATATTAGATTTTTTGATGATTACTATAATATAATTTTTAACAAATATGTTTCTTATGGTTATTCAACAAGGAATAATTCAGGCCTTGATTCAGCCATAAACAAAATCGATAGTTTGTTTTCCGGGATTAACAATAATTATTTTGTTGCTTATAAAAAGTATAAATTCGGGTTTCTCCGGCATCTTGCAGATCAGTATAGATCCAAAAGTATTTCTAATGACTTCTTCCTGAACCAGGAAGTTTTATACTCCAATACTGCTTATATGGATTTATTTAACCAAATATATGACAAATACTTTTTATTTTTTTCACGGACGAAAAATGGGAAGAAAATATATAAAGATATTGGAAAAGAAAAAAGTCTCTTTGACCTAAAGGAAACACTTGGAACAGATGAAATTTTGGCGAATGACACCTTAAAAGAACTTGTAATTTTAAAAGGTTTACATGATGGATTTTATTCAGATGATTTTTCGAGATCAGCTTTACTTCAGGTATTAGACTCTCTTTATTCGCAGTCGAAAATTCCAAAGCATAAATTAATTGCTGAAAATATAAGGAATAAAGTTACCAGGCTATTGAATGGTTATGAACCTCCGCAATTTGAGCTTTACAACCAGGATAATGAACTTGTAAAACTGAGCCAGTTTAAAGGAAAATATGTTTACCTCAACTTTTGTATTACCCAAAGTTATTCTTGTATCAGAGAATTTGAAATGCTTCGTAGCCTGACTAAAAAACATGGAAAAATTCTTGAGATAATAACAATTTTTTCTGATAAAGATTTAGAAAATATTATTGATTTTTTAAATAAGAATGATTATGATTGGATGTTTTTACATTATGGCAATCAACCCCATGTATTAAAGGATTATGATATTAGAGGTTTTCCAACCTATTTTCTGATTGGTCCTGAAGGTAAACTGGTTATGTCTCCGGCCCCTTCCCCGGGCGAACATTTTGAATCTTATTTCTTTAATACCCTGAAGGCAAGAGGGGATTTATAAGGATACAAGTTTCCCTTCTTTTAAAACATCAATAATTGATTTATAGGTATTACTTAAAACAATTTGAATATCCTTTGGATAAATCCATTTCACTTCAGTGATATTTTCTTGCAATGGAGAGATTAAAGGCTCATTTCCTTCATAATACATTTCGTACCAATAGGTTTTTTTTAAAATCAGGATATCTTTTTTTTTATATGTATGGTAGGTGGGTTGTAATGAATTTAAAATGACCAGTTTTTTTATTCCACATTCTTCTTCTATCTCTCTCAATGCAGTTTGTTGATTACTTTCACCTTCTTCTGCTTTTCCTTTTGGCAGATCCCATTTATTTAATCGTTTAATAAAAAGGATTTTTCCTTTTTTATTTTTCACTAAACCGCCTGCTGCCTCAATAAAATGAAAACAAGATTTAAATTCATCTCTTAATTTATTCAGATTGTGATGAAATATATACAAGCACTTAATTTTTTTTTGCAAATAAAATATTTCTAAAAGTTCCTTTAGTTCTTCTTGTCACTATATTTATAAAATAATCCGTAATTTACCTGAAAATTTCTTAAGAAATTTTCAATGAAAAAAACTATACGATCGTTGAAAAAAACTTTATACATTTGTTCTATGGAAAATTATGGAAAAACTGTTGCAAAATATTTATTGCAAATTAAGGCAATAAAATTAGAACCCACAACCCCGTTTTTATGGACTTCAGGGTGGAATTCCCCCATTTATTGTGACAATCGCAAAACCCTGTCATTTCCTGAAATTGGAAAAAAAATTAAACAAACTTTTGTAAATGTTATTAATGAAAAATTTAGCACAATAGAAATAATTGCAGGAGTAGCTACCGGTGCTATTGCCATTGGAGCACTGGTTGCCGAAGAGCTCGGTTTACCTTTTGTTTATGTTCGCTCGGCACCTAAAAAGCATGGTCTTGAAAATTTAATTGAAGGAGTTATTGAGCCTGGCCAAACCGTTGTGGTAATTGAAGACCTCATATCTACCGGGGGGAGTAGTTTAAAGGCAGTAAAGGCATTACGGGATGCAGGAGCTAATGTAAAAGGTATGGTCGCCATTTTTTCTTATGGCTTTAAAGTAGCTGAAGATAATTTTAAAAAAGTTGGGTGCAAACTATTTACCTTAAGTAATTATGATGCATTAATTGATCTGGCTCTTGAAACCGGTTATATAAATAAAAAGGATGTTGGGATTTTAAAACAATGGAGAGAGGATCCCGGGAATTGGAAACCTAAGCCAGATGAAGCGGAAAAACCAAATTAACTTAGCGGAGAGCATTCCGAAAAACAAAAATCAAAGGTAAATACTACCGGCAATTATTGATAAATGACAAAAATTGAGAGTAAAATAGGGAAAATAAGTAATTCTGATAAAAGGATTTTTAACTATTTGTCAAATTTTAATAATCTTGAAAATATAATTCCCCGGGATAAAGTGACAAACTGGAAATCTACGGAAGATTCATGTCATTTTTCCATGAGTGGTATTGGAGATTTGGGAATGCGTATCATAGAAAAAGAGGCAAATAAATTAATAAAAATTACCGGGGACTCCCAGGTACCCTTAAAATTTTTCTTTTGGATTCAATTAAAACAGGTTGCCGAAAATGATACAAGAATTAAGTTAACTATAAAAGCTGATTTAGACCCAATGATGAAAATAATGAGCATTAAATCCATGGAAAAATTTGTAAATATGCTGGTCGATGAGCTTGAAAAATTTCCTTTTTAGTATGAAATTACTTCGAAAAGACTCATATTTCAACCCCTACCTGCCAGTTCGGCAGGCTGGGGGTAAAAATGGAACGAATATCCCACTAACAAATTTAACACTCCAGGCTAAGGCTATAAGTTTGTCTGAAAAATTACTGACTTTAAAAAATTAATTTACAAAAGATATTTCTTCAAAAGTATATTTTTTTTCTTCTCCTTTTTTGTTTTGCAGGATGAGTTCACCTGTTTTTGCTATTCCTTTTATTTTTGCTTTGAAGGTCTTTCCCTTACTACTATATGAATGATATTCATTATAATGATAAAGAATTTCAAGATAGTCTTTATCTATTTGTTCAAAATGATTTAATTGTAAATCTATATAGCGCTTTTCAATATAATTACATAAGAGATTTAAGCTTTTTTCTAAATCATATTGATTTTTTGTCAATAATTTTAATGAGATAGGATTGGTTGCATTACTTATAAATTTTGTCTGGTTTAAGTTCAATCCGATTCCTGCTACTGTATGAACTATTTTTTCCTTTTTAATTGAATTTTCAATTAAAATGCCTGCTATTTTTTTGTTATTAACATAAATGTCATTTGCCCATTTAATGGAAACATTTTCAACATGATTTTTCAGAAAATCGGTAACTCCAAGTGAAATTACCTTAGACAGATAAAATTGTTCTTCAGCTTTTAAGAATTCAGGAAAAAAAATTATACTAAATGTCAGATTTTTTCCTTTTTCACTTTCCCAGTATTTTCCTCTTTGTCCTTTGCCTTTTTTTTGTTCAATTGCCCAAATTATTGTACCTTCATGTAATTTTGTATTTTTTAATAATTTCAATGCATAATTATTTGAAGAGTTAACCGATTCAAGTTTAATTTTTGTTTTGCCGATAAATAGAGCTTTCACCTAACCACTGATTTTTATAACAATAAATTATAGTTTAGATAGTTTTGTAAAGTTATTAAGGTAAAATTAATTTTATGGAACAAAATTCCCAAAATAAAAAAAAATTTCCTGCGCAAAAGTAAAATTAATGATAATGAATATCTTAAAAATTCATTAAATTTGTAATAAAATAAATTTAATGGATGCTACGAAAAAAATTTACAACAAAAAAACTTGTAAATATTATTTTACAAGGGATTCAGGAAAAAAAGGGGAAAGAGATAGTAAATATAAATCTAACTGAATTAGACAATGCGGTTTGTCAATATTTCATAATCTGCCATGGTGATTCGAATACTCAGGTAAATGCTATTGCCAATTCAGTTGAGGAGTTTGTAAAAAAAAATCTAAATGAGCGGGTCGACCATAAGGAAGGATTTGAAAATGCACAATGGATATTATTAGATTACACAAGTATAGTTGTTCATATTTTTCAGAAGGAATTCAGGGATTTTTATAATTTAGAAGATTTATGGGCAGACGGGAAGGTCATAAGGATTGATGAAGAAGTTATTTTATGTAACGAAAAATTAACAAATGACAGAAAATAAAAAAAATAAAGATAAGCTAAATCAAGAGAGTAAGAAAGGAACTAGTCCAAAACGCAAATTTAATGTATATTGGATTTATGGATCAATTTTGCTTGTATTTTTAGCTATTCAATTTTTACAATTTGGCAAGAAAATAGAAGAAATTACCTGGCAAAAATTTGAAAGAGAGATGTTAAGGGATCATGATGTTGAAAGGATTGTGGTAGTAAACCGGGAGATTGCTGAAATTTATATTAAGGAAGATAAAATTGCATCAGGGAAATACAATGAGCTTTTAAATAAGCGTTTTGGCTCTATTTCCGAATACGGACCGCATTGTTTTTTTACCATTGGGTCGGTTGAAATTTTTGAGCGGAATTTACAGGAAGCACAGAAGGATTTTAAGGAGGGAGAACAAGTGAATGTTAGTTATGAGTCCCGAAAAAACATTTTTGGTGATTTGTTGGGGTGGTTATTCCCTATTCTTTTATTTATTGTGGTTTGGTTGTTTATTTTCCGCCGAATGAGCAGTGGAGCCGGGGGTGGTGCCGGGAATATTTTTAATATTGGAAAATCAAAGGCCAAAATTTTTGATAAAGAATCAAATATAAAAGTTGATTTTAAAGATGTTGCCGGATTAGAAGAGGCAAAACTTGAAATCAGGGAAATTGTAGATTTTTTAAAAAGACCAAAGAAATATACTGAACTTGGAGGGAAAATACCCAAAGGAGCTTTACTTATTGGTCCTCCCGGAACAGGAAAAACTCTTTTAGCCAAGGCAGTTGCCGGAGAAGCAAATGTTCCTTTTTTTTCCATATCAGGATCTGACTTTGTTGAAATGTTTGTAGGGGTCGGAGCTTCAAGAGTCAGAGATTTATTTAAGCAGGCAAAGGAAAAAGCACCTTGCATTATATTTATTGATGAGGTGGATGCTATTGGCAGGGCAAGAGGTAGAAATCCCAATTTTGGAGGAAATGACGAAAGAGAAAATACACTGAATCAATTGCTTAGCGAAATGGATGGCTTTGCAAGTAATGCAGGGGTAATTATTTTAGCAGCTACCAATAGGGCTGATGTTCTTGACCGTGCACTTTTACGAGCTGGTCGGTTTGATCGTCAAATTCATGTCGAATTACCTGACCTTAATGAACGGAAAGAAATTTTTGAGGTTCATCTTCGCCCGTTAAAATTAAAATCAGGTCTTGATATTGATTTTCTTGCAAGGCAAACTCCGGGTTTTTCCGGTGCTGATATTGCAAATGTTTGTAATGAATCTGCACTTATTGCGGCCAGAAAAGAAAAAAAGGCTGTAGAGCGACAGGATTTTCTTGATGCCGTAGACAGAATTATTGGTGGCCTGGAAAGAAAAAATAAGATCATCTCCTATCAGGAGAAAAAAACCATAGCCTATCATGAAGCAGGGCATGCAACTATAAGCTGGTTACTTGAACATGCAAATCCACTTTTAAAGGTAACTATTATTCCCAGAGGAAAAACCCTGGGTTCTGCCTGGTATTTACCTGAGGAACGTCAAATTACTACTACCGAACAAATGCTTGATGAACTGTGTTCAGCCCTGGGTGGAAGAGCCTCCGAAGAAATTAACTTGAAAAAAATTTCAACCGGCGCATTAAATGATCTGGAAAAAGTAACAAAACAGGCTTATGCAATGGTTTCTTATTTTGGAATGAGTAAAAAACTAGGTAATTTAAGCTTCTATGATTCTACAGGACAAAGTGAATTTTCCTTCAACAAGCCCTATAGCGAAAAAACTGCTGAACTGATTGACAAGGAAGCAAATCATTTAATTGACATATCCTATAAAAGAACAAAGGAAATTCTTATTAAAAATAAAAAAAAGCTTGTTCAATTGGCTGAATTGCTATTGGAAAAAGAAGTATTATTTGCTGAAAACCTTGAAAAAATTTTTGGAAAAAGAGATTTCGGAAAATTAAATAAGGAATCGTCTGAAAAAAAAGAAGAAAAGAAAAAGAAAACTCCTGAAATTTCTTCTATAGAGAAAGAGAAAAAACACCTGGATACTCCTAAAGATACTACTGTGAAAAATGGGAAAAAATTGCAGGAAGCTCCAATAGATTCTATCGTAAAAAATAAGGAAAAACTACAGGATATTTCTAAAGCCTCCTTAGAGAAGAAGAATGTGAAAAAATCTGAATAAGCTATTATTATTGAATTACCCTATCATAAAAATACTGATTAAAATCTATCCTTTTGCTTGATTTGCCCCCTTTGAATTTTCTATTATTTTTGTTTGGGATTAAAATTCTTATTTTATAGGAAAATATTGAGTTGTAATTTATACAACTAAGCAGGTATATTTGGCTGACATGGCAAAAGATATGCTAACTGAAAATAATATTGAAGCTGTTAATTAATAAATTTGAGAATTGAACAATTTTTTTAAACGCAGTATTACAGGATTGTTTATAGTTGTTTTAATTATTGGGGCAATCACTTTGCATCAAATTTCTTTTTTTGTTTTCTTTTTATTTATCCTTATCATAGGGATGTGGGAGTTTTATAGATTATCGGGGAAAACCGGTAATCGCCCTCAGAACCTTTTTGGTATTTTTATTGGAATTTTAATATTCCTATGCAACTTCCTTTATGTAACAAACAGAGTTGATCAAAAATTTTTCCTTTTATTTATACCTTTGGCACTGAGTATTTTTATTATTGAGATTTATAGAAAAAATAAATCCCCTGTTTCGAATATTGCATATACTTTTCTTGGTTTAATTTATATAGCTTTACCGTTTTCCCTGTTTAATTATTTTGTCTTTTCTTTTGCCAATCATGTTAATTATAATCCTAATATCCTTTTAGGATTTTTCTTTTTGCTTTGGGCAAATGATACCGGAGCCTATCTTATAGGTATGCCCTTAGGGAAACACAAATTATTTAAAGAAATCTCACCAAAAAAATCATGGGAAGGCTTTATAGGTGGAGTTATTATTACAATGATTATTGCTTATATAAATTCCATTTTTTTTAAAGAATTAAGGACTTTTGATTGGTTTGTAACTGCCTTAATTGTAGTAATAATGGGAACATTTGGAGATCTGGTTGAATCTTTATTTAAAAGAAGTGTTGGTGTGAAAGATTCTGGCACGATTTTACCAGGACATGGTGGTATATTAGATCGTTTTGATTCTGTTTTATTATCATCGCCTGTTGTTTTTTTGTATCTCCAAATAATAAGTTAATTTTACACGTTTGTTTATCATAAACTTTATTTTAATGGCCATTCACAAAGAAGGATATAAAATATTATTGTGGTTTTTCCTTATTTTTCTTCTTATCAATTTGGGGATATACTTAATTTTTAGTAATGAACGGCATATAATTGAAATTGCTATAGGAACTACTTGTGTTCTTTATCTTTTCTCCCTCTGGTTCTTTAGAAAACCCAGGCGTGAATTTATTATGAATGATAATTGCATCTTTGCTCCGGCTGATGGTAAAGTAGTGGTTATTGAAGAAACCATTGAAAATGAATATTTTAATGAAAAACGAATACAGGTTTCAATTTTTATGTCTATATTGGATGTTCATATAAATCATTATCCCATGAGTGGGTTGATTAAATATGTAAAGTACAATAAAGGCAGGAATATTGTAGCCTGGCATCCAAAATCTTCTTTTAAAAACGAAAGATCCTCCGTAGTAATTGAAAATTCGAATAATATTGAAATAATGGTTCGCCAAATAGCCGGGGCTGTTGCCAGAAGAATTGTTTCATATGCAAAAGTTAATAAGAATGTAGTGCAGGGTGATGAATTAGGCTTTATAAAATTTGGATCCAGAGTTGATTTGTTCCTTCCTTTAGAGGTTATCTTAAATGTTCGGATAGGCCAAAAGGTCTTTGCTAATAAAACTGTCTTGGCAAAATTAAAAAAATAAAAACATTTTATTTTTTCCAGAAATAATCATATACTCCAATTTCCTTAAAGGCACGAATTCGATCTTTTTCGAGTTCCGGTTCAAAAGCTTGTAGGAAGCCCCCTTTATGAGTATTAAAAAAGATGGGTATACCATTCGTTCAAAAATTTTTTCAACTACTTATTTATCAGAACTATTAATTTCATGAATAGCATGTTCCAATGCAGACGAATAACGTAATCTTTCGTTCTCTAAAACCTGACCTGTAATGTTTCTACCGCCAGGGCCGATGATCATTTGTTCCGGAATATGATTTTCAGGCACTCCTGTTTTCCGCAATAAGGCACCCAAAAAGAAAAAATCAATCTATAATTTACAATTTTAGAGCACCAAAGGTGCGTAAATCATAAGCCCCGGGCTGATGCCCGGGACTATTGAGTACCGCCCCCCTGGGGCTAATATTTGAAACA
>Ga0114920_10001799_pt1 | contig 10032 bp, 7 predicted proteins | sample ChitaG_FD_88683 | JGI IMG/M metagenome (GOLD analysis project Ga0114920, IMG submission 88683) | Deep subsurface microbial communities from South Pacific Ocean to uncover new lineages of life (NeLLi) - Chile_00310 metaG | ecosystem: Environmental > Aquatic > Marine > Oceanic > Sediment ...
GGCGCAGGGCGTTCTATATGCCACGGGGTTTTGGATAGTATGTACGGTGCACCGGGGAATTTGACTTTCCCTGCTTCTTGGTGGTCAACCTCTTGGAAATAGACTCGAGTTGCCAATAGCTCGGAGCGGAACAGGTCATCCACTGTGTTCAGCGGTCTGCAGGGAACGCGCCTTACATCAGCCGCAGCCGCGAGCTCGTCTCTGGTTCGTTCCATCGTCCACTCTTCGATCAGTGCCTTTACCGCATCCCAGTTCTCTCGACGCGTAGTGCGGTCTTGGAATAGCTCGCTGGTAGCCCATTCGGGATTGCCCATTGCCTCCACCCAACCGGCCCACATTCTATCGTGTCCACAAGACAGGTAGATGAGGCCATCACTGCAGCGATATATGTCCGACGTTGCCAGCCCTGGCATACTTCCTTTTGGTCTTGTCCAAGTCATGCCTTCCATGGTGTAGACTGCAAAATCACGACGCATTATGGAAGCCAAGGCCTCCTGCTCTGATAGGTCTACATGCTGTCCCGCTCCAGTCATTTGACTGGCAAAAACGGCAGACATCGTAACGATCGCCGCGGTGAGCCCAGCTACAAAACCACTCTGATGTAGTGGTCCCTTCAGGGGTGGCTGTTGTTCAGTATCGTCGACACAATCTGACGGATTTACGAAGGCCAGCCCGCTGGCATGAAAGAGGTTGAGGTCGCAGGCTTTGTAGTCGCGGTATGGGCCGGTCTGCCCGAACGGAGTAATCGAGGTCATCACTAGTCTGGGATTAAGACTCTTGAGGCTGTCCCACTGAAACCCCAACTCTTCAACCTCAGCAGGTGCGTGATTCTCAACCAGTACGTCAGCCCACTTTACTAGCTCTTTAAAGATCTCCGCACCGGTGGCGTTCCTAACGTTCAGAGTCACTCCAACCTTATTGGTGTTGAGATACAGAAACAGGCCGCTCTTCTCTGGGTGCGGTATGTCTTGGGGGAAAGGCCCATGGCTCCTCGCTCTATCGCCACAGCCGGGCTTCTCAACCTTAATCACCTCGGCCCCTAAATCAGCTAGTAGCTTCCCACAATATGGCCCAGAGACAAATTCACTCCACTCAACTACCTTTAAGCCAGAAAGCGCTTGTGTGCTCATATGAAATTGTCACACTCCTTTCGTGCTTGAATTATATTGCATGAGGTTGTATTTGGTCAATTTGCTGTGTTGCTACATAGCACGAGATCATAAGAATCGGCCTGTGGGTGTGTCAAACAATACCTCGAGGTAGTCTTCAAACATTGGCACAGGCGTAGGTCAGCTATCTGTCGTACCGATGGCTAAACTGTTTCACCCTCTCTGCATCACCAGTATGTAAAAGGCTTGACTTTCGTTAGTCGTACCTGATAAAATAACGACCAATGCTTGGCTTCTCAAGACAGCAACGAAGCACACAGACAGGAGGAGAACGAATGGCAGTCGGTCTATTTACGCTGATTGGTGGAGTGAGAGGAGGGGAGGTAAATTCGGGAGTTATCGCAGATTTCCTTACCAAGAATCCAAACTTAGATTCGGGAATCCAAGAGAGGCTTTTGGCCTGGAAAAGCGAATTGGAGTTTTGGGAAAAGTACAATGCATTCATGGGTACTAGTTATGGTCGTCCATACATAGAGGGTGCTCTCTATCAAGAGTTGAAGGGAAAAATCGCACAGTTTATCAACCCTCGGCGTGGTGAAGTCTGGCTTGATGCGGGATGTGGACGGCTTTCGATGTCGGAATTGATCTGGCAAGAATCAGAGGGAAAAGTAAAGGAGATTTGGGCCGCTGACATCGTTCTAGCCGGAGCCAGAAGGAGACTTGCTCAATTCGAGGACCGTATGCCTATAGAGCTAATCTATGCTGACCTGCAAGAGCAACTGTCCTTTCCAGATGATTTCTTTGACGGGATAATTGGAAATCATGTTTTCACCTTTTTGCTCGAATTCGAAGGGCAGCGAGGCCCCCAAGCCTTGGAGGGAGTTCTTCGAGAGATGTTTCGAATCCTGAAGCCGGGGGGTCAACTGGTCTGGAGTATGCCCAGAAAGGGCGCAAGTAACCTATTGGGAGTCCTGATGTCTCTAAGATACATCATAAATCCTTTGCGTTGGATTAGATATCGGGTTCCCATTCCTGTGGCCGCAGGGAAGATTTTTAAATATACCCGACAGATCGAGAGGAAGGGCAAAAAGGGGATCTATATTCTGTTGACAAAGGAAGAATACGAAGAAATACTCGCTTCTGTAGGGTTTATCGATCCCGAATGGAGCATTGCTTTCGCTAAGCAATGCTGGGTAAACAGAGTTTGCAAACCAAATATTGTTTAACGCTGCAAAGCGTCAGCGAAAAAGGCACCATCTCCTGGCCTGCTAGTAGATGACCTGCTCCTCCTGTAACCGAGCTATCTCCTCCTCGGGCATTTTCAGTAATTCTTTAAATACATAATCGTTATGCTCACCAAGTAAAGGAGCATGCTGGTAGTTGCCCAGAGGAACATCGCTTAGCTTCCACGGCAAACCGGCCAAACGGACTGCCCCTATCCCCGGATGGTCTATATCTACGAAGAAACCCCTCTGGCCTAAGTGGCTATCTTGCGCTACCTCCTCTACCTTAAAGGATGGTCCTGCCATCACTCCCGCCTTCTGTAATATCTCCATTACTTCATAGTGGTCGTGATTCTTCGTCCACTCCTGTATCAGGCTGTCAAGTTGCTCCTGGTTCTTAAGCCTGTTCAACCCATCGTGGAACCTTTCATCCTCGATCCATTCAGGATTCCCAATGGCATCACAAAAGGCTCTCCACTCGTCATCATTGGAAACTGCAATGGCTACCCATTCATCGTCCCCTTGACACCGATAACATCCGTGGGGAGCCATGGTGCTATCCCGGTTTCCCTGGGGCGCTTGCACTGTGCCATTCATGGTGTAGTGTATAATCGGCTCAGGAAGAAAAGCAGCCATTACCTCGGTCATGGAGAGGTCTATATACTGTCCTCGGCCTGTTTTTGACCGATGGTACAAAGCTGCCAGGATGGCGAATACTCCATGCTGAGCTGCCGCCAAGTCACTATACCCCCGCGTCGCCATTGGGAGTGGTTCACCGTCAGGATGCGCATTCAAGGAGCACAGGCCGCTAAAGGCCTCAACAATTCCAGCAAAGGCAGGCAATTCTTTATAGGGTCCTGTTCTCCCGAAACCAGAGCCGGCGTACATGATTATATCGGGCTTTATCTTTTTTAGATCCGAATATCCCAGTCCCCAGCGGTCCATCACCGGCCCGCCGAAGTTCTCAGTCACTACATCGCTAACTTCAATTATCTCCTTGGCAAGCTCTCTTGCCTTGGGGAGGGTCATGTTGAGAGTGCAGCCCTTTTTGCCGTAGTTCAATACAGCAAAGACCGCGCTCATAGGACAATCCGCAGACATACCCCTGAAAACCATCCGCGTTAAGTCTGGACGCAGGTTGCTCTCAATTTTGATAACCTCTGCCCCCATCACTCCTAGCCATTGGGTGATGTGGGAACCGGCCCAAACAGCAGTAAAATCTGCAACTCTAATGCCTTCTAATGGAAGCTTCTCCAAGTCTTTACTTACCTCCAGCATGTTTTCGTGATTCTCTAGATTACCTCTCCTGCTCTCATTCTCACCAAGTCTTGCTTGGTGTAGCCAAGCCGGTCGCAGTAAACCTTTTCATTGTGCTCGCCAAGGAGTGGGGCGGGGTGTTCCACGCGCCAGGGGGTCTCAGATAGCTTGTAGGGCGCTCCGGGGAATTTGACCTTTCCTGCCTGTTTATGGTCAACATTGGCAAAATAGTCTCGAGCTTCTAATAGCTCCGACTCAACTATTTCCTTCGCTGTATTAACTGGCTTGCAGGGTATGCGCATCGCCTCGGCGGTACGGACGATCTCATCCACCGAGTGCTCTTTCGTCCACTCTTCGATCATCGCCTTTGCTGCGTCCCAGTTCTCGCGTCGCGAAGCCATGTCTGCGAATAGCTCGCTAGTAGCCCAGTCGGGGTTACCCATAAACTCAATCCAAGGTTCCCATGTTCTATCGTGAAAACAAATCAGGTAGATGCGGCCGTCGCTGCATTGGTATATGTCCGACGCCATACCTGGCTGAGTCCCTTTCAGCCTCGTCCATCCTATTCCTTCCACAGTGACTACCCCAAGCTCACGACGCATAAATGAGGCTAAAGCCTCCTGCTCTGATAGGTCCACTTGCTGTCCCAGTCCTGTTATTTGGCGGGCGAAAATGGCGGACATCGTAGCAATCGCTCCGTTCAACCCGGCCACAAGATCAGCCTGCAGTGTCGCTCCCCGTAAAGGCGCCTTATTCTCGATATCGTCTACGCCGTCCGATGGGTTTATGAAAGCCATGCCACTCATATGAAAGCTGATTAGGTCACAGGATTTGTAGTCTCGGTAGGGCCCCGCCTGACCAAATGGAGTAATCGAGGTCATCACCAGTCCAGGGTTGAGATTCTTCAGGCTTTGGTAGTCAAACCCTAGCTCTTCAACTTCACGAGGTGGTTTGTTCTCTATAAGAATATCAGCCTGCTTTATCAATCCTTTGAAGATCTCCGCCCCAGTGGTGCTCTTTACATTGAGGGTGACTCCAAGCTTATTGGTATTAAGATACAGAAACAGGCCACTCTTCTCTGGGTGAGGTATCTTCTGTGGGAAAGGCCCATAGCTCCTCGATTTATCGCCAGAGCCAGGCTTCTCTACCTTGATCACCTCGGCTCCTAAGTCAGCGAGGAGCTTCCCACAATAAGGCCCGGAAACGAACTCACTCCACTCAACTACCTTTAAGCCAGAAAGTGCTTGCGTACTCATAACAACTTGTTCTACCTCTCTTCTGTTGGAACTATATTGTCAGGGTATCAACCTGCGGATTCTCCCGGAAACCCGCTAGAAAATAACCTGCTCTTCTTGGAGTCGAGCCATCTCCTCTTTAGACAAATGCAGTAATTCTGCAAAGACATAATCGTTATGCTCACCAAGACGAGGGGGTTGCTCGTAATTACCCTGAGGACCCTCACTCAACCTCCAAGGTAGACGGGGGAAACGCACCGTCCCCACATCGGGATGGCCCACATCTATGAAGAAGCCTCTTTCGCCTAGATGGCGATCTTGCACTACCTCCGCTACTTTAAGTGTTGGTCCTGCCATCACTCCCGCTTTCTGCAATACCTCCATCACCTCATAGTGGGTGTGGTTCTTCGTCCACTCCTCTATCAGCCTGTCCAGTTCCTCCTGGTTCTTCAGCCGGTTCAATCCATCGCGGAACCTTTCATCCATGGTCCATTCGGGATTTCCGATGGTGTAGCAAAAGGCCTTCCATTCCTCATCGTTGGATACTGCAATGGCGACCCACTCATCGTCCCCTTGACAACGATAACAGCTATGAGGAGCCATAGTACTATTCCAATTCCCTTGCAGTCCCTGAACTCTATCATTCATGGTGTAGTCCATAATCTGTTCATATAGCAGGCAAGATACTACCTCGGTCATGGAGAGGTCTACATATTGCCCCTCCCCTGTCTTTGAGCGATGATGCAAAGCTGCAAGGATGGCGAACGCGCCATGCTCCGCTGATGTTATGTCAGCATATCCGAAGGTTGCCATTGGAAGAGGCTCACCACCGGGGTATCCGTTTAAAGAACACAACCCACCAAAGGCCTCAACGATGCCGGCATAGGCAGGGAATTCCTTGTAAGGGCCTGTTCTTCCAAAACCCGACCCTGAATACATAATGATATCGGGCTTTATCTTCTTTAAGTCCGAATACCCCAATTCCCAGCGGTCCATAACCGAACCACCGAAGTTCTCAGTCACTATGTCGCTGACCTTGATTAGCTCCTTAACAAGCTCTCTTGCCTTGGGGAGGGTCATATTGAGTGTGCAAGCCTTCTTACCGCAGTTCAATCCGGAATACTCGGCGCTCATGGTTAGGTTAGTATTCACATTGCTGAAGAAACTCCGCGTCATGTCTGGACGCAGGTTGCTCTCAATCTTGATAACCTCTGCCCCCATCACCGCCATCCATTGGGTTACATGCGGTCCAGCCCATACAGCGGTGAAGTCTACAATTCTGATGCCCTCTAATGGAAGCTGCTGCACTCTCTCAATCTCCTCATTTTTTCGTGAGCTTCTAAATCGCCCCTTGTGCCCTCATTGTCACTAAGTCCTGCCTGGTGTAGCCGAGCCGCCCGCAGAAAACATCTTCGTTGTGCTGGCCCAGAAGAGGGGCGGGGCGCTCTACACGCCAGGGAGTCAGGGATAACTTACAAGGTGCTCCCGGGTATTGGAACTTGCCCGCCGCTGTATGGTCAACCTCTACAAAATAGCCTCGGTCTGCTAAGAGCTCTGAGCTAAACGATTCTTTCACTGTGTTAACCGCCTTACAGGGGATGCGCCTTGCCTCTGCTGCACGGACGACTTCATCCACAGTGTGCTCCTTCGTCCACTCTTCTATCAACATTTTGCCCGCATCCCTATTCTCTCGGCGCGAAACCTGATCCTGGAATAGCTCACTCATAGCCCACTCGGGATTGCCCATTGCCTCTACCCAACTTAGCCACGTTTTGTCCTGGTCTAAAACCATGTAGACGAGGCCATCGTTGCAGTGATATATTTCCGATAGTGGAACTGGCCTATACCTTGTCCAGGCCACATCTTCCAGGGCATAGGTCCCAAGTGTGATACGCATAACATTGGCCAAAGCCTCTTGCTCAGATATGTCTACATGCTGCCCGAGTCCGGTTGCGTGAGAGGCGAAAATAGCTGACATTGTAGCGATTGCTCCGCTCAGCCCAGCAACGAGACCACTTTGATTTTCCGATCCCCTTAGCGGCGGTTTTTGCTCAATATCGTCTACCCCACACGATGGGTTTATATAAGCCATACCACTTACATGAAAGCTGATAAGATCACAGGACTTATAATCTCGATAGGGCCCTGTTTGCCCAAATGGAGTAATGGAGGTCATTACCAATCTGGGGTTTAGCTTCTTAAGACTTTCATAATTAAATCCTAGCTCTTCAACTTCGCGAGGCGGATTGTTCTCCACTAGAATATCAGCCTGTTTCACCAATTGTTTGAAAATCTCCGCCCCGGTCGTGCTGCGAACATTTAGTGTCACTCCAAGCTTATTGGTATTAAGATATAGAAACGTGCCGCTCTTTTCTGGATGAGGTATATCTTGAGGGAAAGGCCCATGGCTCCTCGCTTTGTCACCAAGGCCGGGCCTCTCTATCTTGATCACCTCAGCTCCTAAGTCAGCGAGCAATTTCCCGCAATAGGGCCCAGAGATAAATTCACACCACTCAACTACCTTTAAGCCAGAAAGCGCTTGCATAGTCATATCAACTTGTCCTACTCCTTTTTCTCTGAGACCATATCCGTAGGCTAAAACCTAGGTATTATCTTAAAACCTTCTAAAGAATAACCTGCTCCTCCTGTAACTGAGCTATCTTTTCATCAGACATGTTAAGTAATTCTTTGAAGACATAATCGTTATGCTCGCCAAGGGAAGGAGCATGGTTATAGTTGCCCTGTGGGCTATCACTCAATTTCCAGGGAAGACGGGCTAAACGCACTGTCCCCATCTCGGGGTGCTCTATATCTATGAAAAACTCTCTTTCCCTTAAGTGGCTATCTTGAACTACCTCCTCTGCTTTGAGTGAGGGTCCTGCCATCACTCCTGCCCTCTGCAATATCTCCATTGCCTCATGATGGCTATAGGTCTTCGTCCATTCCTGTATTAGCCTGTCCAGTTCCTCCTGATTCTTCCACCGGTTCAATCCATCGCGGAATCTTTCATCTGTGGTCCACTCAGGATTCCCGATGGCATCACAAAAGGCCTTCCATTCCTCATCACTGGAGACTGCAATAGCAATCCACTCATCATCCCCTTGACATCGATAACATCCGTGAGGAGCCATGGCATTATCCCGATTCCCCTGGGCTCCCTGCACTCTGTCATTCATGGTGTAGTCCATAATCGCGTCGGGGAGAAAACTAGAAGCCACCTCCGTCATAGAGAGGTCAATATATTGCCCCTCACCTGTATTTGAGCGATGATGTAAAGCTGCGAGAATGGCAAATGCGCCATGCTGAGCTGCTACTAGGTCAGTCCACCCTCCGACACCAAACGGACACGGCTCGCTACCGAGGCACCCATTCAAGGAGAACAACCCAGCAAATGCGTCAACAATGGGAGCATAGGCAGGCAACTCTTTGTAAGGTCCCGTTCTTCCGAAACCCGACCCCGAGTACATGATAATATCGGGTTTAAGCTTCTGTAGGTCTGAATATCCCAGTCCCCAGCGGTCCATCACTGCCCCACCGAAGTTCTCAGTCACTATATCACTGACCCTCATTATTTCCTTGGCAAGCTCTCTGCCCTTGGGCAAGGTCATGTTTATGGTGCAGCACTTCTTACCGTAGTTTAATACAGCAAAATCTACGCTCTGGTTCAGCCCTGGCGTTAGTGTTTTGTCTCCAGCGAAGAAACTTCGCGTCAAATCGGGATGCAGATTGCTCTCAATCTTTATAACCTCTGCCCCCATAACTGCCAGCCATTGGGTGACGTGGGGGCCAGCCCAAACGTGGCAGAAGTCGGTAATCCTAATGCCTTCTAGCGGAAGCTTTTGCATGCCTTTTCCCCCTCATACTTTCGTGACCTTCTAAACTACCCCTTCTGCTCTCATTATGAGTAGGTCTTGCCTCGTGTAACCGAGCCGCCTACAGAAAACCTCCTCATTGTGCTCGCCCAGTAGAGGAGCAGAGCGCTCAACATGCCAAGGGGTCTTAGATAACTTGTACGGCGCCCCGGGATATGTGAGCTTCCCTGCCTCTTTGTGATGTACCTCGATAAAGTAGTTTCGATCCGCCAAGAGCTCAGAGTTGGCCGATTCTCTCACTGTGTTCACGGGCGTGCAAGGGACACGTTTTGCTTGCGCTGCACGGACGATTTCATCCACAGTTTGCTCCCTCGCCCACTCTTCGATCATCATCTTAGCTGCATCCCAGTTCTCCCGCCGTGAAATGGTGGTCTGGAATAGCTCGCTTGCAGCCCAGTCAGGGTTGCCCATAACCTCTACCCAATTTGCCCAAAACTTGTCGGTATTACAAAGCATGAAGAAGTATCCGTCCTTGCAATGACCCATTACTGACCCACCTCTTGATTGACTTCCCTTAACCCTTGTCATGGTGATGCCTTCGTAGGTAACGCCAGCGAGGTTACGCCGGATCATGGAGGCTAACACCTCCTGCTCTGACAGGTCCACATGCTGTCCCAGACCTGTTGCATGACAGGAGAAAATGGCAGACATCGTAGCAATAGCTGCGTTTAACCCAGCTGCAAGATCGCCTTGATGTGCCGGACCTCTCAACGGTGGCTCTTGCTCAATATCGTCCACTTCCGGCGGGTTCAAATATGCTAACCCACTTGCATGAAAACTGGTAAGGTTACAAGCCTTATAGTCTCGATAAGGTCCTGTTTGTCCAAACGGGGTAATGGAGGCCATCACCAGTCTCGGATTGAGCTTCTTCAGGGTTTCGTAGTCAAATCCCAACTCTTCAACCTCGTGAGGTGAATGGTTCTCTATGAGAATATCAGATTCCGTTAACAATTCTTTGAAGATCTCCGCCCCGGTTACACTCCTAATATTTAAGCTTACTCCGAGCTTGTTGGTGTTGAGATATAGGAACAGGCCACTCTTCTCTTGGTGAGGCATATCTTGAGGGAAAGGCCCATAGCTCCTCGTTTTGTCGCCACAACCGGGCTTCTCTACCTTGATTACCTCGGCTCCCAAGTCAGCGAGGAGCTTCCCGCAATAAGGCCCAGAAATGAATTCACTCCACTCAACTACCTTTAAGCTGGATAGCGCACCCATTTTGAACTCTCTTTCTATCAGGAATCGGTAAATGAAGACCTATACTAGAACCTCTGCCTCCACTAATTGATTAATCTCTGTCTTGGACAACCCCAGTAGCTCGTTCAATACATACTCATTA
>Ga0114920_10001800_pt1 | contig 10032 bp, 24 predicted proteins | sample ChitaG_FD_88683 | JGI IMG/M metagenome (GOLD analysis project Ga0114920, IMG submission 88683) | Deep subsurface microbial communities from South Pacific Ocean to uncover new lineages of life (NeLLi) - Chile_00310 metaG | ecosystem: Environmental > Aquatic > Marine > Oceanic > Sediment ...
GCTCCTTGGCTGTAATGGCCTCCAGAACCGCCGATGGCTGGCTGTCCGCCCACGCCTGCCAGCCTTTGTGGTTCCCGTTGGCGCGCCAGCCCGGCAGTTGGAGGTTGCCCTCGCGGATTCTGTCGGGGAAGACCTCGCTGTATACAGCCAGGAAGTGGACGGTAGCCTCCGGAGTCGGACCAAGGGGGGATATAGGGGGTGTTTCTTTCTTCTTTGCAGAAGCAGAAGCAAAAGAAGAAGCAGATACAGGTGGACTCCCGCGTGACTCCCGCGTGACTTGCAAGATTGCGTCCAGCGGGGATTGGTCGAAGCCGACCCAAAAGCCCATCTCGGCCTCCTGTAAAGTCCTGCCACTCTTGACCCTATTGCATTTTGAACAACAGGCCACAAGGTTCGTCATTTCGTCCTGCCCGCCCTTACATCGCGGCAAAACATGGTCCACACTTGTCGCCCGTCTCCCACAGTAAGCGCACACCTTCTTGTCCCGAAGTAGCGTCTGCGCCCGGAGAGCCGTCCAGTGCTCTGGTGGTCCCAGCCCTCTTTCGCGCCGGTCCTTTGCTCGTTCTCGCCAACCTTTCCGCTGACGGGCTTCTCGCACCATTCGCCGCGAGCCGATGCAAATCCGGTCATTTCGGAAACGAACCTCAGCAACGCCGGTAGATTGAAGTTGCTTGATAATTCGCAGCGCAACTTGTTCCGAGTGAGCCGTAGTGCCAGTGCGCATCAGCCTCGCCCATTGGTCGAGGCTGTGCGTATCGCGCCCTCGCTTGTCCGCTAAATGAAGATGACAGAGAATGTTTAGCCAAGCACCCTGCGCCTCTAGGGGCAGGCACGATGTGTCCACCAACCAGTCGCGGACGTAGAACTGAAATGCCGGGGCCTTAGCCATCCCTGCCCTCCGCGCCTGCCAGAATCCTTCCGAACTCTTCCGGGTTCATCGTCTCGTGAGCCGTGCGGAGGATGCGCCGTAACGTCTCTGGATGAACCTTGGGCCGCACATCCTCAGTTCGGCCGCCCTTGCGGTGGATTCGTAGCAATCCTGGTCCGAAGCCAGCAGCCCAGATGTCCGCCTTAATCTTCCAGGAAGGTGTCACAAAGCCCTTGTGGTCCTCATACACGAGCTCTTCGAGGTGGTGGTCCCAATACACAAAGTCAATTCTCATGTATCGGCGCCCGACGTGGAGATCGACGCGGACCTGTCGCTGGAGCTTGGAGATTTCCCCGGCCTTCTGCATCAACTGGAGTTGCTTGTAGCGCCTGCGTTCTGCCTGGGAATCCCAGCCTTCCTTGCGGACATTCCCGTACTTGCTCGTCTTGGGAATGGGTTTCCGTTCAAGAAGGAACTTCCCAATCCGCCGCCGCAGGCTGGGGGATAGGTCCTTACTCCTTATGACCATCGTTGGCGTCCTTGCCTTGCTTCGCCGCCTCGGTGGCTTCGCGCGCCTTTCTCCGGCGCTGCCTAGCGTTGTAACAATCCCAACAGACAACCAGATAACCCCAATGGACCTTAAGGCGCACGGGCCCGGTTGCTGGCGAAGCGGCTATGAGTGTGCCGCCGCAGTCGTCGCAATCCGCGCTCACGTCTTCTCCTTCGCCGCCTGGGCCGCTTTGCGGGTCCATTTAATAACCTTGCCCCATAAGTAAGAACGCGAGTTGTTTTCCTCCCAATGTGCGTACTTGGATTCCCTCTGAAACAACTCCAGCAAATTCTCGGCAATCTCCCGCAGGCGCCGAATCTCACTGGTGGCCCGCCTGCATGTATCCCTGATGTATCGTGGATGCACCCCTTCACGAGTTGCGGGGTCTGCAAGTGCCCTGCCTAACATTCCGAGCTCAACCACTATATCAGTCATCGCTTGTCCTTTGTCGCTTCCGCGTCCTTGCCTTCCTCGTGTTCCTTCACTTCGGGGGCTTGCGGGCTCTTGCCCGGCCACTCCTTCGGTTCCTCAAGAATCTCCTGAGAGCGCAAGCGCACGTCTCTGATCGCCCTCTTTAATTGGCCGATGATCGACCCACGGGGATCCTCGTCGGCATAACAGGCAAAGCCACACGGGCGCTCCGTCATTCCCCACGGCAACCCGGCTTCGTCGTAATACACTTCATGCAGCCCGAAGCCGCTGCCGTCTCTGTACTTGACTATGCGGTAATTCCAGGCCACGTCATCTTCTCCTTCGCCGCTTGCGCGCCTTGGCCTTCATCCACCACTTGCGCCACCAGGGCCAGCGCTTCTTGCGCAGCCGAGCTTCGAGCCTCTTGATGCGAGTCCGGGAGACGGCGCGATCGGCCACTATCCGGGCTTGCTGGCGGGCGATGATGAGCGCTTGGTCCTTGGCGACCACGCGAAGATGTTTAAGCTTCGCCGTTCGTGTGCCGTTTTTGGCCACTCTCGTTCTCCTTGGCCGCCTCGGCGGCTTTCCGGGTTGAATAGAACGGTCGGGCTTTCACTTCTGGTCGTTCGCCGAACTGGTCCCGAAGATAAAAAGTCAGTGGGTATATCTGTTGGCCGACGCCCAAAATAAAAACAGTCATCATGTGGTTGATCGGCACCCCATCCTCTGTCTTGGGCAGGTTGCCCACGATGGCTTGCAGGCGGGCAATTTGGTTGCGCAGGCACGTCCACGATTCGCAGAACTCGGGCGGCTCGTTGGGGGTGTGGTAGCTCTCGCACTCATACGTCGGGCGCTCCCTCATTGAAGATTCGATGTCGTCTAAGGGCTTGCCGCAGCCGGGGCATTTGTCGTCGCTCATGGTCGTTCGATTCTCCTGAATTCGGTTGCCCAGACGCACGGATCCAGACTCCACGGATACCCGCGCTTGGCGTTGAGCTTGTCCCAGAGTTCCGCAAAGTAGATGCGGGCAGATTGCTCGTCATCGCGTGCGGGTTCGCTGAGTTCCGGGTGCGTGTCGCCAAATACGCCCTCGGCATGGATGTTGCTGTGGCTGATGTCCTGCACTCGCTCCGGCCAGACCTTGAGCACTTCAAGCCAGATGCGGCTGGCCCACTTAAACATGAAGCGGGGCGAGCGCCACTTGAGGTTGCCGGCTTGCCAGTTGATTTCATCAAATTGCTCCGCCGTGACGGCCTTGTGGCCACCAGCGCGATAGGCAATTCTTATGCTTTCGGGGGAATCAATGGTGCCTGGGACGAAATGCCCGCGCCAGCCTTCCTTCACCCACAGCAAGTCGCCGGGCTTGCCGTAAGGGCAGCAAATACGAGTCGGAGTCAGTTCGCCCGCATCACGCTTATTCCGGCCCCGACTTTCCGCCAAGCGATGTGGCCAGTCCCGATAGATAACGACTTCCCCCGGCTTGGCATCCATTGTGTGATCGTTAACTGTGCGCGTCGGCTGGCGCTTCATCGCCCGCCGTGTCTGCGTTTTCGCCCCCGACAGTATCGCGCTGATCGTGCCTTCGCCGGAGAAGATGATCGGGTGTTCTTTCATGTCGGCGGCTCCGGGCACTCGCCATCTCGTAAGCGACGGACGAATTCCTCCGAGGACAGTCCGCCAGTAATGTCAATCTTCAGGCGATGTATGTCCGCCATAGTGGGCAGGTCCGCCTCCTCTGCCATGCGGCGAAGAGCATCTCTAAAGACGTTTAGGGTTACTATCGCAAGCCCAGATTCCGGCCGGCCAAAGAGATCATTCATGCGCCCCTTGGCTTCGTTACTCGCAGCCAGCAGCGCCTGCCGCCGCGCCGCCTTGGCGACCTTCTCGAGCTGCTGGCGGATCAAGCCCGACCCGACGCCGTCCCCGTATGTGTTGGCCTCGATTACCTTCATCGCGTCTTCTATCGCTTGCATGGGGATTCCTTCCCTTCCTTCTGCACGGCCCGCACGCCGGCCTGGAGGGCGGCGGTGTAATCGTCCCCGAACGCCAGGATTTCCTTCGCGTCCCGGCATTCTCGTATCTTGCCGTCAGTGCAAAGCGCCTCGCCGGGTCCGTCGCCTACGTCCCGGTGGACATAGAGGTTCGTTTCAACACAGCGCGATTTCTGCACCCATATCCCTCGCCGCGCCAACCACCGCCGGGCATGGTTCTCGAAGAGGCACTCGGCTTCGTGGTCGGAGATGCCGTGGTGCCAGTAGAAATCGCGTTCCTTGCCCGCAAACCAGGCGACGTAGAAACCCTCCGTTGCATCGCATCGAAGTGCGCGAATTCGCCTGCAATTAGCGCGCATTTTGTCTTCCCACTCCGGCCACCCGAGCTTCGTGGTCTCCGCCAGTTCTTTCCAGGTCTCCAGTGCTGTCATGTTCTGGCCTTTCAGAACGGGGCGAGACCCTCTGGCACGGCCTCGCAAAACGGATCGAAGAGCCCATCGGCAAGGCGTTTCGTCGCTGCACATAAGGCGCGCGTCTTGCCGTAGGAGGCATATCCAGCCTTGCCCGCTGGAGTCGTGTAGAGAATCACGACGCGATCCGCGCCGAACTTTCGGGCAAAGCTCCTAGCGTGCGCAACTTGTGGGGTTGGATTCCAAGCCATTGTCCTATCCTTCCTAGAACGGAATGTCGTCTCCCGTCGGCGCCTGTTCTGCGGGAGCTTCGCTCTGCGCCTTCGGCTTGCTGCCGAGGAACTGGAACGTCTCCACGACTACCCGGTGCTTGGAGCGCTTCTGGCCGCTCTTGTCCTCCCAGCTATCCAGCTTGAGCCTGCCCTCCACCAGCAGCGGGTCGCCCTTGTGGACGTACTGATTCAACGTCTCCGCGGACTTGCCGAAGCAAACGCAGTCGATAAAGCAGACTTCCTCGCGCTTCTCCCCGTCCTTCACCCACTTGCGGTTCACGGCCAGGCCGAACTCGCAGAGGGGAGTTTGCGAAGGTAGATATGACAACTGCGGGTCGCGCGTGATGTTGCCGAGCAGGATTACTTTGTTGAAGTTCGCCATGTGTTGCCTTTCATCTCAAGATGTTCGCGTGGTCGCGGTATGCTCTACAGCCGTCACAGGCGTAATCAGCGCCACATGCATCGGCCACGGCATCGCTCACCGGTTGCGGGGTGTAATCGCCGCGCCCCGCGCACTCTGGGCAAGGGCGTTGTGACATGCGGTGCTTGCATCCGCAGGCCTTGCAATACACGAGAAAGACTGGATCCATAGCAACGGTTTGCATTGTCTTATCCTTCCGTGGGCTGCGATGCTGGCTGTTCGGGAGCGGGAACCAACTCGCCGGTGGTCGTGTATTTCTGCGCCAGGATAGCCTCGCGCACCTCCTCTAAGTTCTCCAGCGTGTCGATGGTGGGCTTCTTAAGTACCTGGGCGATGATCTTGACGAGAATTTGGTTGTAGTCGCCCTGCACCCCGTCGCTGCGCGCCAACTGCGCGAACTGGTCGGCGAGCGCGATCTTGCCTTGGTGGAGAATCTTCTTGAGTTCTGCGGGCGATTCCTGTGCCTCCGCGTCGGCCACTTCGGGCGTTGTGTTGTCCGCGTCGTCGCGCGCCTGTTCCTCCGTGGGGATGCAGAACAGTTGGAAGCAGGCATATTTGAACGCAGCGGCGATGGCCTTGTTGGCCGACTTGTCGGACCTGTCCGCAGCTTCGCCGGGGGCGACGACTTCGATGCAGCTCCCATCCTCTGCATAGAAGGTGTACTGCACCCGCAAGAGCGTGTGGATCATGGACTCGCCCTTGCGGCTCTTGCGGTCTGTCTGCGTGATTTCGAGCAGCTTAGGGACGGGGAATACCCCATGCGCAACCAGGGCGGGCTGCAGGGCGTTGTACACATCGTCAATGCCACGAAACTTGTAGTGGTCGTACTGGTTCTCCTGCCCTTTCCTGATAACCCCTATCGCTTCCATGACCTTGGGGATCTGCTTGTAGATCAGGCCGTCAGTTTTCTTCGCCGCTGGCATTGGTATCTCCTTTTTGACTTGTATAGTTCGGCGGGGCGGGGATAATAGAACACGAAAGGAAGACAACATGACCAAGCCGCATATTGCCTTGCCGCAGTTGACGGTCAAGCAAATTGCTCGGTTCTGGCACAAAGTCCGCAAGGGCGCCCCTGACGCATGCTGGCCGTGGACTCGTTGCTGTAACACAGATGGTCATGGGCGCGTGCGAATTGAACGGCGAGCCTACCAAGCCCATCGAATTGCTTATGTCCTTGGGCGTGGGGCGTTTCCGCAGGACTTGTGCGTCATGCATATCTGCGACAATCCGCCCTGTTGTAACCCTCGGCATCTCCGCATCGGGACACACCGCGACAACAACGCCGACATGAAGCGAAAGGGCCGAGGCGCGTCGGGCGAGGCCCACGGCATGGCGAAACTGGCTGCCGAGGATGTTGCTTCCATCCGTCGCCGACACGGCGCTGGCGGAGTTGGCCAGCATATGCTCGCCGCAGAGTACGGCGTTAGTCGGGCGACCATAAATCTGATTGTCCGGCGCAACAGGTGGAGACGCCTTGCTTGATTTCCATTTGGTGCAATTCATAACTATTCATTTCCGACAGCCAAGTGTTCTTTGTCTGGCAGTGCCATGAGGGGATTCTTTGGGAAAAAGACTTCCACTTTCTCCGTCGTTTCGAGGTGTGTGCCGGCCAGTGCTTCCCCAGTTTCCGTCGCGTACTCAATCAGCGGCGTTTTCAAGAGCGTGGTCTTAACCGCTTCCGGGCAATAGAGGGTCGCGGCGGCAACAGCACTTTGCTCATTGTCGATTACGATAATGTCCTTGCCCCCCGTCGTTCGGTGGCCAGCGGTGCCATGTAGATAGCGCTTAGACTTCTTCTTGCCGGCTTGTTCCGCAATATCCGAGTTGGTCTGCGCCATGAACTCGCGCCCCCACTTCCACCACAGGCCCTTCTCCATTTGGGCGACGCCGTTGCAGAGAAGTTCATAGTTGGCCTTCAGGCGGGCGCGCGCGGCCTTGAACTCTTCCAACTTGTCGAGGAACCAATTCGGCAGCCAGCTCATCTCCCCGCCGGAGCTTTTGCGCGCGTGCTCAGCTTGCGCCAGCAGAAGCTCGATCTCCTCTGCCAGCTCTTCATGCGTCGGCAGGGTGGATTTCTCTATCTCGCTCATCGAATTGCTCCCTATCTTCCGCCCAACTGGCGGCGTTCATCCTGTCCAGTTCCCGCTCGACGTCCTCGAACCAGGATTCACTCCGGGCTTGGCTCATCGGAGTTGTCCTTTTTGGCGGCATCCTTGGCTGCCTGGGCAGCGTGACGGGTGGGATACATCAGGAAGTCACCCTCTCTGTCCGGGTCCGGCCCCCTGTATGCTGGGCAGCAGCCATCGAAAGCGTCCTCGCAGGGTATTAGGTCATCAAGCCCACAGCCGCACTCGCCCTCCGGGCCAATGAGCCCGTCGTGCCCGTGGTCCTTGAGCCACTGCTTGAGTATGTCGCACACTGTCAGCTCTTCAGCCATCGGCCTTCTCCTCGACTGCCCCTCCCTGCTGGGTAAGTTCTACGGCGTCGCAGGCATCCACCCATCGGTACAATCTCTCGTGCTCGCGGCTACTTAGCGTTTCCCTGGCGCGCACGCGGCGCTGAAGCTCCGCAATACTTGGCAACAGGCTGGCTAACTGACCCCGCAGGCGCTCGTTCTCTTCCTTGGCCTGGGCAAGCTGGGCGCAAACACGGTCATGCTCCAAGACCATTTGTGCTTGGCCCAGCACGAGTGCGCCGATTCTCTCATCCTGCTGGGCACCTGCCTGCTGGGAGGCATGGAGCTGGCGGAGGAGGCAAGTAGGAGTCTCGTAAGTGTGGCCGGTATTCTTGTCTCGTAATCTGCCGCACTCCCAGCGCCTACAGCCTCGCCGTTCCTCGAGCAGCGCACTGCCGCATCCTGGGCACCTGTCACCCTGGGATGGTTTGTCAGTCATCGCCCATCTCCTTCCGCCGCGCCTTCTCGGCCAGCATGGCTTCGGCGTGTTCATAAGCCAGTGACGCCGCGAAGTAGTCCAGGAGCGTCTTGTCTATCGCAGGTCCGCCGTCTTTCATGGCTACTTCCCTTTCGTGGCCGGGATGGCGGGACCTTTCCACTCATCCATCAATTGCCTGAAGAGGTCGATGGTTACTTCCGCCGACATGCCGGAATGTCCCTGTCCGCGAAATGTCGCCGAGAGCTGCTCCACCCACTCGCCAATGCTGCCCTCGTAGTCGGCGTCCTTGTCGTACACGCCCAACTCGCGGAGCCGTCGCTTGAAGAAGTCGTGCCGGTTTTCTGTCGGGGCCTCAGGCGCTTCGGTGCCCAATCCTTCTGCCGTGCCTTCAACGATCTCGCTCATGCCTATTTCCTTTCCTATGTGTTCAGAACCTCATCAAGCAGCGTCTTGAAAGTGCCATCAACGTTGGCCAGCGCGACAATCCAAGCGGCCAGATTCAACGCATCCTCCGGCGCTAACCGTTGGGGAACCGGCTTCACGAAAACAATGTCATCGCCCTGCATCCCCACGAAGAACTTATTGGCCGTGTCCATTGCCTATTTCCTTTCCGCTCAGCGCCCAATGATTGTCTGGTCCTTGCTCGCCTCTTCGGCCACGGCGAGCTTCGCGATGTATGCAGCGTGCGCCTTCTTGATCCAGTCCCGGGCGGCCTTCCAGAGTTCCCGTTGTATATCCCAAATCCGGGCCGCACAGTGCTTCATCTGCTCTCGGCATTCTTTGCCGCCTTGGGCATGCGCGCGCAGAACGCCATAGTCAGATGAGAGTTGCTGCCCCAGGCCAACTTCGGGCAGCATGACCGCCCAATCGTCGAACTCGTGGGCGTGTGTGTCGCACAGAATCGCCCAGGCCGAGCCGGCAAAGAGTTCAAGCCGACGCCCGCCTTTGCCACAGATTTCGCAATCGTTGTACATGCCTAGTTCCTTTCTCCGCTCTCGCGGCTTATTGGCATAGACCTGTCCGGCCGGGCTCACCCAATCCGGCTCCGCTTCTCATCAAGCCCGTTACTCCGACACCCTGCGTGGCGCGGTGCATTTCTGACCCGCGCTGCGGCCGGCTCATCAACCAGGCGCTCTCGCGCCTCGGACAGGCCAAGCAGGACTTTCGCCCTGCAAACTGGGACTATTACGTCCCGTTTCGTTGGGGCGGCCCCGGCAACGAGCCGGGAAAGGAAATCGGGCGACGATTTCTGACATAGCGACTGAAGTCTGAGCGTCCCCTTCGTTCATTTCCAATCGTTTGCGGCTAGTTAGTACCGCCCCAAGTATTAGGTGGCGGACGCGGGCAGGCGAACAGTGCCGGGAGTGCGCCTGACCTTGATTAAGTAACGAGGTCTGCCAACCCCGCCCAGCTACGCACCGTCCTTGCGGATAGGCCACCGCGTCCACCGTGTATCGCTGGCGCGCGCCGCTTGCCCCAGGCGGCAGCTACCACACCCTCGACCGGACCTCACGCCTCAACCACCTTTAGTCCCGGCCCACACCGCCAAACGCGCCAGCGATTCTTTATTCGATTGAGAAATAGCTCTACCTACCGGCAGGCAGGTCGATGCGGCCTACTCGCAGTCAACTTCCTCTTTGCGCTCAACCGCAGTTACTTTCGGAAGCAAGGACGCGGGCGAGTCCTTCTTCGCCTGGGCAAGCGCCTTCTTCGCTGCCCCTTGGGCGTCCTCGGCGAGGACCACTAGTTCGCGGTGGTAGGAACCGTCCCTAACCTCTACTTTCCACACGTGCATCACTTCCTGCCTTTCTTCGAGTCCCACACTTCCGCGCGGATTAGCTTCACCGCCAGTCTCAAAAGCGAGAGACTCCCTCCGTCGCTGGCAGCGTTGTCGAATTGCATCCCGCCGCTTTCGCCGGAATAAACCCCATCACGCAATTCGTCACAGATGCTCTCCACCGCACTTGCCGCAGCGGATAATTGCTCGCCAAACCGACTCCGAGCCTCTACCTGAAACATGCCACTACCCATTGCGCTTCTCCTTCAGCTAGTTCGCTATCGCTTCTTGCTCCCGTCAGCTTTGGGGGTTGACGCGGCCTCGTAATCCGCTATCAGGCGGTCTGCAAGTCTGCGCTTTTCCAAGATTCGGCTCTCTGTTTCGGCCTCGTTCCTCAGCCCAGACAGCCAACGGCTATGCTTCAAATCAAAGACGCCA
>Ga0114920_10001801_pt1 | contig 10029 bp, 7 predicted proteins | sample ChitaG_FD_88683 | JGI IMG/M metagenome (GOLD analysis project Ga0114920, IMG submission 88683) | Deep subsurface microbial communities from South Pacific Ocean to uncover new lineages of life (NeLLi) - Chile_00310 metaG | ecosystem: Environmental > Aquatic > Marine > Oceanic > Sediment ...
ATCCGGGTCCATCTTTGCCGATGCTTCCTCAAAGGGCTTTTTGAAATCGTCATAGGAGAAATTCTTTCCATAGGTTTCCACATGATGTTTCCAGGTGGGGCCGTCCTTAAACTGCATGGAATTCAGATACCACTCGGCATACAGGGTCTTTTTATTTGCTGAAAACCCTTCCCTGGCAATCATATCCATAATATCCAATTCACTGTAAGGCGCCCAGGCTGGGACTGAGTAGAGTCCCCAGGTAATCATGATTCCCAGTTTGGCATCATGATACCAGTCGGGAACCGCATGGGTGCTCAAGGATTCCATTGTGGGTTGATATTTCACGTCAGTCTCCTCTCTTGGCATTGCCACTGAGTCCAGACTAGTGTGCATGCATACGCCGCTAGTTTTCGGCCGCTTGCAGCGCCTCACTACTGTCCGAGAAAGTCGCGGATCGCTTCAGTAACGGCTTCGGGTTGTTCGAGTTCAGAGAAGTGGCCTGAGACCTCTATCCACTGCAGCTTGGCATTGGAGAACAAGTCGGTGGCGCCTTCGAAGTACCAGAGCGGTTGAGCTGGATCGCTATCGGCTTGCAAGAGCAATATCGGGAAGTCCATTGCGGCATAAAGCGCAGCACGCTCTTCAGAAATCCCTTCACCAAAGTCACGGAAGTAGCGCGGCACAGCTTCTGCCACGCCTTCGCGGCTGAACTCTTCAATAATGCGTGTCATGTCTTCTTCAGGAATCGGCTGCACAGTACGGGAATCATAAACAAACCGGACAAACTGCTCAGCATTGCTCATCATCTGGGTGGCGAGTTCCTGGTTTTGGAACAGGGCAAACTGAGGGTGGTTAGCCGGGTCTATCTGCAGAAGCGGGGCCTGCATCCGCACGTAACGCAGGATGCGGTCGGGATGGTTACCGGCAATGTAGTCACTGATCACCGTCCCCCAGTCATGTGAAACCAAGTTGAACTGTTCTAAGCCAATGAAATCCAACAGCGCCACGATCTCTTCGGCGACATTAGGCACGCTGTAATCACCGTCCGCTTTATCAGATTGCCCGTAGCCCTTGAGATCGATGGCGATGACCCGGTAGTCGGCTGCCAAGTCTTCAAGCTGATAGTGCCACGAATACCAGGACTCGGGTAGGCCGTGGATGAAGACTATGGGTTCACCCTCACCTCCCTCCACGTAATGCCAGGTAAGGCCCTCCACGTCAACCGAGTGCGACGTCAGCTCTAGGCTGCCGTCATTGTTGCCACATGCGGCGAAGAGTAGAAGACCCGAGAGAATCGTGATGGCCCCGAGCTTCCGAAACTGTCTCGTCAGATTCTGGAACAAGTCATTACCCCAGGGCATGCATTCAAGAACTGCCTCAAGGGGAATGTTAGCAAAATGTTAGCTAAAGGACAAGGCTATCGCGGGCTTACCCCTTGGGGAACGCGGGGAAGCGATGCTGAACTTCCAAATTACTTTCTTGCTGTAGTATAATTATAAGGATATAGCCATCCTTTATGTCGCCACTATCGACGGTCTAACGGGCCTTGTTGCTATGGGGCCCGATATTTACGATAGGGGGAAATTGATGGCAGTTCTGCAAGAGCGATTCATAAGCTTTGGGAGGGAGCAAGATGTCTAAACCAGCATCTGGTGAGAAGGATATTTTCCTGCTGCAACTGGAGGATGTTTCGCGATCATATCAGATGGGCCAGGTGGAAGTTAAAGCCCTCACTGGGGTGACCCTTAACATAGTCCGGGGGGAATTCATGGTCATCCTGGGGCCCAGTGGCTCGGGCAAAACCACGTTGCTGAATCTAATTGGCGGCATCGATTCCCCCACCTCAGGAAAAATCATAGTGGATGGTATTGAGATCACTGCGCTAGGCGATAAGGGCTTAACTGATTATCGACGTAACCACATTGGCTTCGTTTTCCAGTTTTTTAACCTGATCCCAACGCTGACGGCCAAAGAGAACGTCGAGTTTGCCGCTGAACTGGTCGAAAAACCCAGAGATGTCATGGAAGTGCTGGAGTTAGTCGGGCTGAAGGAGCGCGCCGACCACTATCCTAGCGAGCTCTCCGGTGGAGAGCAGCAGCGGGTGGCGATAGCAAGAGCCATGGTGAAGGACCCCCCGATACTGCTGTGTGATGAACCCACCGGCGAGCTGGATTTCGAGACCGGAAAACACATATTGAGCTCAATGCGTAGGATAAACGAGGTGGATCACAAGACTGTGCTTCTGGTTACCCATAACACCGCTATCGGGGAAATAGCCTACAGGGTGATCCGGCTCCGCAGCGGCGAGATCGTTGAGGTCAGGCAGAATCCCTCCCCGGCCGACCCACAGGAACTGAGGTGGTAGAGCACTGTGAACAAGCTTCAGCGTAAACTCGCTCGAGACCTTGCCGCCTCCAAGGGGCTGATCCTCGCAGTAGCCGTAGTAATCTTTCTGGGCGTGGCGCTGTTTGGAGCCTCCTTCATGGGATATCAGAATCTGAGAAGCTCCTATGACTACTCCTACGAAAGGCTCCGTTTTGCAGACTTCACCGTCGAAGTTGTAGAGGCTCCAAGCGATGCAGTGGAGGAGTTGGAGGCGATACCGGGGGTCGAGGCGGTTACCGGCAGGGTGAACACCGACATGGCCCTTGAACTTCCAGGGGAGGAGGGAAAGAGGGTTGAGGCGAGGGTGATATCCTTGCCCTCAGGTGAGCGTGCTGCGGTCAACGATGTCAAAGTGGAAGAAGGCTCCTACTTGCAGGGAGACGATGGCAACGTATTGCTGGTGGAGAAGAGCTTCGCCAAACATCACAGGTTGAATCCTGGGAATACCGTATCCCTCATCGTAGATGGCCAGGAAATCAGCTTCCAGATCCCCGGATTCGTCCCCAGCCCGGAGTATATCGGGGCGGCCAAGAGCCGGCAGGAGATTCTGACATCCCCGGAAACCTTTGGAGTTGTTTTCGTTTCCCAGGAAACGGTGAGCGAGCTAGTGGATAAAACATCCATTAATGAGTTTTGCTTTCTCATTGATGAGGGCACAGATAGGGACATCATAATCGCCCAGGTTGAAGATGAGCTGGCGTCCTACGGAGTGATGGAGGTAGTTACTCAGGAGGAGCAACCCAGCTATGCTGCCCTCGAGCAGGACTTGGAGGGGTTTGGGGCAATGGCAGCGGCCTTTCCGCTTCTCTTTCTCAGCGTAGGGGCGCTGGCGACATATATTCTGCTTACCAGAATTGTCCACAACCAGAGAGCGCAGATTGGCCTGATGCGAGCAGTGGGTTATTCCCGCCGACAGGTGCTGGTTCACTACCTGAGCTTTGCCCTAGTGATCGGAGTTGTAGGCGCTCTCAGCGGGGCCATAGCTGGCTATTTGCTCTCCGAGGCAATAACAAACTTCTACATCGGCTTCCTGGGGCTCCCGTTCACAAAGATCGAAATGCAATGGCTGGCAGTAGCGGAGGGTATATTTATAGGAATCCTCCCGTGTATGATTGCTGGGATCCTGCCTGCCCGTTCTGCCTCTCGAATCAGCCCTGCCGAGGCCATGCGCACTCCGCCACCTGCCACTGGCAGGAAGATCCTGCTAGAAAGGCTCTTCCCCTTCCTTACCCGGTTATCATCCCTGTGGAAAATTCCGCTGCGCAACATCTTCCGCAACCGACGCCGTAGCCTTTACACAGTTATCGGCGTGACTTTTGGTGTCAGTCTTATTCTGGTCTCGGCCGGCATGATGGACTCGGTTGATGCCCTCATAGATCTCCAATTCAATGACATTCAGAGATATGATGCTCAAATTACCTTTGCCCAGGCTCAACCCACAGCTCTGGTCGATGAGGTAAATGGATGGGACGAAGTTGAGGAGGCGCAACCTGTCCTTCAGATGCCCATCAGACTGGAGCATGGAGAAAAGACATACTTCACTTTGGTGATGGGATTTTCTCCTGACTCTGAATTATACGGATTGCATTCCACCGGTGGTGGTGAGGTAAGAGTTAGCGATGAAAGAATCTTATTGAGTGAAGGCTTGCAAAAGACACTGGATGTAGATGCCGGCGATATTATCACACTTCGTTCCTCATTCGCGCTCCAACAGGTCGAGGTAGCCGGGTTTGTGAAGCAGCCCCTGGGCAGTTTCGGGTATGTCACTGTGGAGCAGGCGCAGGAGCTGGCCGGAGGTCAGGATATAATCAGCGGCCTGATGCTGAATGTCAAGCCAGAGTATTTAGATACCATAAGAGAAAAGGCTAACCAGATTCCGGCCACTGCCTCTGTGGAGCTGACTGCAGAAACCAAGGGGGAGATCGACGAAATGATGGACCTTGGTATGGCCATAATGTGGATAATGCTTGCCTTTGGCGCCACTCTGGCTCTGGCTATCGTTTTTACCACCGTGACGGTAAATATCCTGGAGCGCCGCCGTGAGATCGCTACCATGCGCACTCTAGGAGAGGGTAAGACCAGGATAGCAGGCATGATCACCGTTGAGAACCTGCTGTTAGGCCTGGCAGGACTCATCCCTGGAGTTCTACTGGGCTATGGGTTGTCACTATACTTCTTCGGACTTATGCAGACCGATATGTTTAGCTTCGATCTGGTCATATTCCCCACCACATATGTGTTGACTGCCGGTGTGGTCATACTTATTATGCTGATTTCCCAGCTTCCCGGCATACGCCAGGTTAACCGCCTCAATCTGGCACAGATGACAAAGGAGCAGGCAACCTAGGGACTAGCGACATCGGTTATGTCATGTAACAGGAGTGGATCCAGTAGTCTAGCAGAAGCACAGGCTACATCAATGTCTGGGTAGCTCCAACCTATCATGGCTCATTCGAACATCCCACTATTGGGGGCATTCTAATTCGCTTCACGAGATGCCACTGATGATGCCAAGAACCAAAGGCAGAGCAGCTTAAAGAGGCGCTTGAGGGCGAGCTTGGGGCCTACGACCTTCTTTGGTAGGTCCTACGACTTTTTTCGGCATTGAAAATCCTACCAAGGGCGCTTCTGCTGTTGGGCAAATAGTGCTATGGTGGTTAAAGATCGATAAAATTGAATAAAATAGTTGCATCAGACGATCGGTGAGTAAGCTCGGGAACTTCTTATTTAAGGAAGGGGTGAAATGATGCCAAACGCTCCACAACTGCAGTGCGACATTTGCGGCTTTTTGGCGGAGACGCCACAAAGTCTGTCAGCGCATAGGCAATTCAAGCATGGTGTTGCGCCGCCCTGCAAACCTGAACACGCTGACCATTCCTCTGGCGACATTGCCCCTGGCCGGTACCTGGATCAGCGCATAGACGAAGTTATTGGGAAGCTTCATGATTCCAGCACCGCTGAACTTAACGGGTTCTCCGACGAGCTGCTCGTTGCCTGGGTTCACGAAAGCGCTCTCAAGCAGCCTCTATCCGACCTAGAAGCGCTTTCAAAGAGAATAGCGGGTCAGCACTCAGCGATCGTCAAGCACCTGACTGAATTGTATAAACTATGCGAAGCGTTGAAGGCTGCTCAGCGTGCTACTGATAATGAAAATGCAACGCTGAGCGAGCAGCTCAAAGGGTTGAATGAGCAAATGAGCAAGCTCGCTCAGCAGGTTAGCAATGCTGACAGGCTTACTAAGCAGCGAAGTGTTCCTATTCGGCAGCGCTATAGCTGAAACTAGTGCCGCTGAAAGAGCACTTGGGCGAACGAGGTGAGCTGCAAAATACGTGTCAGGCAAAGGCCTGCAAATAATCACTTGTTTTGAGAGGATTTGCCTTCACAATAATTTCTCCAATGCATCTGCTTTGAAAGGCTTTCCATGACCAGGATAGATCCACTTTGCGCCTCTCTCTAAAAGTAACCGCCAGCTTTCTTTCACAGCACCAGTATCTTCGGCGAAAACCGACATGCCGGGACCAATGCGAAGGGGAAGGCCATTCATAGCCAAATCCCCTACAAATGCATCACCTGTGTCTAACAATAAACTCATCGAACCTAATGAATGCCCAGGGGTGTAGAGAACTTTCCCATGGATACCATAGGATTCCAAGGGAAATTCCTCATCTTCCAGCACCAAATCTACGGACGTACCAGGAAAATTCACCAAAGGGATGTATATCTTGAGTATTGCTCCAAAGATCTTGCCCCGTAGGCTAATCCCAGGTGGTAGTGGTTTAAGAGCTTGTTCCACCCAATCTTTTTCACGCTGATTAATAGCAACTTTACCGCCTGTTAATCTCTTCAGTTCATGTACTGAACCGATATGATCCCAATGGCCGTGAGTTAGTAGAATGAGGGAAATATCTTTGGGTTCAATGGATAGGTCTTTTAACGTCTTCAGAAATTTTCCCTCTTTATTTGGCGTACCCGCATCAACTAGAATCACACCTTCCTCTTTGATCAAATAACAGTTGGCTATACCTAAGGAGAATCGATGGATTTCCGTCTTCATTGTTTCCCCCTCTGCTAATTATAGTTTGCCGCTTTCGGCTAACAGCCATATAGACGAACGCTGGGTTCGCCTAATCCGCTATCTTAGGTGGAATTGTAGGGTCTATACCAATGACTGTCAAACTTAGTGTGGTGGGCATGATCTATCAAGGGCAGGAGCTTAAGGAGAGGAACTTCCCCTCGGCTGCGCTTTCAAGTTCCTTCTCCAGGAGTGCCCTTCATCTCAGCGCCAGCTTTGGCACGCGCCGCGGGACCCGTTTCAGGAATTAGCAGTCCGGCGATAACGAGGAGAAAGGGGAAAGCGCAAGTTATCCCCAGGGCTAGCTTAAGGGAGCCAAAAGCGTCGGCAACATGTCCTACTATTATCGGCCCCATGGCGCCTCCCGCAGTAAACACCGCAATCATAAAGGCCGTGGCCACTGCCACTTGATGAGGCTTTACCCCCGGTAGCTCGTAGGGTATGGTCATTATGATGGGGAAATACATCTCCGAGAGGCCCCACAGTGCCCATAGAAGAGCGATCATGTGGTAGGAGTGAGAGAAAAGTATGCCCAGAGTCAGGAAGGGCAAAAAGATTCCCGGCACCCAGATCAAAGGCTTCCGCCGGCCGATCTTTTGTGAGATGATAGCACCGAGTAAACAGCCAATCGTAAACCCCCAGTAAGAAATGCCCAAAACGTAGCTGGCCCTCTCGATGGAGATGATCCCTTCTGACACGGCATATTGTGGCCACAAGGTTTCCATGGCTCCAAAGCAGATCATGTCGCCAGCTACTCCAATGCCCAGCAGCCATAGGATCCGCGACTTCAAGAACGGTTTAATAGACGATAGTGTTGAGGTCTCATCACGTCTCATCTCTGAGGCAGTAACAGGGTTTTCCCGGCCGAGGAAGACCCAAACGAAGAGAATAACGGCTTGAATAGAGCCGAAGAGGTAAAAGGCATTCCTCCATCCATTGAGTGCGTCCATAATATCGCCCATAAAGAATACAGTAATGGCTCCTGCTGCTCCCATGCCTACAGTCACCACTGAGTTCACCATGGTGACCTTCTCCAGGGGGAACCACTGCTGTATTAGAAGGGGCCGGGCAGGAAAGCGCGCCAGACCGATAGCCATAAAGGCAACGCGGCTCAGCATAAGCACCCAGTAGTCGGGGGCCCAGCCTTGAGCGAATAGTAGAGGTACCTCGAAAACGGCGGCTATAGTAATAAGTTTCTTAGGGCTGTAGCGGCCCAACCAGGAAGCTGCGGGGATGGCGAGGATGGCAGGCACCATCCAGTTGATCGAGCCCAGCCATCCCGACTGACGGAGGCTCATCCCCAGGTCCCCGCTCATGACAGGTATCATGATCCCCAGGGAAAAGGTGACCCCCCAGACCAGGGAATCGAGAGCCAGAAACGCTCCTATTACCACCCACCCGTAATTCCATGATCTTCCTCTAGGGGGTTCCATACTGTTAGCGCTCAAGCCGGACTCACCATCTATTTTGTTGACCTTGTCTAAGGTTACTCCTGGGTGGCCTTGAGACAGGCAAAGAGAGGATTGTCACGGATTTGTTATATCAATTTTGGATGGTACCGCGGTCACTGCTCATCCTGAAATGGTGATACTCAGCTAACTTGGCCAGGGCAGTCGCTGCTCGTGGGATACCCTGATAGACTGGAACTCCGGCCCCGAGGAGTTCCAGTTGCAGCATAGCCCTAGCCTGCTCTAGCTCGGGCTCATTCCGGTAGCGCCTCCAGCTGACTACGTAGGGTTTGTTACAGGTGTGATCTCTTGCCGAGGTAGCCAGATAGGTGGCTAACTTTGCAATATGATTTCCTTGGGCAATATCATATAGCCAATCAAGGTGAAGAGAGATAATCAGCATGTCGATGAGAGGGTCAACTGATACTGCCTCCAGAGCACGCTCCATGATGCTCATATCGCCGAAGAAGATATCAGCATCGAGCGGGTTCATGATGCTGTTTCCGGCAGGAGAAATAAAGCTCCGCAGTTCCTTCAGCGTCTCCGGGCTCAGTGTGGGCACTTCCAGACCTGCCCTGGCACAGGCATCAGCCGCGGCAACACCAACTCCGCCACCGGTGCCTACTATCGCGACGCGGCGACCCTGAGGAGGGCTGAGATGGAGAAAGGCCAGGGCGACATCGGCCATCTCCTTCAGGGAGTTGACCCGCACTGCGCCGCTCTGTTTGAAGAAGGCGTTCCAGACATTCTCTCCTCCGGCTAGGGAGCCGGTATGGGAGGCCACTGCTCTAGCCCCTGACTCCGTCAGTCCTCCCTTCAGGATGATCATCGGCTTTGTTCGATTAATCTCTTTCACCAGCCTGAGCAGCTTGCCGCCATCCTTGACTCCCTCCAGGTACATGGTGATGATCCCAGTCTCGGCATCATCGGCGAGGTACTCGAGGAAGTCGGTGCTATCTAGCGTCAGGGCATTTCCATAGCTGATCGCCTTGCTGAAGCGAATGCCCAATTGACTGGCATAGTTTGCAAAGTCTCCAGCATGGCCGCCACTTTGGGTGACAAAGGCGACAGGACCGCTCTCCGCAGGGGCAGGCGTCCAAGTAACCAGTCGAACCTTAGGAACGTAGAGCCCCATGCAATTGGGTCCAACAACCCGGAGATTACCGCTGTGGGCTATTTCCTCGATTTCCTTTTGAAGTTTTATTCCCTCCTCCTCTCCCGTCTCCTTGAAACCGGCGGTAAAGATGTGGACATTCTTATTGCCAGAGGCAATGCAGTCCTTGAGCGCCTCGGGCACTGCCGGTGCTGGCACTGAGATGATGACTAGGTCTATGGGTTCGGGCACGGATACAAGATTGGGGTACGCCTTTAAGCCATCGATTTCAGCGGCATTGGGGTTGATCGGATAGATGCGCCCGGAAAAGCCAAACTGTCGAATGCACCCCAGCAATCCTAACCAGCCTTGCCCTGGCTTCGTCCGCGATGCTCCAATGACAGCAATCGTTGTCGGGTGGAACATGACTTCAAGATCGGGATCCCATGCCATAAACTGCTTCCTTTCACTCACACAGGCTATTCTTGCATTGACGCATTTCTGCGTCCAAACCATTATAGCAGCTTTCCCTTGGCCGAGTAAGGGAAACGCATGGTGGGAATAGGCCACAATCCATCAGATTGTTGGGCTCGGGAGTTTGCTATGAAACTGAGGACGTCAAGGAAGGGATGAGGGCCTTTCTGGAGAAAAGGAAGCCCGAGTTTTCTGGCGGGTAGTTAGACGGACTGCAATAGTTCGCGAGCAACAATCCTGTGATGGAAGGTGGTATCTCCAAAGGCATAGCCGCCTGCTTTGGCTCTACGGTAGTAAAGGTCTACATCGGAATCGCGGCAAAAGCCAATGCCGCCATGAATCTGATGCCCGAGGAAGGTAACCCGGCGGCAGGCTTCACTGACCCATGCCTTAGCCATGGACACTTCCATTGTGACTGGAAGCCCCTCGCTGATCTTCCATGCCGCTTCATAGGTTATGAACCTAGATCCATCGACATCGACGAGCATATTGGCACAGTGATGTTGAATGGCTTGGAAACTACCTATGGGGCGATCAAACTGCACCCTCTCCTTGGCATAATTGACGCTCATCTC
>Ga0114920_10001802_pt1 | contig 10028 bp, 9 predicted proteins | sample ChitaG_FD_88683 | JGI IMG/M metagenome (GOLD analysis project Ga0114920, IMG submission 88683) | Deep subsurface microbial communities from South Pacific Ocean to uncover new lineages of life (NeLLi) - Chile_00310 metaG | ecosystem: Environmental > Aquatic > Marine > Oceanic > Sediment ...
ATACCTTATGTATTCATATGGTACCAGGGTTCTTAAAATGGAGAGGGAACTCACCCTGCCCATAGCGGCGGCAACGTCAGTCTGCGGTGTTTCAGCCGCTATTGCCATCGGTGCTGCCTGTAAAGCCAAACAGGACCACATAACCATTGCTGTAGGACAGACACTAATATTCACCGTGCTGATGATGGTGGCTATGCCTGCCCTTTGCCGGCTCTTTGGTTTCAGTGAACTCATATCCGGTGCCTGGATTGGGGGAACGGTCGATTCTACTGGTGCTGTTCCTGCCGCTGGTGAGATGATAGGCCCACTAGCTATGGAGGCGGCAGTAACCATTAAGATGATTCAGAATGTGCTAATCGGCTTGATTGCCTTTGTGGTGGCAACAATATGGGTAACCAGGGTAGAAAGAGTTCCCGGGGCGGTAAGACCAAGCCCCTGGGAGATTTGGTTCAGGATGCCAAAATTCATCGTAGGCTTTATAATCGCCTCCCTGGTTTTTTCGTTTGTGCTTATGCCAATGATGGGTGACGAGGCAGTAAGTGACATTCTGAAATTCTCCAAGGTCTTTCGTAAGGAGTTCTTCTGCCTGGCCTTCGTAAGCATCGGGCTTGACAGTAACTTTAGAGAATTAGGCAAGTATTTCAAGGGAGGTAAGCCACTAAACCTATACTGGGTAGGGCAAATCTTTAACATCCTCTTAACCCTTTTGGTTGTATGGCTGATGTTTGGTGGGGTTCTATGGGCTGTTCCTGCTTTTTAGTTAATAGTTAAGCTTTTAGCATCAAAAAGACAAAAACGGAGTAGGGCGATTCGAGCCTACGAACCCCCTAGCAATATACTTCTAGTAACATATTAGAAGTGTAAGTCGTCAGCGAAAATGGCACAGTTTTTGGGCTTGAATTAACGGACACTTTAGGGATATGGACAAGCTTGACTCAACAAAGTAAAATAATACCGAGGAAAGGAGCAAGAAGTGTCCGGGGAATTACCAAGTGCCATTTTGAAAGCAGAGTCCCGCACTAAGGAAATAAGGAGCTTCATTAAGCAGTTAAGGCGCATTACTAGGCGTAAATTCACGCCGGAAGAGAAGATTCGCATTGTACTGGAAGGGGTCCGCCACGAGTACCGATAAGGGATTTATGTCGCAGGGAAGTCATCCGGCGTAATGTATATTATGCCTGGCTAAGAGACTTCATGGAAGTCGGTAAGGAGAGGTTGGCCCCGGGGCACGGTTAGTGACGCCATCGAAGAAGGAGTGTTTCTGGCTGGCAGCGCAATCGGGATGAAGCCCATCCCGGATTGCATCTCCGACGGTAACATAGTAGCCGCCAGAGCAGCTGCTTTTCTAAGAAAGCAGGTAATACCGCAAGGATTTTACTAAAAGTATACAGGTCAAGACCTTTTCCTGAAGAAAGTCAAGAAGGGGGGAGAAAATGAGAGTTTTCATAGCTGGCGTAGACGGTTATCTAGGCTGGCCATTAGCCCAGTATCTGGCAGCACGAGGCCATGAAGTTGCCGGATGTGATTTATTCCTGCGGAGAAAATGGGTGGAGGAAATAGGCTCTCATTCCGCTATTCCTATCAAGCCCATGGAGGAGAGGTTAGTAGCTTTTAAGGAGAACTTTGATAAGGAACTTATCTTTAAAGAGGGAGACCTGAGGAACTATGATTTTGTCGTCGAATTCTTCCAGTCCTTCCAGCCCGAGGCAATCGTGCATTTAGGCGAGGTGCCCTCGGCTCCCTATAGCATGATTGATGTGCATCACTGTGTCTTCACCCAGACGAACAACCTGGCCGGAACCCTGAACATCCTTTATGCCATGAAGGCTATCTGTCCACAAGCTCACCTGGTGAAACTGGGAACCATGGGGGAATATGGCACGCCTAATATAGACATTCCCGAAGGATTTTTCACCATAGAATACAGGGGAAGAACCGATACCCTTCCCTTCCCTCGTCAGGCGGGAAGCTGGTATCATCAGACAAAGGTTCACGACTCCCACAACATTATGTTTGCCTGCAAAATCTGGGGGACCAGGTCCACAGACATCATGCAAGGGGTAGTCTTCGGCACCAGGATAGATGAAATGGGAGAGGATGAGAGGCTCTTGACCAGGTTCGATTTTGATGAATGCTTTGGCACAGTAATGAACCGCTATTGTGCTGAAGCTGTTATAGGTCATCCCATATCTCCCTTTGGAGCAGGCAAGCAGACTAGGGGATTCCTGCCCCTCAGAGATTCCATGCAGTGTCTAACCATTGCCATAGATAATCCTCCCAAGGAGGGCGAATATCGAACCTTCAATCAGTTTGAGAAAGTGTATTCGGTAAGTGAACTGGCGGAAAAGGTAAAGAAAGTGGGAGATGAATTCGAACTGAATGTGGAGATAATGAATCTGGAGAACCCCCGGATAGAAAAGGAGCAGCACTACTATAATCCTGACCACCAACATCTCCTTCATCTCGGCTATAAACCCACCCACGATATGGAGCAGGAGATGAGGATAATGATTCAGGACCTGATCAAATATAAGGACAGGATTGAGGAGAAGCGGGAACTCTTAATACCCAGTGTCAGATGGGATGGCACAAGGAGGAAGTCAAGATTCCTGAGCGAAGCCAAGTCTTGAGATAAATGCTCTGATAGCCGGTGGGGGTGGTTTTACTGGCAACGAATTCGACGGATCACTTCTCTTGCAGATTTAAAAGTCAACATTAAGGGTTTCTCTATGCTTTTAGGGAATATAAGGCAAGCCCGAAACTCAAGCGTAGGAGGAGAACTAGCTCATCATGGTTAAGAATTCAACGACAGGCAAGAAAAAGACGGCATTCATCACCGGCATGACCGGGCAGGATGGTTCTTATCTAGCAGAGTTTCTGCTAGACAAAGGTTACAGCGTTTTCGGAATCGTAAGAAGATCCAGCTCTTTTAATACCGGCAGGATAGATCATCTTATAGAGAACTACCCACCTGATAAATTTGAATTCTACAGAGGCGATATCACCGATATTAATTCCTTAATAGGCATGTTGAAGCAAACTGAGCCTGATGAGATATATAACCTGGCAGCGCAAAGTCATGTTAAAGTCAGTTTTGATATGCCCGTTTATACTTTTGATACTGTGGCTTCTGGAACACTGAAATTGTTAGAGGCAGTCAGATCTCTGGGATTGAAATGCAAAATCTATCAGGCCGGGAGTAGTGAAATGTTCGGCTCCTCTCCTTCTCCTCAAAACGAGAACACCCCTTTTCGTCCCAGAAGCCCTTACGCTATAGGAAAGGTAGCTGCCCATCACCTTTGTTTGAATTATCGTGAGGGATACAATATGTGGATTGCCAATGGGATTTTATTCAATCATGAGAGCCCCAGAAGGGGAGAAACCTTTGTAACCAGGAAGGTTACCAGAGCAGTCTCCAGGATCAAGCTAGGAATACAAGAGCGGTTATATCTGGGGAATCTAGAAGCCAAGAGGGACTGGGGTTATGCTCCCGATTTTATTGAAGCTATGTGGCTTATCCTTCAACAGGATGAGCCGGATGACTTTGTGGTCGCCACCGGTGAAACACATAGCGTAAGGGAGTTTGTGGAGAAGGCTTTCGAATATGTTGGCTTTGACCTCGTATGGGAAGGGAAGGGGCTTACGGAGAAAGGCGTGGATAGCAAAACAGGAAAGGTTTTGGTGGAAGTGGATCCCATATACCTTCGTCCTACAGAAGTGGAGTTACTGCTGGGGGATGCCACCAAGGCAGGGGAGAAACTGGGGTGGCAACCACGGGTGAGGTTTAAGGAACTGGCGGAGATAATGATGGATGCAGATATGAGGAGAGAGAAGATGCTTCTTGAGGGAACAAGAGCTTTCGATGAGGAATGGCGCACACATATATAAGGGGAGACAGATGAAGGTAGCTGTAGCTGGAGGTTTCGGTTTTCTGGGCTCTAATATCGTCAGGAAGCTTGATGAGGGAACGTATGAACCCCTGCCTTTTAGCCGAAGGACGGGTGTTGATATAAGGAGCTTTGACCAGATTAACGAATTCCTCGCTCAGAATAGACCTGAGATAGTAATCAACTGCGCGGCTCATGTCGGTGGGATTTCCTACAATGCTTTAGCCCCCATAGAGGTCTATGAAGATAACCTCCTTATAGGGTTCAATCTGGTCAGAGCCTGTTGTTTGAATGGGGTAAGGAAACTTGTGAATATCATGCCTAACTGCACCTATCCCGGGGTAGCTGAGGTCTACAGGGAAGATGAGTGGTGGGATGGAGAAATGCATGAAACCGTGCTAACCTATGGCATGCCAAGGAAGGCAGTATGGGTTCAATGCTGGGCATATAATCAGAAGTATGGATTTAACAGCATCCACATCGTGCTCCCCAATCTATATGGACCCGGGGACCATTTTGACCCGGTTCGCTCCCATGCCCTGGGCGCCTTAATAAAGAAGATTGTTGAAGCCAGGGTGAAAAACACCCCCACTGTGGAAATCTGGGGGACGGGAAATCCGGTAAGAGAGTGGGGATACATAGAAGATGCTGCCGAAGGCATAGTGCTCGCCATGGAGAGGTATGATGACATAGCCATACTAAATCTTGGCGAGGGAAAGGGCTATACCATAAAAGAGATAGCGCAGATGATCCAGGAAGCCGCCGGCTGGGAGGGTGAGTTTGTCTTTGACCCAACTCGCCCCGATGGGGCTCCCAAGAAAGTTCTGGATGTGAATAGGATGCGAAAAATACTAAACTGGGCGCCAAAGACCCCCATAAGAGAAGGGATAAAGAGGACGGTCGCATGGTATCAGGGGAATATAATCCAGAAAGAGGAGAACGGCGGATGAGCGGGCAGAGAGTAATCGAGGCCGGGGGTCGAAGGCTGGCTATCTATCTCCCTGCCTCTTCGTGGGTGAAGGGTCTGACTTTTTTCTCCGAAGATAAAGATGTTCTCCAGGTGGGAGTATGGGGATATGATAAAGGTAAAAGACGTCAACCTCATATACACAACGAGGTAAGAAGGGATATCTCGAGAACGCAGGAAGTGATATTTGTGAAGAGCGGGAAGATAGCTGCTAATATCTTTGACGAGAAAGGAGATTTTGTAGAGCGCATCGAGCTCGGTTCCGGAGATACCCTTATCTATCTCCAAGGCGGCCATGGATATGAGATACTTGAGGATGATACCTATGTCTTAGAGGTCAAAAATGGTCCCTACCCCGGGGCGGAAGCGGACAGGAGGAGGATCGAATGGAAGGGGAAGCCATGAAGAGGATAAATCAGATAGAGCCATGGATAGGGGAAGAAGAAAAAAGAGCCTTAATGGAATATCTAGATTCGGGTGGATGGCTTACTGAATTTAACAAGACAAGAGAATTCGAGAAATTAATTGCTGACTACGTCGGCAGCAAATATGCCTCGGTAGTAAATAACGGCACCATCAGCCTGATTATTGCGCTTATGGCTCTGGACATCGGCAATGGAAACGAAGTTATCGTGCCCGATTTAACCATGATAGCTTCAGCCAATGCGGTTGCCCTGGTGGGTGCTAAACCAGTATTGGTTGATATTGCCCCTTCAAACCTGTGTCTTGACCTCAAGAGAGCTGAGGAGGCTATTACTCCTCGAACCAAGGCTATAATGTATATAAGCTTTAATGGACGCTGCCACGATATGAATAGGGTGGTAGCTCTCGCCGGTAAGCATGGTCTTTATCTTATTGAAGACGCAGCTCAATCCTTAGGCACCAGATATCAGGGTAAGCACCTGGGTGCCTTTGGAGAAATCGGGAGTTTCTCCTTCAGTTTTCCCAAAATCATCACCACTGGTCAAGGTGGCGCTTTAGTTACCGATAACGAAGAGCTTTTCCGCAAAATATCAATGATAAAAGATTTTGGGCGTCCCCAAAGTGGTGTGGATTATCATGAAATTATGGGGTTTAACTCAAAATTTACCGACCTCCAAGCTGTAATTGGCATCGAGCAGATGAAGAAGCTGGAGTGGAGGGTGAAAAGGAAGAAACAAATCTACCAGCATTATCACAACCTTCTACAGGATATAGAGCAAATAGGATTCATAGATACAAATTTGGATGATTGCTCCCCTTGGTTTATTGACATTATAGTCAAAGAAGAAGGGAGAAGAGATGATTTGGCTCAGTTCTTAAACGAGAGGAGAATTGGCACCCGCCCCTTTTATCCGGCAATTCATACTCAGCCACCGTACTCTCATATCAAAGGTGATTTTAAGAATTCGGAGTATATCTCCCGGAGAGGATTATGGCTACCATCTTCCTCCTTTTTGAGTGATGAGGATATAGAAAGGGTATGCAGCGAAATTAAAAGTTTCTTCGTAAGCTAAGCTGATGAAATTGCTCATAGTCTGCAATACTATTGACCTTAAATACGGGATGGTAGCGCCAACCTGGTGGCAGCTGTGTAAGGCATTACACGAGATAGGAAATGAGGTAATCGTTACGCCTTATCTCGGTCACCCTGTACAGTCCTTATGGTGGCGTACTTATCCCAATCCCTGCCTGCGAGAAAGCATGCTCTACTATTCCCTCGTTGACAGGACACAGTTGAAATCAATCGGCGGCAAGGGTATTTTCTCCCATTTGAGCCTGGCTATCATCAAGAATTACATCCGTCCCAGGTGGGAAAGGCATCTATGGCGAATATTGGAGCGTGAAGGCAATATAGAAGCCATCCTGTTTGCCAATGTCCCCTTGAACCATATAGCCGGCATCCCCGCCAAAATCAAAGCCCGAAATAATATCCCCATTTTATACTATGACGGTGATTTACCCACCAGTCTGCCTGCTTACGCGCAGAACAATGCCTTTATCTTCGACTATTACCCCGGCGCTGACCTCGCTGAATATGACGTTTTCCTGAGCAGTTCCAAGGGTGCTGTGCCGATGTTGCAACAGATGGGGGCAGAAAGAGTGGAAGTCTTCTACTACGGGGTTGACCCGGAGTTATATTCCCCTATACAGATAGAGCAAGACATGGATATTTTCTATTATGGGCGAGACCATCGGACAAAGGAAAACAGGATTGACTATATGATTACCCAGCCCTCCAGGGCTCTGCCGGATTACTACTTTTTAGTGGGTGGCAGGAGTCCGCAGGTTGACCTGGGAAACGCCAAAACCTGTGATTCCCTCCCCATCAGCACCTGGAGAAGTTATTGCTGCCGCAGCAAGATAAACCTTAATATCACCAAGCACATTGACGCCGAGACCTACGCTACCTCAAGCATGCGCCCCTTTGAACTGGCATCCATGGGCTGCTGCGTGGTTACTGACTCCTATAATGGTCTGGAGGAGTGGTTTGAGGTAGGCAAAGAGATGTTCATGGTGCACAATGCCGAAGAAGCAGTAGAAACCTATAAGACGCTTTTAGCCTCAGAGGAATTGAGACGAAAAACCGGCATACTGGCCAGGGAAAGGGTGATTAAAGAGCATACTACCCAACACCGGGCCAAGCAGCTTCTTGATATATTGCAGGAAATTAACAAAGGCATATGAAAATAGTCATCATCAGGTCGTGCCTGGAAACGCTCACCCCCAGAGCAACTAAAAATGCAGAAGCACTCGCTTCCGTGGGGCATGATGTCACGATACTGGCCTGGGATAGAGAGAATAAAAACCCTAAACTGGAACGCAAGAACGGGTACCAGGCTCGTCGATTCAAATTTAAAGTACCTTACGGACCTATGGTCCTTCTTTATTTGCCTATCTGGTGGTGCTTTGAGTTCTTCTGGCTCTTAATGAAGCGCTGTGATGTAATCCATGCGATGGACCTCGATACCATTATACCCGCAGTAATCGCTGCTAAGATAAAAGGGAAGCCGGTGATTTATGAATTGGCAGATATCTATGAATATATGATGCCTTTACCTTCAATTCTACGTAGAATGTGTGTCTATGTAGATAAAATTTTTATGCGCCTTGCTGACGCTGTTATTGCCGAGAGTAAATCGGCGATAGAGGGGCTGAACGGGATCCCTAACGACAATGTGATCGTCATTTATAGCTCACCACCTGATTTCCGAAAGATGTTAGGTGCCGCCGGCGGAAGAAATGATGTATTTATAATATTTTTTGCCGGTATACTTTCTAGACATTATCCGTTAAATTTAGATAAAGTTGCTACGGCTGTCAGATGTACTGAAGGCGTAAAATTAATCATCGCTGGATACGGCGACCAGGTGGAGGAGATAAAGGAATGGGCTTATGCTACGGACAAAATAGAGTTTCTTGGCAGAATAAGCTACACCGAGGTTTTGGAGAGAACTATGAACTGCGACCTGCTGTTTGCCATTCATGAGACCACCAGCCTTAACGTAAGGTATACCACCCCAAACAAGCTATTTGAGGCTATGATGAGTGGCAAGCCTGTTCTGGTAACTGAGGACACTGCTATGGCAGACATAGTGGAAGAGGAGAATTGCGGCCTGGTGGTGGCACCTCACAATGTTGAACAAATAAAAGAGACAATAGTAAGGTTAAGAGATAACCCTGAATTTTGTCGGGAGCTTGGTTCAAATGGCAGAAGGGCATATGAGCAACAATACAGTTGGGAGATCATGAAGCAACGACTGCTGGGCCTTTACCATAAGATAAGCAGCAGGATGGAAGCTGAACAGGAGGCTCCTCGACATTAGATAGAGGAACAAGGCCAAGTTGGAGTTTTTAGAACAGAAAGTAGATAATAGGACTTGCTAAAGCTCTAATATTTGTGAAGGAGAGCAATGCAACCTGATAAAAGGGATTTCGGAAAAGGAATAAGAATCGGAAAGAATGTAAGAATCAACGTTTCGGAGTACTTTAAGCTCGGTGACCGCAGCGTTATCAATGATAATGTACTGATCGAGGGGCGGCAAATAGAAATAGGGAAGGAAGCATGGATTGCTGAATATGCCCATATTGGTGGTGGAAGTTGCTTTGAGCCCCAATCCTGCTTAAAGGCAGGTGACTTCTTACACATGGGGAGGTTTTCTCATATAAATACAGCTAGGCGAGTGATCATTGGCAATGAGTGTGGCGTTGGCATGGGCACCAAAATCTTTACACATGGGGCGTACTTATCTGCCTGGGAAGGTTTCCCTACGCAGTTTGATAATGTTGAAATTGGAGATAGAGTTTGGCTGCCTAATGCATGGGTAAATCCCGGAGTAAAAATCGGGAGCGATGTAGTTGTTGCGGCTATGTCACTTGTCAATGATGACTTACCGAGTGGCTGTTTTGCTGGCGGGATACCAGCCAAGGTTTTGAAAGAGAATGTCTATCCTCGGAAATTAACCGAAAGCGAAAAGGAAGACCTGGTAAGCAGGATTGCAGTTGATATTGAGATGGAGCTAGACTACCAGGGCGGAGTGATTCAATTACAGGATCCAGTAACTAAGGGGAGAACTATCTTTAATCTAGACCAAAGGGAAATTCGTGGCGTAGGAAACAAGACAACTGAAAGGCTCAAGAATCAACTTCGACGATATGGTATCAGGTTTAAATATTATTTGGAAAAAGGAGAGTATCGTCCATGGTAATCTTAGCAATCGGAGTTCACCCGGATGATATTGAATTTGGTTGCGCTGGCACATTAGCAAGACATAAACAAAGGGGAGACTCAGTGCATATGCTGGTTCTTACTTTGGGGGAGGGCGGAGAAGCCCCACAAAAGATCAGGAAGGAAGAAGCTGAGGCATCCGCAGCGATACTTGGGGCTGATTCTATCGAGTTTGGTGGTATTTCAGCGTTTGATTTGTTTGTAGTCAGACATGAGTTTATAAAGGTCATTGAGGAAAGCTTGGCAAGGGTCAAACCTGACAGAGTTTATTGCCACACCCAACACGATAGACACCAGGTGCATGAAGCCGGAGCCAGGTGCTCGCTGATTGCGGCAAGATATGTGAAGGAAATATTTCAATTTGAGCTTCCATCTACCACTCCAGATTTTAAGCCAGGTGTATTCGTGGACATCTCGAAAACGCTGGACAAGAAAATTGAATGTATCAACGCATTTAAGAGCCAAT
>Ga0114920_10001803_pt1 | contig 10025 bp, 7 predicted proteins | sample ChitaG_FD_88683 | JGI IMG/M metagenome (GOLD analysis project Ga0114920, IMG submission 88683) | Deep subsurface microbial communities from South Pacific Ocean to uncover new lineages of life (NeLLi) - Chile_00310 metaG | ecosystem: Environmental > Aquatic > Marine > Oceanic > Sediment ...
AAAATTAAAAAACTTTTGATGGCCCAAAAAGAAAAAATGATTAATGGCATGAAAAGAAATGGAATTGATGAAAGAGTCGCCCAAAAAATCTGGGAATGGGTTCTACCCTTTGCCCACTACGGCTTCAACCGCTCTCATAGCTGCTCTTATGCTATGATTGCTTATCAAACCGCTTATCTTAAAACTCATTTCCCGGCCGAGTTTATGTCGGCGGTCTTAACTTCAGAAAAAGCCGACCTGGAAAGAATTGCGGTCTTAATTGAAGAATGTAAAAAAATGGGCCTTGAAGTTTTGCCGCCCGACATCAATGAAAGTTTTATGAATTTCAGCGTAGTCGGCGGGAAAAATCAGATTAGATTCGGGCTCTTGGCAATCAAAAATGTTGGCCACAATGTAGTAGAAGCAATTTTAGAGGAAAGAAAAATTAACGGTCCTTATGTTTCCATTAATGACTTTGTCTCCCGGGTAAATTCCAAAGATTTAAACAAAAAGTCTTTAGAGAGCTCAATTAAGGCCGGGGTTTTTGATAAGTTGGCAGAAAGAAATCAGCTTCTGGCTAATTTAGAAAAACTTTTAGAGTATGCCAGAGAAACTCAAAAAAACAAAAATAACGGCCAAAAGGGGCTTTTTGATGGCTTGTCTTCCAGCTCTCAGGGAATGAAACTTGCTTCAGCTACTCCTTGTTCTCTGGCAGAAAAATTGAAATGGGAAAAAGAACTGCTGGGGCTTTATATCTCCGGCCATCCTCTTAAAGAATATGAAAAAATCTTGGAAAAAAAATCCCTGCCTATCGTTAAGGTATCTCAGGATTTGGTTGGAAAATTAGTTAGCATTGGAGGAATTATTTCTGGAATCAAAAAAATTATTACCAAGACGGGCAAACCCATGCTTTTTGTTAATTTGGAAGACGAAACTAAAAAAATTGAGGTGGTGATTTTCCCTTCGGTGATTGAAAATTATCCAACTTTGTTTCAAGAAAATAAAATCGTCTTGATTCAGGGCCGGGTAGACACCAGAGACGGCGTCCCCAAAATCATCTGCAACCAAATCGAAGAAATCGTTGAAAAATAAAAACTACTTTTCCTCCTCTTTATTCTCGCGGCCTTTTCTACCCATATTACAGCATACCCTGTCAGATTTGTCAAGACTTGTTAGCAATTTTGGGTTTGATATAATGGGAATTGATGACAAGTATTGAGACTATTCGGCATTCTTTGGCGCATATTTTGGCTTATGCGGTCAAGGATCTTTATCCCGGGACCAAATTTGGTATTGGGCCTAGTATTGAGAATGGCTTTTATTATGATTTTGAGCTACCCCAGCCCATCACTCCGGCAAACCTTTCCAAAATCGAAAAAAAGATGAGAGAGCTCCTTAAACAAAATATCCCCTTCAAAAAACGAAAATTAACGAGAAACGATCTCGTTAATTTATTCGGAAATCAGCCGTATAAATTGGAATTAATTAAAGAGATGGGAAATAAACAAATGACGGTTTATCAAGGCGGAGAGTTTGTTGATTTGTGTAAGGGGCCTCATGTAAAGTCAACCAAAGAAATTAATCCTGAGGCTTTTAAGCTAACTAAGGTTGCCGGGGCTTACTGGAAGGGTTCAGAGAAAAACCCAATGTTGACTAGAATTTATGGAAAGGCTTTTAAAACTAAAAAAGAATTAGAAAATCATCTTAAAATTCAGGAGGAAGCAGAAAAAAGAGACCACCGGCTTTTGGGTAAACTCTTAGATTTATTTCATATTGATGAAAAATTTGGGGCCGGCCTGCCTCTCTGGCATCCCAAGGGAGCTATTTTGAGAAGAATTATTGAAGATTATTTAATCAAAGAACACCTTAAAAACAATTACCAAATCCTCTACACCCCCCACGTTGCCCATTTATCTTTATGGAAAACTACCGGCCACTGGGATTTTTACAAAGAGTATTTGTATCCCCCAATGAAGCTGGAGGGCGAAGATTATATTGTCAAACCGATGAATTGCCCAGGGCACATTTTGATTTATAAAACCAAGATTAGGTCATATCGTGATTTACCCCTAAGATGGTTTGAGTTAGGGACGGTCTACCGCTATGAAAAATCCGGGGTTTTGCACGGATTAACCCGGGTTAGGGGTTTTACCCAGGACGATGCTCATATTTTCTGTACCCCGGATCAGCTGGCCAAAGAACTAATTTCAATCTTAAGGTTTGGGATTAAGGTTCTTAAAACTTTTGGATTTAAGGATTTTGATGTTTATCTTTCTACCCGGCCTAAAAAATATGTGGGAACTCTAAAAAATTGGCAGAAAGCCGAAAACTCTTTAAAATATGCTTTAGAAAAAACCAAACTGAAATATCAGATTGACCCGGGAGAAGGGGTTTTTTACGGGCCCAAAATTGACATTAAAATTAAAGATTCTCTGGACCGGCCCTGGCAGTGCACAACTATTCAGGTGGACTTTAATCTTCCAGAAAAACTTGGAATGACTTATATTGCAAAATCGGGCAAAAAACAGCAGCCGCTTATGATTCACCGGGCTTTGGTGGGTTCTCTGGAAAGATTTATTGGGATATTGCTGGAACATTATGCCGGAGCTTTGCCTTTTTGGCTTTCCCCCGAACAGATTTGGATAATTCCGGTGGGAACCAGGCATAAAAAATATGCTAAAGAAGTTGCTGAAAAATTAAAAGATTTAAGAATAGAGGTTAAAGATGAAGCAGAAACTGTTTCTAAAAAAGTAAGAGAGGGAGAACTCCAAAAAATCCCCTATCTGCTGGTGGTGGGAGATAAGGAAGTGAAAGCAAAAGCGGTGAGAGTGAGAAAGAGGGGGAAAGGAGATATCGGAATAATGAAATTAACTAAATTCTTAAAAAAATGGCAGAGTTAACTCAATCCACCCAAAAACTAATCAGGGGCTATCAGGAGTGGTATCAAGCCCTTCAGCCAAAAGAAGGAGTGGCTACTTTGCACGTAGATGAAGTGGTTTCCAGGGTGGCTGCTTTTTATGAAAAAATGAAAGGAGTCATTGACTGGAGAGAAGAGCATCTTTTAAGAAAAACGGCAATTGGGAGAACTCTAAAAAGAAGGCTGCTCTTAAAAAAAGATGGTAAAGCTATGGCTGAATCCTTTATTTATGAATTAATCCGAGGAGGACATTTCCCTAATGATTTTATTCCCGAAACAAAAATTCAAGAAATCCAAAAAATAATTGATAAATATATTTTTATTATTGAAAATTCCCCTTCTCCCCCTAAAGAAAAAAAGAAATTTGAGCTCCACGACTGGCTGTTGGGAATTGCTGCCTGTGAAGTTGAAGAAACCCTAGCTCACCCTTTAAGAGAAAAAGCCCTGATGGACTATATGCAAGAAATAATGGAAGAAAGGATCAGGGTTAGAGAAGGAATTTTGGTAATTGGAGGATTATCTGGGGAGGAAAAAAATACCCAGATTTATATTGCTATCCAAAGAGCCCTTTTTAAATTAGACCCTCCTCTTATTAGTTATCATCTCTTAAAGCGGGGGAAGATAGGACTTGAAGAACTTACTAGAAATATCTATTTGATTTGGGAAAAAATTGAAAAAGAGTTAAAACATCCTTTGGCTGACAAATTTTATAATATCTGCGAGAGATACGATACGCCTTATCTGCTTTTGGGTGATATTATTTCTAAAAACCCTATGGAAGCAAAAGAAAAAATCTCCCAACCCGAAACCTTAGAAGACTTAATAAAAGAGAACTATAACCGGAGACTTAAAACACTTAAATCAAGGCTTGGCCGAGCGGCTATTTACGCTACGGTATCTATTTTTCTCAGCAACATTCTTGCCCTCTTGGCTATAGAAATTCCTTTAACCAATGTAATCGGCAAGTTTAATCCTTTGACCATAGTGGTAGATATTCTCGGTCCTACTTTTCTAATGTTTTTCTTGGTTATAACCATCAAGCCCCCCCAGAAAGGAAATTTTGAGCAAGCAGTAATGGAGGTTATGAAAATTGTTTATGAAAGAGAAAGAAAAGATGTTTATGACGTAAAGAAGCCCAAAAAAAGAGGATTTATTTTAAATGCAATAATCACTATTTTATATCTCCTAGCTGCTGCCATTTCTTTTGGTTTAATAATCTGGGGGCTTTCCCAAATAAATTTCCCATTGTTCTCCTACGTAGTTTTTATCGTTTTTATTTCTTTAATTGCTTTTGCCGGAGCAAAAATCCGTGAAAGGTCTAAGGAATTGCAAGTTACTGAAGAAAAAGGAACCCTTCTCGACTTCTTCATTGATTTATTCTCTCTACCCATTCTTCGATTAGGAAAGTGGTTATCAGCTCGATTTGCAAAATACAATGTTATTATGGTTTTACTTAACTCTTTTATTGATATGCCGTTTCAGGTATTTGTAGAATTTTTGGAACAATGGAGATCATTTTTAAAAGAAAAAAAGGAAGAAATACATTAAATTCACCCAAAGGTCGAGCTAAAAGTTACTAAATATAATAATTAGTTATGAACAGTTTAAAGGTGGTCTTTCTAAGTTTTGCTTTGCTTTTTGCTTTTGGAATAACAGTCCAAGGGATAGAAACCGTAGACACGCAAGAAGAACCAGGGGGAAAAATCATCATCATACCAAAAGCTATTGATATATCAGAAATGATTGCTCTTGATGAGAATGTTCAGCCCGGGGATCTCGAAGTTGCAGAACCCACCCTTCTGCCCGATCACCCCTTTTACTTTCTGAAAAACTGGGGTCGAGGAATTCGGGCTTTCTTCACCTTTGACCGGATCAAAAAAATTGAACTGCGGGAAAAATTTGCCAATGAAAAATTGATGGAGTTAAAAAAGATGGTTGAGGAAAAGAAAAATGCCAAAGCCATAGAAAAAGCAATTGAAAATTATCAAGAAGAAGTTGAAAAAATTAAGGAAACTTGCGAAAGAATAAAAGAAAAAGCAAAAGAAAATCCAAGAGTGGAAAGTTTCTTAGATAAGTTTACTGGCCATCAAATTCTCCATCAGCGAATCTTGCAAAAATTAGAAACTCAGGTGCCATCTGAAGTTCTTGAGAAAATAAAAGAAGCTAGGGAAAGGCATTTAGAAAGATTTGCTGAGGTAATGACTAAACTGGAAGATAGAAAAGAAAAAATCAGAGAGAGGCTGGAACAAAAGCTTGAAGAAATTAAAGGCAGCGAATTTAAAGACTTTAAAAATTTAGAGGTTCTTAAAGAACTTGAAGAAAAAGTACCAGAGGAGGCAAAAGAGGCAATTCGAAAAGCAAGAGAAAATACCCTACAGAGATTGGAAACTAAGATAGGGCAGCTCTCCGAAGAAACCCTGGAAAGATTCAAAGCTTATACGGAAACAATCAGCGGAACGAAAGAAATACAAATAGAAATCCTGGAAAATTTAGAGCTGAGGTTGGAAGAAAAACCAGAAATCCAACAAAAAATAATGGAAGCCAAAGAAAAAATCTTAGAAAAGTCTTATTGAAAGTAATGCCTCAATCAAGAAAACCAAACCCAGAAAAACGGCCTTGAAGAGGCTGTTTTTCTATTATATAATAATTGATATGAAATATTTTATTACCACTTACGGTTGTCAAATGAATAGGTCAGATAGTGAAAGAATTGCTGCTGATTTGGAAAATAAGGGATGGAAATCGGCTTCAAAAATTGATGGGGCTAATTTGATTGTGGTTAATATGTGCTCGGTAAGACAATCGGCCGTAGATCGAGTCTTTGGCATTAGCCAAAAACTCTCCAAACTTAAATCTCAAAATTCAAATCTCAAAACTACTTTAACGGGTTGCATCCTAAAAAAAGATAGAGTAAAATTCAGAAAGATTTTCGATGACTTAAAACCGCAACCATGGTTGTCTTATTACGTCAAACCAAAATATCAAAGTAATACCCGGGCTTATATTCCCATTTCTAATGGCTGCAATAACTTCTGCACCTATTGCGTGGTTCCTTACACTCGGGGCCCTTTGGTCTGTCGCGGCCCAAAAGAAATTTTAAAAGAAGCAAGGGAAGCTATAAAAAAAGGTTTTAAAGAAATCTGGCTTTTGGGACAGAATGTCAATGATTATTACCCCATTCCTTTTGCTGAACTATTAAGAAAAGTCGCAGCTATCCCGGGAGACTTTCAAATTAGATTTACTTCTCCTTATCCAATGAGCTTCTCTGACGAATTAATTGATCTAATGGCAAATTCCAAAAAAGTAGCTAAATATCTTAATTTACCGGTTCAATCCGGTGATAACAAAATTTTAAGGAAGATGAATCGACCCTACACCGTAGAACAATATAAGAAATTGGTTAAGAAAATTAGAAAAAGAATTCCTAATATTAACTTATCCACTGATGTTATTGTCGGCTTTCCCGGAGAAACAAAAAAACAATTTGAAAATACAGTTAAACTTTTTAAAGAAATAAAATTTAATATGGCTTATATTGCCAAATATTCTCCCCGCTCGGGAACAGCCGCTTTTCAATTAAAAGATAATGTTTCCCTTGGGGAGAAAAAAAGAAGAGAAAAATGTCTAAGAAACTTGTTGTCATCTTAGGGCCAACCGCTTCCGGAAAAAGCTCCCTGGCTATTAAGCTGGCTAAAAAATTCAATGGCGAGATTATTTCTGCTGATTCCAGGCAGGTTTATAAAGGAATGGATATTGGGACAGGAAAGGTCGGCAAAAAAGAAATGCAGGATATCCCCCATTATCTTTTGGATGTAGCTTCTCCTAAAAGAAGATTTACGGTAGTCCAATATCGAAAGTTAGCTCTCAGGGCTATTAAGAAAATTTTTAAAAAGGGTAAGGTTCCCATTTTGTGCGGCGGAACCGGTTTTTATATTCAGGCAGTAATTGATGGAATAGTCATTCCAGAAGTAAAGCCAGACTGGCGGTTGAGGTCAAGCCTCAGCCGGTTGGGGAGAGAAAAACTTTTTGGGCTATTAAAAAAGCTTGACCCCGGAAGGGCTAAAACCATTGAAAAAGATAACCCCAGACGATTAATCCGGGCAATTGAAATTGTAATTAAAACCAAAAAACCGGTTCCGCCCCTGAAAAAATCGCCACTTCCTTATCCGGTCTTAGTGCTCGGAATTAAAAAAACTGGATTCAAAGAATCAATTAAAAAAAGGTTTTTAAAATGGTTAAAAAGAGGTTTTGTTAAGGAAGTTAAAAATTTAAAAAAATCCGGCCTTTCATGGCAAAGAATTAGAGAATTTGGAATTCACTATCGAGTAGTAGTAGATTATCTTCAAGAGAAAATAAATTATCAAGAGATGGTAAAAAACTCAATAAAAGAAATCCAAAACTATGCCAAGCGACAAATGACCTGGTTCAAAAAAGACCAGCACATCCGCTGGATTAAAAACTACAAAGAAGCAGAAAAATTGGTGAAAAATTTTTAAAATAAATGGGCCGGTGCTGCTTCGCAACACCGGCCTTTCCAATGAGAATCGGATTTCAATTGTAAGGTGAAAGAGCGCTAGCTGGACGGGGTGCCAGCTTTTTACCATCCGGTCCCTGGACAGTGAAAAAGGAACCACTTTGGCTAATGATCGGGCCGGAAACGGGCCGGGTTCCTTTCATCGCCACCACTGGTGTCCTTTCTCGCATTGCCTTTTCGGCTTCTACTGGATTCATGAATTACCTCCTTTCATATAGATTCTTTTTTGGTTCACCCTAATAATCGAAATGCTTCCTCGATTAGTTCTTTCCTTTCTTGTAGCAGGGGGACCAGGTCTTTGACTGCCCCTATGCAGGGAAGAAAACAAATCAGAACATATCCGACCCAAAAGAGTACTACGGTGATCACTCCAAACCAGATTGGAAAAACACGTCTCAAAACTTCCTCCTTTCCATATTTTATTTTTTAAAATTTTCCTCTAGCGAGGAAGGAGGTGGGGGGAGTTCCTCGGGCAATGAGTCCCTACCTGCCCTCCACCTCTCTCCTTACTAACACTTACTATTATACACCATAGATTAAATCTTGTCAAGAGCCTCTCTCAAAATCTGGTTGGTTAGCTTAGGATCGGCCTTACCTTTAGTTCGAGCCATCACCTGACCCACTAAAAACTGGAGGGAGGCTGATTTTCCTTTCTTATAATCTTCCACTGGTTTGGGGTTTTTGGAAATAACCTCTTTTACAATTTTCTGGAGATCTTTATGGTCACTAATCTGCTTCAAGCCCTTTTCTTCAATAATATGGGAAGGGTCGGCTCCGGTAGAAAACATTTCCTGTAAAACCTGCTTTGCAATTTTACTGGAAATTTTCCCTTGATAGATTAAATTGATAAATTCAGCGAAATTTTCCGGGGTAATTCTGAAACTCTCATCAGTAATTGAAGCTCTTTTTAATAGCCCCTGCAAATCAGTGATAATATAGTTTGTGGCTAATTTTACCAATTTGGGATCTTTGGTTTTGGCCCACTCTTTTAGTTCCGATATCACTTTCTCAAAATATTCTCCCAAATCTTTATTTTGCGAAAATACCTCAATATCTTTGTTCTCTATTTTATATTCTCTTTCAAATCTTTCTCGCCTAGATTGGGGAAGTTCGGGAATTTCTGCTTGAATCTCTTGAATCTCTCTGGGCAAAAAATGAAGTGGGGGTAAATCAGGTTCAGGAAAATACCTATAATCATGAGCTTTTTCTTTTTCTCTCTGGCTTACCGTTATCTTTTTAACACCATCCCAGCCCCGGGTTTCCTGAATAATTTTCTTGCCTGATTTTAAAATTTCTGTCTGCCTCTTAATTTCATACTCAATCCCCTTCTCCACCGCTCGAAAAGAGTTAAGATTTTTTATTTCCACTTTAGTCCCGAGCTTCGAACCCCGCCCCAAAGAAATGTTCGCTTCAACCCGCATTTGGCCTTTTTCCATATCGACATCAGAAACCCCAAGATAGCGCAAAATTAATCGCAACTCTTCGGCAAATTTTCTAGCCTCTTTAGCCGACTTTAAATCCGGTTCTGTAACTAACTCCATTAAAGGAATCCCAGCCCGATTAAAATCCACCAATGAATAATCTTCACCTTCGGGGTGAATTAATCTACCAACATCTTCTTCTAAATGAATATTTCGAAACCTTACTTTTTTATCAGCGCGTTTTAAGTGACCCCCCCGGCAAAACGGTATATACTCTTGTGAAATCTGATAGCCCTTAGGGAGATCAGGATAAAAGTAATTTTTTCTGTCAAACTTTGAATATTCAGAAATCTGACAATTTAAAGCCAGGCCAGTCTTAATGACTTTTCTGACTGCTTCTTTATTAATCACCGGGAGCGTTCCGGGGTGCCCAAGGCATATCGGACATATATTGATATTCGGGTGATGTTCGTTGGGGTCATTCAAACAAGAACAAAACATTTTTGACTGAGTTTTCAATTCAATGTGAATTTCTAAGCCAATTGTCGGTTGATAGTTCATAATTTTTTGGCTTCTTTCATAATTTCTACTCCCGAGCTAGTGCCGATAATATTAGCGCCAGCTTTTACCATCATTTTTAAGTCCTTTAAAGTTCTAATTTTACCTGCAGCTTTAATTAATAACCCAGGAGCAGCTTTTTTCATAATTTTTAAATGTTTAGCTTTCTCTTTTAATTCCCGGTGTTCTAAGGGCCCCTTCTCGGTTGAAGTTTTAACGCAAATAGCACCGGCTTTTTTAACAATTTCTGAAGCCTTTTTTATTTCTTGGTCAGTTAAGTAGCCCGAACCAATGATTACTTTGGTTGGTAAAATTTTAGAGATTTCTTTCAAATCCTTTAAAACCTCTTTCCACTGACCATGTTTTACTGCTCGAATATTTATTACCACATCCAGTTCATCAGCTCCTGATTTTCTTGCTTTTTTACATGCCTGCACTCTTTTTTGAAGGGAACTATCTCCTATTGGTGGATCAATTAAAACTATGGTCTTAATTCTGGTTCCTTTTAATTCTTTTTTTACTAATTTTACCCACCTGGGATTAACACAAACACTCCGGAAGCCATATTTTTTAGCTTCCTGACAGGTTTTTTTAATATCCTTAGCTGTGGCGGTAT
>Ga0114920_10001804_pt1 | contig 10023 bp, 10 predicted proteins | sample ChitaG_FD_88683 | JGI IMG/M metagenome (GOLD analysis project Ga0114920, IMG submission 88683) | Deep subsurface microbial communities from South Pacific Ocean to uncover new lineages of life (NeLLi) - Chile_00310 metaG | ecosystem: Environmental > Aquatic > Marine > Oceanic > Sediment ...
CCCGGCTAGATAACACCGATTTAAGCTGTAAAGACATACAGGCCGGGTACTCCCGACCTGTATGCTTATTGTGGTGTTCCCTGCCTGTACAAATGCGCTCATTTCCATAATGTATTCCACCCTGTAGTTTAGAAGTGCTTCAGACTTTCCAAGTACTTTGATGTCACGATAAGCCAAAATGTTACTCATGGTTGAACATCATTCTTAAAGAACCAAGCTTGCCTTAGGCGCCCAATGTTGAGGTCTACTGTGCTTGTTTCATCAACCCGGCAAAATAAGCAGAATCAAAATGGAGTCTTGCATTCTTGATCTTACCATTTTCGAAATCATACAGATTCACACAGGGTATCTCAAACTTTTGTGCTCCTTCTCCTCCCGATAGTGTCCACTCAACGGCAACCTTGTCATCTTCCCCAAATACGCTCTGGATGTTCGCTTTTATTGGCCCCATCCCAGCAAGAAACGTGTAAAACTTCTTCACCTCTTCAAATCCGGATAGCGTGTTGCTTGTTGAGTACTTCACTACTCTGATAACGGAGTCCCATATTGTCGGATTATCGTCATAGTGTGAGAGCTGCTCTTCTACTTTCCCGCTCTCCAAGTACTGTACATCGGCTTCAGCTATCTTTTTGTTTTCCTCTATGCTCATTGTGAGAACCTCCTTCTCTTATTCTATAGACCAGCGCTAAATCTGAAATGGATAACAAATGACAATATTCTGTGTCAAATAATTGCTTCAATAGATTTGCTGGAAGAGTTGTAGCTCCTAGTAAAGGCTTAGCCAATGTTAACCCCCGCCTCCTTTTCAGCAATCTATTAAATCATTTTACTCAATATCCACAATCCCCCTAGCAGTTCCCCCTAACACAACGTCACCCATGTTCATTTACTTATCAACAACTGGCAAAGTTCTCCTGTTTGTTCAGAAGTTTAGCCGTCATTGTCCCAAGTAGGCCTTCTTTACATGTTCACTGCGCAGTAGTTTCTCAGCTTCCCCTTGTAAAACGATGGTTCCTGTCTCTAACACGTAGCCTCTATGAGCAAGCCTGAGGGCTAGTCGAGCATTCTGCTCTACCAAAAGAACACTTGTACCCCTTTGATTGATATCACGCACGACTCTGCCTATCTCCCGAACCATGAGCGGAGAAAGTCCTAAGGAAGGTTCATCCAATAAGAGCAACCTCGGTTTACCCATCAAGGCGCAGGCAATAGCCAGCATTTGCTGCTCTCCCCCACTTAGTGTTCCTGCCTGCTGCTGCCTCCTTTCTTTCAGTACCGAAAAGTGCTCAAACAGCCCTTCCAAGTCCTTATTTATCCCATCCCTGTCTTTTCGTAAGAAGGCACCCAGTTTCAGATTTTCTGAGACGGACATATAGGGGAAGAGTTCTCTCCCTTGCGGCACATGGATGATACCTATCTTGACGACATCCTGTGGTGACATCTTGTCAATTCTTTTGCCTTCAAACCAGATCTCTCCGGTGGTAGGCATCTTCAACCCGGATACAGTTCTTAAGGTTGTAGTTTTGCCTGCCCCATTGCTTCCGATAAGGGTCACTATCTCACCTTCGTTTAACTCGAGAGAGATTCCCTTCAGTACCTCTGCTCCTTCGTAATGGACCTTTAAATCCTTAATTTCAAACAGCATCCTGTTCCGCTCCAAGGTAAGCTTCGATTACCTCTGGGTTTTCAACTACCTCCTTGGGTAAGCCTTCGCAAATCTTTCTGCCGTAATCAAGCACAGCAATCCGATCGCAAAGCCCTAGCACAGCTCTAATATTGTGCTCTACGACAACGCTGGTAATTCCCCTCTCATCTCTGAGTGCCCTGATCATGTCCATCATGGTTGCGGTCTCTTCGGCACTCATCCCAGTTAACGGCTCATCTAAAAGCAGTAGTTCCGGCTCAGTAGCTAAAGCTACAGCTAGGCATAAGGCACGTTGGTATCCATGCGGCAAGTTTATCGCCAGTTCGTCTGCTTGCTGGGACAGCCCGACAAACCTCAGTATCTGCATCGCTTTTTCACGCTCGACCCTTTCTTGGTTATGGGCAGCAGCATTCTTATAGAATATTTCGGTAGCACTCTTGCTGGAGCGCAGGTGGAAACCAACCAGCAGATTTTCCTTTACGGTAAAGCTGCGAAAAAGGACATTCCTTTGGAAAACTCGTGCTATCCCTCTTTGGGCTCTACGGTAAGGAGGAAATCTGGTTATGTCCTCGCCTTTAAAAATCACTTTACCCCTAGTAGGCAGAAAAGTGCCCGCTATCACATTGAGAACAGTGGTCTTACCAGCGCCATTAGGTCCGATCAGGCCGAATATCTCCCCCTGACTAACATTCAAGTCTAGTTCACTGACTGCTGCCAAACCACCAAAATGCTTGTCCAAGTTACGAACTTCTAGCAATGGTAATAGTAACCTCCTCTGCTTTCTCGTCTGTCTTTCGTGCATTGGCTATACTGAACCTTGCACCCCCGTGGTCTGTTTCAATAACTTTCTGTACAAAAGCTTAAACTGGTCAGGCAAACCAATTATCCCCCCGGGCAAGAGGAGCACGACAAAGATAGCTAAAGCCCCGATAATCATGGGCTGGAATTCTCCCAGGGGCCGGGCAAATTCGCCAACAAACATTAGGACGAGTGTGCCAATAATTGGACCAGCGAATTTGGCCTCCCCACCCACCACTAGGTATATGAGCAGATACAAGGTCGTCCACACTCCGAATCTTGATGTCGCGTCGGCACTTAGGTTGTGCTGGTAGTGGGCAAACAAGCCACCAGCAATACCGGCAAAGAAGCAGGCGATGGCAAAATTAACCATCTTATACCAGGCAACATTAATACCTACCGACTGGGCGAGGTTATCAGCATCCCGTATCGCCTGCCACTTGAAACTAAGGTGGGAATGCTCCAGCCGATAAATAATAGAAAGGGATATAAGGACAACGATTAGTATTATATAGTAATAGTTATGTATGGTGTCAAAGCTTATCGTGCCGAGCCCGGGAAAGGTTAACGGGCTGGGAGGCGGAATATTCAATAAACCTAGTTGCCCACCAGTCAAGCCTCGCCAGTAATAGGCGATTGACCGGAAAGTCTCTGCCGTTAAAAGAGTGAGTATGGCAAAGTACATCCCCTTAACCTTGAGGAATGGGTAACCCAGAACCAAGGCGACGAAACTAGACATCAAACCAGCCATGATTAAGGCTCCCCAGAAAGGTAACCCCACCTTCATTACCAACAGAGCCGTGCCGTAGGCTCCAATCAGTGTGAAACCAACATGTCCCAGCGATATATGATCAAGAAGCTTAATGGAGCGCAGGCTGCTAACGAGAAGGACATTGATACAGGCTAGAGCTAGGATAGACATCCAGTAAATACTCTCTATTAATACAGGTGCCAAAAACAATATTATGATTATAGCTACAATGCTTGTCGGTTTGATAATTTGGCGCCTATTCATGACCAAACAATCCTTGAGGTCTTACCAATAATATGATGACTACGATAATGAGGGGGGCTATCGAGGCCACTGCCGGGCTGAAGGCAACCGGAATAACACTATCGAGAAGGCCAAGAATGAGTCCCCCGACAGTGGCACCCAAAAGACTACCCATGCCCCCCAAGACGATGATAACAAGCCCCTTCACCAGGGGCGGGGTGCCCATAAATGGACTGAGCTTCATGATTGCCCCGGCTAATGAGCCGCCAACGGCGGCCAGGGCACAGGCGATAGAAAATGCCAAGCGTGACATCTGGTTAGGATTTATTCCCCGCAGCAGGGCACTTTCCCGATTCTGGGCACTGGCCACCATCGCCTGCCCATACTTTGACCTCTTGAGAAAAAGATAGACCAGCACAAGTAAGCCTATGGAGAAGCCCACAGCTATAATCCTATCCTTGGGAACGGCGCTGCCCAGAACCAAAAAGCTCCCATGTGCCAGCCTGGGTAAACCCCGCTCGAAGAGACCAAAGAAGACTGCGGCAGCACTGGTTAATATCAGCGTCAGTCCGATGCTAACAACGATGGGGGGCAATAAATACCCCTGAACAGGGCGGAAAAGGAACTTCTCTAAAAGAATACCGAAGGTGGCCATTATGAGCATGCTCAGGAGCATGGCTAGGTAATGATTTAGCCCCAAGGACACGGAGAGATAGTATACGATATAAGCGCCTATCATATATATCTCACCATGAGCCAGCTGCAGGATGCCCATCATACTCAGTATGAAGGTCAACCCAAGAGCCATGAGCACATAGAGCCAACCGAGGGCAAGGCCATTAACTACGACCTGCACCCACACTTGAGCTGGTAAATCCAATGTGATTCCTCCAGGGAATTTGAGCCTGGCGACCACATGGTCAGTTGTCGGTCATCCCGGCCTTAAGGCTAAAGAGCAACAACAACCCCTTTGAAGTGGGGCTGCCCATACAATCTGCTATTGCCGCAGTCCCACTTCTTTATTCTACACAGGGGCAATACACTGGTTAGCTGGTCAGTGAGAGAGGTAAACCCTCCTTTCACTATTACCAGATTACCAGATGCCTATGCCGTACTACCAACGGGTTTTATCTATGGGAACCGTACCGGAAATCAATAAGTTCGACGACACCATTCATGATACGGGTAATGGGAAGAGGTCTTACCAGCACCCGGTTTACCCCGAATCTATCCCCCTCTCCCATGTAGCCTGGGCCGAAGCATGTTTCGAGGTCCCCCAGCTCGGTCATGGTATCCAAGGCGGCCATAACCGCTTCCCCGTCAACGCTTTGCGCTTTCTCCATGGCCTGGACTAATATCCAAGCTCCGTCCCAAGACAAGACAGCATCACCGATGAAGGGCTCGCCGTACTTTGCCGCCCACCTGTCCATAATCTCCTGCTGTATTTCTGTCGGCTCATCCAGATTTATGCCGTTAGTAAATATATCTGTAGCCGCTTCAGCACCCATAATCAGGACATAGACCTCAGGACCCAGCGGTATATTGCCCCACATCGGTCCGGTATAGCCCAGTTGCCGGGCGGCCAGCATCATCTCGGGAGCATTGGCAGTTACCATACACATTATGGCATCAGGTTCGGCAGCTAAAACCTCAGTCATTGTGGGAACGAAATCTGTGGTGGTAAAGAAGTCCCACGGCTTCACAAGCACGACCTCTAAGCCGCGCTGCTCGGCGACATAGGTAGCGTCGACAACCATCCCCTCGTAGCCAAGGTCAGGATGAACTATGGCGACGGTTTTGACATCCGGATAGGCTTCTAACAGGTAGTCAAAATTTATGGTGTTTGTAGTATCATGCGATATAAACAGCCGGGCAGTAAGCGGCTTGTCCGGGCCTATATCCACCGGATGTCCTGGGATATTAACCGAGCAGATGATATGCGGCACACCAGCCTCACTTGCGACATCAGCAATGGCCGCTGTGGCACCCTCTATGATAGCCCCGAAAATAAACGTGGCGCCATCCTGATGGATGAGCTTGCGGGTAGCCGCGCCAGCGGCATCACCGGACATCTTACTATCTTCATCAATGTAATTGAAAAGATATGTCTGCCCCCCGATGGTCACGCCACCTTCCTCATTGATTTTGTCGAAGTATAACTCATAACCCCGGGTCCACGACATACCAACGAAACTGATAGGCCCGGAAAGCGGCAGGATTGCGCCAACAGTTATGTACTCGGGCTCAGCAGGCGGTGGTGTTGGCTCCTCGGGCGGTGGTGTCGGCTCCTCAGGTGCCGGCTTGGCACAGCCAGCGACGGCCGTTGCCAGCAATACCACTACCAATAGACCTGCCAATAGAACACTGCATATTTTCCTCTTATCTTTCATTTCTCCCCCTTATAAATTGATTCTTTTGTATTCTGTTCTCTCTACCTTTCACATACTTCACCTCCTGCTAGTGATTTGTGATGCTGGTCATTTGAATCTGACCACCCCAGCGTCATAGACAATTTTGCCGCCGACAATAGTCATTAAATTGCGTATATCTTTTATACTATGTGGTTCAACGGTCAATATATCTTTGTCTAGAATGCAGAAATCAGCTAGCTTGCCTACCTCGATAGAGCCTTTGATATGCTCCATGTGGTCTTGCCACGCACCCCCGATAGTAAAAATGCGGATTGCTTCCTCAACGGTAATACGTTGCTCTGGGCCGCTTACTTTGCCGGTGGCTTTGGATTCCCTTAAAATAGCTGATTGGACCCCTTGTTGCCAACTTGGATAGGTTACTGGAGCATCAGAACCCGCACTTAGGTGAACTCCAGCATCAATCAGCGTTCTTAACGGCCATTGCCGTGCCGACAATTCTTCACCAACTACGTTATCCATAAAATCTGAAATAGTCCATTTGATGCCTGGTTGCGCGCAATTACCTATATTGTGCTTAACGGCGCGTTCAATATCTTTATCTGATATGAAATCGCCATGTATAATATAATGGCGAAGTCCCTTAGGTTCTTCTCGCTCAGCTTTTATGAAGCCATCTATGCACGCTCTAACAGCTTTACCACCAATAGAATGAATACCTAACTGAAATCCGTGTTTATGGGCATAAATAATCATATTTATCAATTCATTATAACGCTCCTCATCGGTTTCTCCCGGAAGAACTAAACTCCCATTGCCTCCCCCTGGGTATTCTTCGTCCATCCAGGCTGTCTTAATTGGGGGTATGCCGTCAGCAAATATCTTGACGCCCGCCAGCCGCAGCCATTCGTTACCAAAACCAGAATGAATACCTAACTGGGGGATAACCTGCCGGAAATCCTCAAAAGTACAGGCGCCGTACTCGCCAAAGAGGTAAAGCCAGCCCACTCTCAGCGCCAGCTTACCCTCATTGAGGAGGTCATTATAAATATGGATACAGTCAGCCCCCAAAAGACCCCCCTGGAACTCATTGCCTCCGGAGCCCAGGGCTCCTTCCGTGATGCTGGTTACCCCCAGCGAATTGAGTTCCTGCATCATGGAAAGAATTCCCTGTCGCTTCTCCGCCTTCGTCCAGAGGGGAACAACCTTCATTATTAGACCCTGTGCCGGAAATTCCCGGAAAATGCCGGTGGGCTCTCCCGTAGCCGGGTCTTTTAAAATCACGCCACCCGAAGGAGAAGGCGTGTCCCTGGTAATACCGGCCATTTCCAACACCCGGCTGTTTACCCATGCCTCATGCTGGGTGAAATGGCCGAGTATCACCGGGTTATCCGGAGAAACCGCATCTAGGTCCCAACGGTTCGGGTAACGTGCCGGGTCTTTAAGTCATTCTTCCAGATAACCCTCATCCCACCCCAAACCTCGAATCCACTCACCGGGCTTGGCTGTCTTCGCCTTTTCCGCGACCGCTCTAACAATGTCACCAATCGACTTCACCGCTGGATAGCCAACATCAACGGTCAGGGGTGGCCTAGTTCCACCATATAGAGCAGCGTGGATATGTGCGTCATTGATTCCCGGAAGCATTGTTTTCCCTTTGAGGTCTAAAACCTTTGTATTCTTACCTGCTAATGCTTTAATCTCCTCATTCATGCCTACGGCTACGACTTTATCACCCTTCACAGCCACTGCCTGCGCAATAGAGAAGTCACTGTCAACCGTGATTACTTTGCCATTGATTACAATTAAATCGGCTAGCATTTGTCCCGTGAGTAAACTTCTATGTTTCATTTTAGCCCGCTATCTTGTATTCCTAATTTCTTGGGAACAAAGACAAGAATCTCATACAAACTAGATGGCACTATGATAAGAAGCCGTATCCAGCGCATCAAGTTCATATAAGTAGATATATAACCCTTTTGCCGAATTGGGTAATGACCTTGCAACATCCAGCCCTATCAACTTTGCCGAACCATAGTTATATTATATCATATCTATCCGCAAGCTAACTCTATCCGCAAGTTAACCACACTTAGTTTATATACGTAGATATACCAGATAATATATAAGTCGTAAATACTTGAAAACAGTGAATTTGTATTTAATTTTGATATCCTTAACATATAGCAAATGTCTGAGAGTAAAGCTCGGATGTAAAAGTCTAACTTATGAGAATTCAGGACAACGTTCAAGCTATCCAGCATATGTGACTCAACCCTGGATTTCCAATCTCTGTTTTAGAGGTGAAACTCAACTAACGATTTCTTGACAACAAGCGTGTTTTAGTATATAAACATCTATATCTCAATAGAGTCAACGGGGGAATACATGAATTGAAAGCCCAGGATTATAAGGAAATTCTCAACCTTATCTATCTCTGCAGTTTCTGCCCAAACTGGAAAGAAAAGCTGAAAGAAGTTCTTTCCGGAATGCTTAAAAAATTTCGGGCAAATGATGCTGTTTTCTTTATGGGTAATCAGGACATGGGCGGGATAGATTGGGCGAATTGCTTTAGCCTTTATGGAGACAAATTATATCTTACTAAGTACTCAAACTTCTATTGGCGATATGATCCTCTTTACTCAGCGCAGTTTGATCCCAGGCCCCGAAAGACGGTCTTCAAGACTGATGACATTATCCCATACTCGGAAATGCTGAAAATTGAGTACTATAACGATTTCCTTCGCCCACAGGATCAGCTCGGAGAAATGCTTATTCGTCTTCACTCAGGTAACAAATTATTAGGGGTGATAGCGCTCCAGCGATCCATAAAACAAGCACCCTATGATAAAACTGACGTACTAAAGGCTAGGATCTTAGCACCTTATTTAGTCAATGCTTTACAGAACGCTACTTTGCTCTCAAAGATAAATGAGGAGCTAGGTCTACTTCAGCACTGGTTAGAATCCCAGTCAGAAGGGATCGTCATTCTGGACTATGCGCTTCGACCTATGTACTGCAATTCTGTAGCCAGGTGGATCTGCCTTTGTCTGTTGGAGAAGGGCCATAAACCGTCAAAACATTCTAATCAGTTAGATTCTGAGAATTTTCCTATCCCTCCTGAGATTGTCCAGGATTGTTCGGGCCTGAAAAGACGCTTTGAAAGCACAAAAGGTTCTAAGTGCCTTTACTACGAAAAGATCATAAGTGCAGAATATAATAAATTCCTCATAAAATATAACCTTACCTGGTCATCTCAGCAAAGGTCGTCTATGCCATATTTTGTTATTGGTCTAGAGTATTGGACTGAGACCGGACAAAATATCGGAGAACTTATTAAGAACAATTGTGGCCTGACAAAGAGAGAGGTCGACATAATCCAACATGTTAGCTGGGGGTTAACTAACCAGGAAATCGCAGAGGAACTCTTCATTAGTAAGTTTACTGTAGAAACGCACTTGAAAAATATTTTTGAAAAGACGGGAGTTAGTAATAGAACACAACTCGTCATTTCGTTACCTATTTGTCATTCAGAATATAAGAGCTTATAATCTTGGTCGAACCAAGTGACCGAAAGCAAGGTTCTGTTATTTAACTAATTGTCCAGATCGAGAAGAAGACAAGGGATCACCCCAGATTTCTCATTGTACAGTTAATAGGGTAGAATTTGTGTTGGGATCTACAAAATCACCTTGAAAGTAAACGTCATCAAGAAATTCAGCTTCCATTCGCTTTTTCCAGGGCTACTGCCTCTCTTCGTGCTGGCACACTTTGCGCATCATCTGGTGACCACACTGCCGATACCACTTTTACCACTGATTCGCGATGACTTTGCCCTCGATTACACCCAGTCTGGACTGGTGCTCTCGGCATTCACTCTACCCTATGGTGTCAGTCAGCTACTGGGAGGATGGCTTGCCGACCGTATCGGGCCGCGCATACTAATTACCATGGGTATCTGCGGTGTAGCGCTGGGTGGGCTTTTGGTCGGCCTTTCACAAACCTACGTTATGATGATTGCCTTCTTAGTGCTGATGGGGCTGCTGGGTGGTGGCTACCACCCAGCCTCTCCACCACTGATCTCCACATTGGTTGAGCCAAAGAACCGGGGACGGGCCTTGGGGTTCCACTTGATTGGTGGCAGCGCCAGCTTCTTCCTGGCTCCACTCGTAGCCGCTGCCATTGCCCTGGTCTGGGGCTGGCGCGGCTCATTCATC
>Ga0114920_10001805_pt1 | contig 10019 bp, 7 predicted proteins | sample ChitaG_FD_88683 | JGI IMG/M metagenome (GOLD analysis project Ga0114920, IMG submission 88683) | Deep subsurface microbial communities from South Pacific Ocean to uncover new lineages of life (NeLLi) - Chile_00310 metaG | ecosystem: Environmental > Aquatic > Marine > Oceanic > Sediment ...
ATCCAAAAAAACCCAACTATCAAATTTAATAGATAAATATAATCTGATACCATGGAAAACATACAACACTCGTTTGATGTTATAGTAGTTGGAGCAGGTACTGGTGGTGCCATTGCTGCGAGATTTGCAACAAAAAACGGTTTAGATGTATGTTTAATAGACAGAAAACCAAGAGATCAAATTGGTAATAAAATCTGTGGTGATGCTGTAGGAAACGAAATCTTCGGGCTATTAAAGATAAATCATCCAAAAAATGAGGAATTATCATGTCACATTAAAGGTGCAAAACTATATTCCCCAAACCTTAAGAAATGCCTTTCTTTAATTGATCCTAAGCAAACCGGTTACATCGTAAATAGATTAGAATTTGGACAGCGTTTATTGAACGAGGCTGTTGATACGGGAATAGAGCAGTTTTTAGATAAAACTATGGCTTTAGATTTAATTTATGAAAGTGGAACTGTTGCAGGATTAAAAGTTAAATTGGAAAATGGAGAAAAAACAAATTTTAAAGCTAAAATTGTAATTGACGCAAGTGGATTTTATTCTCCTTTACGAAAACAAGTAAAAAGTTCATTAATTGAAAAAAATCTTTCAAGAGAAGATAGCATCTTATGCTATCGAGAGATTGTAGAATTTTCCCCTAAAGATCTGGAGGTAGAAGATCCAGAGTATATTTCAATTATCATTGATCAAGAAAAAGCTCCAGGAGGGTATATCTGGTACTTCCCAAAGAACGAATCTTCAGTAAATATTGGATTAGGAGCTTTTATGAAGTATAAGGGAAAAGTAAAAGAACTATATACCAAAAACGTTTTTAAAAAATATATAAAAATTTCTAAATATAAAATTTTATCTACGGGTGGGGGTGTAGTTCCTGTACGAAGACCATTATGGTCTTGTGCAGATAATGGTATTATACTTATAGGGGATTCAGCTTGTCAAGTTAATCCACTCCATGGTGGTGGGATTGATCCTTCAATGAGAGCGGGATATTATGCAGCCAATTCAGCAACAAGCGCTATTGAAAAGAGTGATTATTCAATCAATGAATTGTGGGGCTATAATCATCGTATTATGACCGGTTTTGGTGCAGAATTTGCTGCATTAGACTTATTAAGAATTGTCCTTCAAACCCTTTCTAATGATGATCTAAATTTTGGTTTAGAACGTGACTTATTAACTGGAGAGGAAATTGTAGAACTATCTTCTAAAGGGGGATTAAACTTATCATTAATAAATATGGCAGTAAAAGCAATTAAAGGAATTTCCCGTCCAAATTTATTATTAGATTTAAATTTTCTCAGAATTAAAATGAATGAAATTTCCAAACTCTATAAAAACTTTCCAGACAGAATAAATAGGTTTCAAGAATGGAAAGAAAAAGTTATCGGAATTTATGATAAAGTAAATAAAATGATTGTAGGTACAAAAAAAAAGTAATCAAGATTAGGAGTGAAAAATATGGTAGATATAATGATTGATGAGTATATTGAAAGAAGTACGTATGATTATATCATTAAAAAATTAAACAGTGAGGGTGCTTTACATTTTTCTTTAATTGATCCAGATCCAATGAGGCAAAGCCCAGAAAAAGCCGCAAAGATAGCTAAATTTGCTGAAGAGGCTGGTACAGATGCTATATTAATTGGCGGAAGTACCATTTTTAATCAAGGGTTTGTAGATAAAACTATTCTTGCTGTAAAAAGTAAAATAAATGTACCAATAATTATTTTTCCCGGAGGAATTAGCAATATTTCTCACCATGCTGATGCTATTTTCTTTATGTCATTATTAAATTCTTCAGATCCTTACTTTATTGTTGGACAACAAGCTCTTGCATCTTTTACAATTAAAAGTGCTAATTTAGAATGTATTTCAATGGCTTATTTAATAATTGAGCCAGGTGCAAGTGCGGGGTGGATCGGAAATGCGAAGTTATTGCCCAGAAACAAACCTAAATTAACAACTGCTTATGCCTTAGCTGCGGAAATGTATGGATTTAAAATGGTCTATTTAGAAGCAGGATCAGGTAGTGAAAAGATTCCTACAGAACATATAGCAACATGTTCACAAATCCTAAATATTCCAATAATTGCTGGGGGTGGTGTCGAAAATAAAGAGGACGCAAGAGAATTTGTCGAAGCAGGAGCGGATATCATAGTTATGGGTACGTTTCTTGAAAATAATATATTAAAAGATAATGGGAATTCTTTGACGTTAATTATTGAAGAAATAAAAGAAGCAGGTAAAGCCCAGAAGAAGAATTTTTCTGAAAAATAAAAAATTTTACGTGGATATTGACTATGAAATTTAAAGATGCTATTGAAATACTTCGTCCTATTAATGGTTTAATGGGAGGTTTAACGGTTATTATTGGGATTTTGAATACCAGAATTGGTATTGATCCAATTACACTTATTTTTAATGTGATCTTTGGTGTTCTTACTTACTTTTTTATTTCAGGTTCCTCGATGGTAATTAATGATTATTACGATATAGAAATTGATAAAATTAATCGTCCTGAAAGACCTATTCCCAGAGGGTCAATAACTTTAAAACAAGCAAAGATATTATGGATAATAACTGTTCTAATTGGTACTATTTTTACAATCATCCCTAGCGTTTTGTTTAATATTGGATACTTAATCACTATTATAGTTGTTTTTATGGCATTTATTGGATGGTTATACGCGGCTTGGGGGAAAAAAAGCGGATTTTTAGGAAATATCATTGTCGGGATATCATTTTCTATTGGACTTATCTACGGAGCTATGTTAAATAATTCAATTATACCTCCATACATATATTACTTCTTCTTAACATCATTTTTCCTTCTTCTTTCTCGAGAAGTTATTAAAGGATGTGAAGATGTTGAGGGAGATAAAAATGAAGGAGTAAAAACACTAGCCATTCGGATTGGAATTAAAAAATCGACAATGGTATCTATGATATTTGCAATTGTTGCAATATTTTTCTATATTTTACCATATTTTACTGTAATAAACCAATTACTTTTTTTAATTTCAATGGTTTTTGGTTTAGCTGTAGTTTTTTTTGCGGTAATATTAATGTTAAAAGGCAATCTTGTAAATAAAGATTTTAAAAAAGTAAGCTTACTTCTAAAAATTGGAGCTTTTCTTGGTTTAATTACATTCCTACTTGCAAGCTTTTAATTAAATAATTCTAAAATTCGCTTTAAGTCTTTTTTATCAACGAAACTACTCAATTTTTCTTTAAAATTTTTATTCAGCTTTTTATACGGGAAAGTTTGTATCAGATTTCTGACCTGGGTCAATCCTAGATATTTTCTTGTATACTCTGCGTTAGAATACTTATAAGTAGTGAGAAATTCGCTATCTAATTTCTTCCTAAACGATTCTAATAATAAATTGAAGTAATTTTTTAATAATATTTGCTCATTATGCGATAATTCTGGATCTAAAAATATTTGGATTGGATGAGTTCTGTAAGTATTCCCAGAGACATAAATTCCATTGACATTAAAATCTTCTGTAATTACTCCTAATCCAACTCTGCCATTTATAGAACCCGTATCAACAGTTCGAACATATAATATGTTAGATTCTATTTTAGTTTTTAATTTATCATTAACTCGAAGATCTAACTTAGTATATTGATTATTTTTATAATTATTAGCATCGATAACACTCAATTTATTACTTCCTTTGTTATTCATTATTTCTTTCTTTAATAAATAATAGTTAACATTCAGAGGGGTATCTAATCGATTTTTTTCAAGAAATTCATCAAATTTAGAACCAGCACGGTATTTATATTTTGGTTTAAGTATATATGTTTTTCTTATTTCCCCACTTTGCTTTTTGATTTTTATCCCATTAAATTTAACATTCTCAGATTTAGGAATTTTTTTCCTCTCAAAAAAACCAATACAGATGTTTGTTCCTGTAAATTCGAATATTTTTGTCTCAAAAATTATCATTTTATTGATTTTATAAAATTTTAGGAAATCCTTGCGAAATTTATTAGAAACGGAGGCGCCAAATAAAAAATTAGAAGGGATAATATATATGAGATTATCTATTTGATTTCTTAAATCGTTTATCATCGCAATTTGATATAAATCCTGATACCCTTCATTCTTTCCTTCAAAAAGTTTTAAGTATTTTTGAGTTTCATTATGTTTTCTGATATATCCCAAATAGAGGTACGGTGGATTTGTTATATGAAATATCGGTTTTTGGTTATTTTTCAAAAAATCAGGAAAGCCTTCAAGGTTATTCCGAAGTATTACATTTCTAGAAGCTACTTCAGAAGGGATACCATAAAATTCTGCTTTTTTAATACATTTTTCTATCATCTCCTCTTGTATATCAGACAAGTAGATATGATTTTTAAAAAATCGTATCCTATCTTCAGGGGGGATTGATTTAAGGATGGGTAAAGTCAAATTTCCTTCTCCGGCATATAGATCAATCCATTTATATTCCCATAATTTCTCCTTTATTACAGGAAAGATAAATTTCAAAAAAATATCACTCGAAGTCAAATGTACTCCGAATGACCTTCGATGAAGACTTTCCTCTGATAGTTCTATTTTATTTCCCATAAAACGTTAATGAAATTTGGTGTTTACATAATCAAATACTTTTATTAATTAGGAAATCTCAATATAGTTTATGATTAATTGGATTATAATGGTATTTTTTCAGCTATATAGTTTAGGGTACCTAAACGTCGAACAAATCCTCACTACTAATTTAATAACTCTACTCATTTGCCGTGGATTATACATAATCGCTTATTATTTCAATTACTATAAGGATTTTAATGAGGAGCTGGAAGAAGGAAAGAAGTTATTTACAAAAAATGAAATCGTTACCTTTACTTTAAAACAAGTTTCAATCACTTTATTCGGGATGTTATATTTCCCTATTGCTGTATTCATCTCTTTTTATTCACTATTAATGACAACTAATTACCTTAAACAGATCAGCAAAAATATAAGATTTAAATATGTAGATATCATACCAAAACTGTTCAATATACTTATACCTTTGGGAGGAATAATCTGGTTCCTGTTTATTGAAGTAAATTATTATTCAATAGCAGCAGTAGGGATAAGTCTAATAGCTTATTTCCATTATGGTTTGAAAAATTCCAATCTCTCACTTTCAAAATTGATCAATAAATACGATAAAAGACGGTTAAATAGACTTCCAAGAGCAGTTAAAGCAGCAAGTTTGATACTGTTAATAGCAATCCCTTCTACAATTCTCACAATTTCTTTAGTGTATGCCCCTGCCACAAAGATGACATATATGGTTGAAATGAGAGATGGCGTAAGTTTAGCTACTGATGTTTATATCGCTCCAGGTTCATTCGAGACACCTAAACCCGTCATATTGATAAGAACTCCTTATGGTAAAAATGGAATGGATACTTATAGAACTTTCTACTCAACTCAAGATTATCATCTAGTTATCCAAGATTTAAGAGGGACTCACGGTTCAGAAGGAGGGACTAATTTCCTACTGTTTACAAAGTCATATCTTGATGGTGTTGATACAGTCAGCTGGTTGTTAGAGCAAAGTTGGTGTAATGGTAAAATTGCTAGCTCAGGACCCTCAGCCCTTTGCTTAAATCAGTATTATTATGCTGGAATGGCCCCTGAGGGATTGGTGGCACAGCAATTATGGTTTGGGACTCCAGAGATGTTTGATCATGCTATCTATCAAGGATCTTATCACAAGTCCTCAGTAGAAGAGTGGATTGAAAGTACTGCTCCCGATAACTTCGAATTTCAGATAAATACATTATTTAACTATATGCCTAAAAATGATACTTTGTACAACTCCACATCTTTATCAATACCAATCGGACCTCACTATTCAAACATTTCTGTAGCTGCTATCCATGTTGGTGGATGGTATGACCACTTTTTACAAGGTACTATTGATGGATATATTGGATACGATGATTATAGTACTACGGAAGCTCAAGGTAAGCAAAAACTAATTATGGGGCCTTGGACTCATGTCAACCTGTTTGATTCAACTAAGCAGGGAGAATTAAGGTATCCTGCGAATTCAATAGGATTTGATCTCGCTTTCAATTGGGAACAGTCTGTTTTTGATTATGCTCTTTTAGGTAATCCCACAAATTGGAATGCCGAGAGAGTGGCATATTATTTAATGGGAGATGTTGATAACTCTTCAGGTAAATGGAATTATTGGAGGTATGCTTATGATTGGCCACTTGATCACGTAGATGATAAATGGTACTTTACTTCTGCTGGTGGAATAATTAACAGTACACTTCCTTCTATAAATAAAAATTTCTCATACTTATACGATCCCAGAAATCCTGTTCCAAACCTTGGTGGACAAAATCAACCTTTCGATCTAACTGGTCCGATGGATCAGAGAAGTATTGAAAACAGAAATGATGTTTTGATATTTGAAACTCCCACATTAACAGAATCAGTTGAGATTGTCGGAAGAATTTTTGGAAATTTGTCTATCACATCAAACTGTACAGATACAGATTTTACTCTTAAATTGACAGATGTTTATCCTGATGGACGTAGTATGCTCGTAACCGACGGATCGTTAACAACTAGGTCAAGATTTAATTATACTTCGAACGTGTTTATGTCAGGGAATCAAAATGATGTATATGAATTGTTAATTGATTTATGGACTACTTCTTATGTCTTTGCACCAGGTCATAAGATAAGAATAGCAATCTCGAGTTCTAATTATCCTCGTTTCGCGGCAAATCCAAATACCGGTGCCCCATTAGCTAACAACTATTTAAATTATAATATCGCAAATAATACACTTTTAGTTGGTCCAGATTACCCTTCATGCATTATACTACCACGATTAGTTAATATGAGTAGTACTCACACCTCATTTTAATTAGACACTTACCATATTTCAAAAAAAAGGAAAAAAAAATTATTATTATTATTTTTTATAACTTTCAAGTTTGTAAATCTTATAAAAGTTATCTATTGTACTTAGTGCTACTATTACAATTATTAAGCCCGCAATTCCCCTAAAAAGACCATAAAATCCTGGTGCAAGCCCGATATTTGTAAGAACTCCCGATGGTTGCTCAACAACTAATATTGGGAAAATATCTGGCCTATTCATCATTAGAATTACCACTGAGATAGAAGCCAACTTTACACCTACAGTAATGGCATGGATAACTTGGTGGACTAATGGTTGCCTATATCCGATTAAACCTCTGATTATATCTAAAACACCCTCAACGATTATGAAGATTCCAGCAAATTGAAGAAATAAACGAAACTCAATATCCATTATACTAAAAATGAATGGGAGCGGCTGTACAATCAAAAACACACCAAATATTAATCCTAATGAACCCCCAATTATTTCTCCTAACGGCTTTATAAAGGGTTTTAAAGGTTTTTCTTTTTCAACTGCTCTACCTGGCTCTTTTTCCCTCTTTTCAAGCTCTTTTTTAGACATGAAATCTTCTGGAAAATAACCTTCCATTGAAAGAGCTACGAAAATTATGGTTATTACTGCAAAGGCGATTAATAATCCAATCTGAATACCCATAATCCCATCCCAAATTGTATCAAAATTTCCGAAAACTAGATTTACAATCTGTATAATTACTGATATTATTATTATTAAAGAAAAAACGCCAGATATAACCTTTTTATAATAAGGCCACAATTCTTCGGTGATATAAACTTTTGGAGTTCCTCGACGTTTATATTCTTTTGCAATGCTTTCTGGTGTTCCCATATGATCAATTGCCATTTTGACAGATACTAAAGTAGCTTCTCCTGTTTTCGATAATTCTTCTGCTTTACTCCAGATATGGTCTTCAAGCTCAGCTAAAATTTCTTTATGTTCTTTTTTATCTTTCAACCATTCTGGCAATTTATCCTTAACTTCCTTCAAATATTCTTTAACTATATTATTCATTTCTTTTTCACTCATTTCTTAAACCTCTTTCAATTAATTCTTGTTCAATATTAAAACCACAAATCGTGCAAAATTTTAATTCTGTGTTAGAAAGATCAATTTTGTTTGCACACATAGGGCAATAAAAATATTTGTCCTTCTTTAAGTCAACTTTTACGTCAAATAAAGGCGCAATCGCTTCAGTTAGTTTCGAATAAAATCCTGCTAAGCGGTTATAAAATTGCTCACCTTTTAGAGTGATAGAATAATACGTTCTATTTCTCCCTTGTACCGTTTTCAGTTCTGTTGTGAGTAAGCCCTTACCTTTTAAATTTCTTAATAATGGGTATAAATTACCTTCTTCTAGAATAAAAATTTCTTTTGTCAGAATCTCGAGTTCTTTTATAATTTTGTATCCATATAATCCTTCTACTCCGAATTTTTTAATGATTGATAATACTATCAATTTACTCATTCCACGCACCAAATCGGATTCAAATTTTTCCATAATCTTTCTATTCTCTATTGAAGCTATAAGACCCTTCGGATTTTGATCTTTTATTCGTTTTATCACTTTCGATCAGCTCTACTTTATTTTTTAATTTTTTTTAATATTATGATTCTTATAATACTAAAAATTTTACAATATTAAAAAACTTTATTAGTCCAATTTTTACTTTTTTTACCGATTAAACCTCTGATTGTATCTAATACACATTTTCTTTAGATATTGAAAATTGTTAGTTCCCTTTTTCTTTCATTAATTCAAGTTATAGTGCATGAAATTGTGAACTTAATTTTATTACAAACAAATCTTTTCATATTGCCAAAGATGTTAAACTAAAAGAAGAAAAATTAATTTGGATATTGTTGATTCTCTAAGGTTTGATGCACTTCTTTTACAAAGAAAATTAAAACATTAATCAATAAATTGTGAACAGTCTTTTTTGATATTTCTTCATCGAATGATGAATTTTTTAAAATTTTCCTATTGAAACGGAATTTGATGAAAAATTTAAACTTAAAAAGATAATTTAATTATTAAGAGCAAATTAATCTATAATTTTAAAATTTATTTACAAAAATTTTTTATATTGAAATCTAATGCCAAGAGGGCAGATTGAAAAAATAAAATTAATTTCTAAGTTTTTAGATAAAACTAAAGTGATTAATTTTGATAAATTGGATACAATGGATAGTGTATTGAATCTACCCATATCTGCGTTTAATTTTTTAAGCGATGCAGATGTTGATTTAATTTATAAGTTATTTCAGATCAGCAGTATTAGTCAATTTTCATCTTTAGATCAAGCACAACCTTTTGTCACCTTATATAAAGATAAGAAAACAAAGAAAAAAATCGAGCATTTATTACAAGCAGATTTAGAAATTAAAGATAAAGTAAAAAAGGCAGTGATTATAAGTAATGTTATTTATAAAATAAAAGAAGAGTCAATCTCTTTTTTAAAAAAAGAGCAAAAAGTTGTCGTTGTTGGTTTAAGTAATGCGGGAAAAACAACTATATTGAAGAAGTTTGGAGGGGAAATAGGAATAAGAGATCTCGCCAAATTAAGTCCAACAAGAGGAGTTGATCGTCAAGAAATCATAACTTCTGATATACTTTTATTAATTTGGGATTTTGGGGGTCAAGAAGAATATAGAGAAATGTATCTTAAAGATCCAAATAAATATTTTTTGAAAGTTGACCTAATAATTTATGTAATTGATCTTCAAGATCCAGAAAAATACAATGAAAGTATCCAATACTTCGATAAAATAATTGATATTATAGAAAAACTGGAAGAAAATCCTTACATTTTGATTTTTATCCATAAATATGATCCAGATTTAAAAGATAATCCTGAATTATTACTTAATATCGAATATGTGAAAGATCTAATTAAAAATATTTTCAGAGAAAGGAAAAAATTAGATTATGATATATATTTAAGTTCAATATACTCGTTATTAGCAAAAGGACCGAAATTTTCAAGATATCTAAAAGAGACCATGCAAAAAACTGCTACATTATCCGATTATAAATTAGAAGGAATGGCATCCATTCTAGAATCTACTTTAAATGGA
>Ga0114920_10001807_pt1 | contig 10011 bp, 6 predicted proteins | sample ChitaG_FD_88683 | JGI IMG/M metagenome (GOLD analysis project Ga0114920, IMG submission 88683) | Deep subsurface microbial communities from South Pacific Ocean to uncover new lineages of life (NeLLi) - Chile_00310 metaG | ecosystem: Environmental > Aquatic > Marine > Oceanic > Sediment ...
ACTATATCCCGATTATCACAACAACTCATTTTATATCCCCACTTAAGAATTCCTTATATCGATGTAATGCTTTTTTTTCAGTATTTCCTAATATCAATAGACATTCCCTTATATTCATTTTCATTTTTATATCACCCCTAATATTATAGGTTAGAATGAATTGATAAAACTATTGTTGGAATAGCCACAACACCTAATTTTAACATATAGTTTTTAAAATTCTGAAATTAGAAAATGGTTTTTTACAAAAAATTCTTACTCAACATTATAAGACAATGTAAATGCGTGTTCTTATCGTATAATCGTTATAGGGAATAGGGGTGATTTTTCATACCTAATGGGTAATGGGTTTTTTATATGCTTACTATATCCCGATTATTTTATATCGTGCTATCCCGATAGCAGAAAAGTAAGGGTTATTATTGAACAATCCCCCCAATAGTTTTCTCATAATTGCCCAATGTTCGATATACGGTGTATTTCCTATGAGAACATAAACCACACTACTGAATAGGGGATTTAACACATAAAATAAGTAATCGTTATAGAGAGTCTATAAAATTCAAGAACACTATTCCACTTTTCCGGTAGTGTCACTCTTTCCAACCTATTTATACCTTTTAGATATCCCCTTAGCACTCCTTTTAATAAGGTGTACACTTTTAAATTATATGTACACTTTAAATATATACATACTTTATAAGTTAGATTGTATTTTTAAACTCTGCCCTCCATAGATAATCTGAGATATTAATTGGCGCTTATTTGAAGGTAGGCGAGATTAAAATATCAGGACACTTAGAGCCCCTATAGGCATGGGTTAGTAATCCATTTGTATATATCCTGATAATTAGTATCTCACTTAGTGGGCATTATGTAATATATACTAATTCTTAGGCAAAATAGGATATTGACATTCCTTCTCAAGGAGGAGGAGGGAATTCTAGGCGCATGTAATTCATTTTTAAAGGATAATATAGATTAGATTAATGGGAGTGAATTTTAGAGGGATAGTATAGGATTTATAACATATAATTAAAAAAAAATAATATATGTGAAAAAAGTTTAATTATAGAATATAAATCTTATACCTTATTAGCGCACTATAATCGAACTACAATGTTAACAAACCAGGAGTTAGCAGAACAAACTGGGCTGGATATTGTCGACTTTGTGAAGAAGGGCGCAACTGATTTCAAGTTTTGGGCAGAGACGCTTTTTCCAAAGATAAAGATAATGTCCTTCCATCTTCGATGGGTCGATTTGTTCTATACTAATGAAAGAGCATGTATAATTGCTTTCAGAGGGAGCGGCAAGTCAACAATTCTTGGTGTGTTCTTCATGCTTTGGATTTCCTTCTATCACAAAGACAAGAACATGCTCATTGTCTCCCACAGTATGCGTGATTCAACTAAGCTGATTAGGGAGATGCGAAAACACATTAATACAGTAGAACTTCTTAATAACAGGTTATCGCCTAAAAACAGAAACTATACCTGGACAAAGACTGAAATAAATACTGCCACTGGTTGTCGAATTCTTTGCAAACCCTATAGCGACCAAGCTCGATCAGAGCACGTTGATTATATGCTATTAGACGAGGCATCAGACTTTGTAGACCTTACAATATATGAGAGTGTTTTACTTCCAATGGTTCTCAGATACAAGGGACATATAATGACTATAGGCACTCCAAAAACAGAGATAGACTTATTAGCAAAGTTAAAGGAACCCGATTCAAGATATCTTGTTGAAGAATACCCTGCCGAGAATGATAAGGGTGAATTGCTTTGGGAAAAGGTATTTCCTCAGAAAGAGCTGAACAAGATAAGGAAAGACCAAGGCGAAATCGCCTATGCGAGAGAATATCTCCTTACGCTGAGAGGAAGCGGCACTCAAGCAATTAGCAATGAGGCAATTATCCAATCATTTGACGACAATCTTTCCCTAATATCAAAGAAGTCTGATGAAGAGGATAAGCACTATTTCATGGGATGCGACTTAGCACTATCCCCGGATGGCGACTATTCGGTGTTTACCGTTGTTGAAAGGACTCCTGACAAGAAAATAATAATAAGAAACATAGAAAGGGTGAGAGGAATGGATCCAGAATCTCAGGCAAGAATTATTTCAGACCTCTATCTACGATTCAAGCCACTCGTACTCTATGTTGATGAGTCAGTTTTTGGAAAGAGCTTAATCATTAGGCTCCAAACAGAATATCATGTTCCAGCGAGATCCTGCAAGTTCGATTCCTATACAAGAAACTCAATAATCGGGAATGTAGTGGGAATCTTTAACCATCCCGATGGCTCGAGAATAGTCATTCCAAGAAACATGAATGACGCCAAGACATCAATGCTAACTAATGAATTATGGAAAGAGCTAACTGCGGTATATCCGGGTGTGACCAAGACCGGATTAGATACTTACAAAACAGTCAGCGCACATGACGATATGTTAATGAGTCTTGGAATGGCTTGTAGAGCGGCCGAAGAGATGATATCGTCCCATCTTCACATAAGGTCATATTAAAGAACAAGAAAAATGCTCAAACTCAAAAAATTGTTCGACTCGAATTTGTCTACAACTTACTCAGATGATAAAGGCAATCTGATAAAAGTGTACTCAGACGGAATGAGCATGAACGGCAAGTATATAAAATTAAATAAACTTGAGGAAATAATCAAGCTTATTAAAGAACGAAATAAAATAAAGGTAAAAGAAAATGCCAAACATATTTGAATTGTTAGGAAAGAAAAAGACTCCTAATCTGATTCCCAAGTCAATGGGCATAAAGACAGGAGAAGAAGTTAAACGAGTGGCGCAAGAGGAGTTAGAGAAAGAATATATAATGGATCCAGTTCTTTTCAACGGCATTAATGTCTATGTAAAGATGGCTCTCACCACTAAGCCAGAAATAATCTGCTCCAACGAGCGTGAGCAAAAGATAATGGATGATTTCAGAAAGCGAACCAGACTTGATGGGCTAGTTCTTCCATCTATGGTTCAACACTTGTGTATCTATGGAAAATCTTGGAATGAAAAAGTGTTTAACGATCCCAGAAAGAATAACGGAAAGAAAATTATCATTAAGCTAGATCCAATGGATCCCAAATTCATGGACTTCAGAAGAGATGAATATACCAAAAGGATAATTTGGGACGAGTATGGAGAACCAGCTTCTTATGTTGAATACTTGAAATTTGATATCCCTCGACAGCCAGTTGAAATAACACAACTGGGCAAGCGTGCCATAGAATTCCCCAAAGACAAGATAGAATACACTCCCCTTTACACTTTGGGCGATTCATGGGAAGGAATAGGATTGATAGAACCTTCCTATAATTCGGCAAGAAGGAAGTTTGAAACACTACAGGGAATTGCCCATTCCATAAAAAGAGTAGGATTCCCCTTAGTTGGACTAGAAGTGGGAACCGATTCAGTTTTTCCGACACAAGAAATGATAGACAATGCTGCAGAGGAATTCAAGAAGTTGGACGAAAAAACAACAATCGCTTATCCAAATTATGTAAAGCCTACGATAATAGAGTCGAAGAATATAGAGAGGATAAGGAAAAATGCTGACCTTTTCACTGAAGAAGAAATAGCAGGACTGGGATTGCCCAGAGCATTGGTAATGGGAAGTGGGGAATCTACTAACAGATCCACATTAGAAATGCAAATGATTCTGGTATTTCAGACGATGGGCATGATTCAAAACAGAATTTCCATCTCAATGGAAGACCAAGTATTTCCAGAGCTGGTGGAGGAATTCAATTTTGAGGAAACTCCCGTACTCAAATGGGCAGACCCTTCGGAAAGCTTTATGAAAAAGGTAAAGAAAGTTTCTAGGTTCCTTCCAAAAGCGAAACAGCCAGAAGAACGACCTGAAGAAGAAGATAAAGAAAAGGAAAAACAATCTTCTCTTTTTGAGGATTTTGAGGAAAAATGAGTGCAAAATTTAAGATAGGAGATAAAGTTATGGTAAATGGAAAAGCACCTTATTCAAATTTTGATATTTTAGAAGTAGTTGAAATAGGTGATAGTTCACAAATGGTGTCAGTAAAGTGTAATAAGTATGGAGGTTATACCGACTACATTCATGAAGAATATTTAGATATCCTTAAAGATTTTTATAAAAATAGAGAAAAATGAAATTACTCTTTTTAGGAACTGGGCCTAATGAACCAGTTGTACGATCAGGATCAAGAAATAGTAGAACTAACTCTAGCCTTCTGATAAAACATAATGGTAAAAACATACTCATAGATTGCACACCCCAATTCGAGAAACAAATAAAAGAGAACGATATTGATACAATAGATTCAGTCATATTAACTCATGGACACAGTGATGCAATTGGTGGGCTCAATCAACTTGATGAGTTGTTAAAAAAGCAAGATAGGAAGATAGACTTTTACTTGGAAGGAGCAACTAGTATGGTTGTTATCAATAAATTCAAATTAGAGCAATTTAACAGGATTCCAATATCTCCCAATACAAAGTTTGAATCCTTTGGGTTAAAGATAACACCATTTAGAGTAAAGCATTTTGAAGCGTTCCCAGCCGATGGAAAGAAATTCCCCTGTCTGGGCTTTAGAATAGAAGATTAAATTAATAAAGAAATAAGAAAAATGGCTGTAGTATTATATGCCGAGGATATGGAGGATATGCCCGAAGCATCGGAGAAGTATTTTAAGAATGTAGATTATCTAATTTGCGATGCTGCAATGTATTTTAATCGTTATATCAGAGGACACATGAATGTCCAGCAAGCCCTTGCTTTAGTCAAGAAATATGATCCAAAAGAGGCGATATTGACTCAAGCAGGCCACACTTATCCCACTTATGATAAGTCTGTCAATGAGATTAGAGACTATTGGTATAGTATCAAGGGCGATTCCACATCGAAAATTCATCTATCCTTTGACGGATTAGAGATTGATACTAAGTCTAAATCCAACTTACAAGATGAATTTGAGCTGATGCAACAACCATTTGGCTCACCTGGTGGGAAATTGCAAATATCAAAGAAGCTCATTAAGGTTATTCCCAAACACAAAACTTATGTCGAGCCATTTGCAGGAGCTGCGGCAGTCTATTTCAAAAAGCCTAAAGACATTTCCGAAATAGAAGTCCTTAACGATAAAAACACCGAGATATCGTTCACCTATAAATACATTCAATCTGTAACCCCAGAAAAGATTTCAAGATTAAGACAATTTGATTGGAATCCCAATAGAGAGCGATTCTATAAATTAGTCAAACAACGTGAAGCAGGAGATTTCAAATCTAATGATGATAGATTCTTTAAATTCTTATACACAAACTTTCACTCATATGGTTGTGATAGAGACTCATTCGGCTATAAAGAAAGTGGTCCAGCCATTCTTGAGAGGATGGAAAAGACCAAAGAAAGATTAAAAGGTACTAAGATATATTCCCAAGACTACAAGGAAATTATAAAGAAGTTTGACGCCAAAGATACATTCTTCTATATTGATCCTCCTTACCCCGGTTCATGGAGAGGACGTTCATTAGATAAATGGACTCATGATACCTACAAAGAGCTTCATGGTGTTTTAAAGAACGTTGAGGGTAAGTTTCTGCTCTCAATGGGTAGAGACAAGGAATTAAAAAAGATATTTTCAGACTTCAAAATAGTAAGAATAAAGACCAGGCGAAATGTTGATAAAGTGCACCGGTTCTTTGAGTATGAATACTTAGTCTCTAATTTCAATCCCGAAGTAGAAGAACTCGCTGTAGAACTTTCTGAAAAAGAAAAACACGTTACTAACGGAATGTATTTAGTATCACCCCATGCCGAAATGATTTGGAGTGATGAAAAGTCTCTTATAATCAAAGCTAAATATTTCGATATAGAGAACGATCAATTCTTCATAGTGAGCGATGCAGAAGAAGGAAATGGTAAGTGTTACGGTATAATCGAAATAAACAGCATTGAAGAAATCAGCCCAGAACAATTTAAGAAACTTCACAATGTCCATAAAATATCAGATGAGGAAGTGGAAGAATGGTGGGGAGGAAAGAGAGATAAATACTATGCCTACACTTTTACTGTACTCAGTAGATTTGAAGAACCCAGAAAAGTAAAGGTGAAAAAAGGAATTCAGACCTTCATCCAAGGCATTGAGTTCTTATGGGACATTGAAACATTAATAGAAGATATTCGTGAATACAAACCAGAAAAGCCCAATAACGAGCAACTTATTGATGATTGGAAAATTATACGTATTGCTTATATAAATAAGTGGGGGATGAAACAAGTAAAAAATAAGCCAACATTATCTTTAGGAAATAGTTCGGTGCGTATGTCACTAGAAGATATCCTTAATCTAGCCAAGATAATACACGATGAAATAGTCAAACGAATTAAAGAAAAAAGAATGAAATATGATTTCGAGCCTGAAAAAATGGATATCCTTTCCAGAGAACTTTATTCAATAGTCTCAAAAAATTATCCAAAAATACACACAGAGCTTAAAGAAATGAAAGGCAAACTTACTAAGGAAGATTTTGATTTGTTCCCTAATGAGATTTCTTTAATAGAACGATATGTATGTGTAGGTGGTTCATCTGTAGATAAGCAAGATAAGAGGCCAGATGATATAGACCTTATAATCAGATTAGGTGATGCTGAAAACTTAAGGGATTTTTTAAAGAGAAATACTGCTGCAGAATTGAGAAAGTGTAATGAAAGAGCTCATCCATTTGCCGAAGTTCATGGGCCTGCTGGCGTTAGAATGCCAATGTATGACCTCAAGATGGTAAAGCGTAAATGGGAATCTACTGACATTGAAATGTCCGAACACGAGAAGGGTATTGAAATCATTGAGACAAAAGAAAAAGTGGAGTTGTTCAAACCAATTAAGCCAATGAAACCCAAGCATCGTTTCTATGAAGCTGACGATCTCTTAGATTATCTTTATGGAAAAACACCCGATGCCAAATACGGATTTGAATTAAAATTAAATGGGTTTCATTCTATAATAGAAAAGAGAGGGGATGAAGTTAAAATATATTCCGACCAAGGCAATGACATAACATTTCCTTTCCCCACAGCAGTCAAACAAGCTAAAGAGCTTTCAAAGAAAGACTTCATAATAGATTGTGAGTTTATACCTTTCAAAGAAGGAGAGCCAATGGGAAGAAACTATGCCGCCAAATATATCGGAGCAGTCAAGTCCAAGAAAGGTATTGACGATAAGGAGGTGAGGTTTTATGCTTTCGATTGTCTCTACTATGATAAGTCAATAGTGGATTTACAATGGTATGAGCGTAAGAAAATAATGCAGCAATTGAAGTTCAGCAAAGTCAATAACATAAAGTTTGTTCCTGCCTATATAGCCGATGATAAGAGTGAAGCCAGAGAATTGATTGAAAAATTAAAAGCGCCAAGAATGTCTGAAGGAGCAATAATAAAAAGAGTGAAAGCTCCCTATGCAATAGGAAAAGATTCTGATGCCTTGATAAAATTCAGATTAGAAACATTTCTTAAAACAGTAGTCTTGGATGCTTTGCCAGTTAAAGGAACTGATGCCAATAGATTTGTTCAGGGTATTTACTTAACAGAAAAGGAAGTCAAGTCAATACACCAAAAATATCTGACTGAATATGACGATAAACCAGTATTGAAACTCGGCAACACATTTAACACCTTGATAAAAGCGTCTAAAGGCGATATCATAAATATAAGGGTAGAAGAAGTTTGGCGTCATTCAAAAGGAGATCAGTATCATTATTCTCTTCACAAGCCCAATGTGGATTCTATATCTAAAACTAAATTGACCTCAACTATAGAAGATTTGGAAGATGCGGTAATGGCGAAAGGAGTTCAAGTAACAGAAAACTCAGAGAACGGCGTTCAGGACATATTATTATTCAAGGATGATAAGGAAGGTAAAGAAATAGAAGTTTCCGACTTTCCCAAGAGAATGCAAGAGAATTTTTTAGCTATAAAGAAGGAAAACAAGTGGATGCCTTTTTCGATGCAATGGCATTATCGTGGACATTCTATTTCAGATGAGGAAAGAGCTAAAGAGAATATTCCAGAGAAATACAAGTGGAAGCTTGATTCTCTTCATGTTGATGATAGGCATTTAGTTCCCAAGGGATATTTAGAGGGCATAACTATTTTAAGTCCCACATCAAGTAATCCCGAAATTAAAGATATACTCAAGAAGGAAGAGGATGCAAAGAAGGGGAAAATTAGATGTGTCCTGAAGTTGATAGAACCTAAAGATTGGATGAATGCCCAGGGAATAGCCAAAATAGGCGATCCGGGTTCTACTCCAAAAGCTCCGGGAGTATTCGTAATAGTCGCCAAAGGAAAATACACGATAGAGGAAGTTGACGATCATAGAGTAAGAATACATTACAAGTGTGACAAGGAATCGACAAATAAATCTGTCTTGAAAAAAGCAGAAAAAGAAGGAATCTATATAACAAGAAAACCACCAGCTCAATTGAAAGATTTAGATGGGGTTTGGCAATTTCAAATCGCTCATATTGGAGAGCGTCATATAATTCTCTTGAGACTAATGGAGGGCACAAAACAATTGAGTGATAAGTTAATGGAAAAAATACATCAGTTATTTAAAGAACCAGTTCGCTTTAGAGAGGTAAAAATAGAAGAAGTAGTGAAGATAGCGGAATTGTCTCAGGATGGAGAATCAAGACCATTTATCGCCAAGACTTTGGACAAATCAATTGGAACTGTCTACAATTATCAAAAGAAGTTAGATTTACTTTAAATCGCCTAACCAAGCCTACGTATAATATTCGAAAGTTATTCATATAATTATACGATATATTATACTATAGCACGGTTTTTAACAGTTCTCTAATTTTCTTCAAAGAAGATTGGATTTATTAATGTAGTTATACTAAATTAAATATTGAGATGGAAACTATTACAGATTCTCCTGAAAATGACCTTGAACTTGAGCTTTCAGAAAGAGGCCTGGAATCAGATGTAAAATTGCCTTATGTGCTGAGGAATCATGTTATTTTCAGCCCTGGTATTCACAATGATGTGGAGTATACTTCTCAGGTAATTAGGGAGGCGTTTCACAATACTACTTGGAATAAGCGATCTCGCTCTCTTTATTTAGATCACAAAGACGAATTCACTTTCGATCCCATTACCGGTAAGAGAACTAAACATATCGGTGCCAATGTTCCAGATTGGTGTGGAGAAGTGGACAATCTCAAACTCAATGATAATGGAGAAATTGTAGGAGATATCATTCTTGTAGACAAACCCACTGCTATGAAGATAGAATACGGCGCTAGATTCGGAGTTTCTCCACGTGGAAGTGGCGAACCAGATGGGACTGGAAAAAGAGTAAAAAGCCTAAACATAGATAACTGGTCTATTGTCATTAATCCTGCTATTAAAACTACATTCTTTAACATGGAAATTGTTCCACCAAAAATCAAGCTAACTAATAAAAATAACATGGAGGCAAAAAATACGATGAAAAAAGATGTAAAAGAACTTCAGGATGAAGGCAAAGATGAGGATAAACCAAAGGACACGCCAGAAGATAAACCAGAAGATAAGGGAGGCGAAGAATCTTCAGAACTCAAGTCTTTAACTGAAAAGGTAAATTCTTTAACTGAGAATATAAAGGAATTAAAGAAAGAAAAAGATGAAGAAGAACTAGCGAAAAAGAAGGAAGAGGAAGAAGAGTTAAAGAAAAAGAAAGATGATGAAGAAATACTAGCTAAGAAAAAGAAAGAAGAAGAGTTGAAAAACAAAGAAGATTATACACCCAAGAAATTGAGTGAGGAAGAAGAACTAGCTAAGAAAAAAGAGGAAGAAGAAGAGCTTAAGAAGAAAGATGAAGAGGAAGAACTCAAAAAGAAAAAAGAGGAATACCCCGATGAGAAAATGAGTGATGAAGAGCTAGAGCAGTTTATGGACGAAGTTATGGATAATTCCGACTGGACTGACTTTGTTAAGAAAGGAAGAAAAGAAGGTAA
>Ga0114920_10001811_pt1 | contig 10008 bp, 10 predicted proteins | sample ChitaG_FD_88683 | JGI IMG/M metagenome (GOLD analysis project Ga0114920, IMG submission 88683) | Deep subsurface microbial communities from South Pacific Ocean to uncover new lineages of life (NeLLi) - Chile_00310 metaG | ecosystem: Environmental > Aquatic > Marine > Oceanic > Sediment ...
CGATACAACTGACGCTCGGCTGGCAAAGGTGCTCATGCAGGCGAACAAGAGCTGTATCCTTGTCGCCAATAAGGTGGACACCGAACTCCGCAGGAACGACATCTATGATTTTCTGAGCCTTGGTTTGGGTGAGCCGTTCGCTGTTTCTGCCACCGCCGGCCTTGGAATCGGGGATCTGCTTGATGAAATCGTCATGAAGATTCCGGAGAGCATCCCTGAAGAACCATCGGAAGGAGTAATTCGCGTCGCCCTCGTGGGGCGCCCAAATGTCGGGAAGTCGTCATTCATTAATAAGCTGCTCGGGGAGGAGCGCCTGATTGTATCCCGGACCGCCGGCACTACTCGGGATTCCGTGGACACGCCATTTGAGCTGGATGGCAGGAAATATATTCTTATCGACACGGCCGGGCTGAGGCGGAAATATAAAGTGCGGGAGAACATTGAGTTTTACACCAGTCTCCGAGCCACCAGGGCGATCGAAGGCTGCGATGTGGCGGTCGTTCTTGCTGATGGCTCGGAAGGTTTCACCGTGCAGGACCAGCGTATTCTCGCGCAGGTGATGCAATTTCGCCGCGCTGCGGTTGTCGCTGTGAACAAATGGGATCTTGTCGAAAAGAACAGTCGAACTGCGGATGAGTTCACTGTGGCAATCAAGAAGAGTCTGGCCAAATATGCGTTTCTTCCTATAATGTATGTTTCTGCCTTGACCGGTCAGCGTGTGAGCAGGATTATCTCAGCTGTTGACAAAGTGTACAACGAATCGCTCAGGCGTATCCCTACCACTGAACTCAATGATTTCCTGCAGAAGGCTTATAGCCGGAAAAAGCCACCAGCCAGGCAGAGCAAGTTCATGCACTTCAAGTACGTGACGCAAACCGAGGTCTCACCACCGACATTCGTCTTTTTTACCAATCACCCTCAACTGGTAGACAGATCCTATATTCAATACCTGTCCAATCAACTCCGGGCCGAGTTCGGCTTTGAAGGAGTGCCGATTCGGATCAAGTGTCGGCGTAAATAGCGGTTGGTCATAACCTGAATCACTGATTACTGCCGGCAGAGCCAATGGTGCTGGCTGCGAGCAGTTGCGGCTGTTCGCATAGTTAACAGGTCAGGCTTGCTGTCGATATACTGAATGTATGGATACCAACCTCGACCGTATAGCTACCATTGATAAACTTGAGGCTAAGCTGGCTGTTACCAAGGCCCAACTTACGGATCTTGCAACCATGGGAGCGGTCATCACAAGCATCCATGAGATCGATGCTGTTCTTTCAGTCGTCATGGATATGGCCATACGCCTGGTGGAGGGAGAAGTAGGCCTGATTATGATCGGTGGGGATGACGGACTCCACCCGAAGGTCTCATGGGGTGTCACTGAGACATTTGTCAAATCGCTTATCTATGAAGGTGGCATTGATCTGCCAACATACTGTTTCAAATCTCGAGAGCCGGTTATTCTGTCTGACCTTGCCATAAAGTCCGATGAAGGCGTCAAACTTGACTCGGTAATCGCCATGCCAATCCAGACCAAGGATAAATGCCTGGGAGTGATCGTAATTATTAACAAGACCGATGGCGGTAATTACACGGTAGAAGACAGAGAGATCCTGGAAATGCTTCTGAATTTTGTGGCTGTCGCGATTGACAATTCACTCCTTCTGCAAGAAAAGCTGACTCGCCAGAAGATCGACCAGGAAATGTCAATTGCCAGGGATATCCAGGAAACGATTCTGCCGCAGGATGTCATCAAGGTTCCCGGTGCTGAAATCGGCGCTGTCTATTTCCCGGCTCGAGACGTGGGCGGGGATTTCTACGATGTTATTAAGATCGATGATACAAAGTTCCTGGTAATCATAGGCGACGTTTCCAACAAGGGTGTACCGGCGGCGCTGATCATGTCAGCTTCATCGGGGATCATCAAGTCAATTATAGCTTCCAATCCGTCCATCCCTGTGTCAGAACTGGCGGAAGCACTCAATGCATTGCTGGCCAATGAAATCATTAAAGATAGGGAAATGTTCGTCACTCTTTTCTTTTCCAAATTCGATCTTCAGGAGAGAAAACTGACTTACTGCAATGCCGGCCACATGCCGGGACTGTTCTGGTCAGCCAGTGAGAGTAGGATTGAAGCACTCCCGATAGGGGGGCCGATCATCGGTCAGTTTGATGGCGTCAAATTCAAACAGGGAGAACGAGAGCTCGGTAATGATGATCGATTGTTCCTGTTTACCGACGGGTTGACGGAGGCGCAGGATATCGACGACCACCTGTTCGGACGAGAACGGGCAGAACAGGTTTTCTCGTCGGAGATCGGGCTGGATCCGAAGGAGTTCTGCCTTAAGGTCAAGGAGTGGGTTGATCGCTTCATCGAAGGGACCCCCGAGGATTCACACGATGATTTTACGATCCTGCAGGTGAAAGTGGATTGATCATGCCGGTATACACGCTTGTCTATTCGTCGGTTCCGGAATCCGAAGATCAGATGATCAACGATCTGGATCGGATAATGACGGCCAACCGGGTTGATACCGATATCAGAAGGTGTATATCACTGGCTGTCTCGGAAGCATTTGCGAATGCCGTGACCCACGGCAACTTACAGAACCCGGCGAAGCTGGTAAAAATCGACCTGCAGGTAAACAAAAGCGAGATAATTGCCGATGTAAGAGACGAGGGTCGTGGAGGGCTGGAAAGAATAAAGGCTAGGAAACCAGCCGCACCGCTTGCTGAGAGCGGACGCGGAATAGATCTGATGAAGCATTCCGTCAGTTCGGTCGATTTTCGCGAAAGCGACTCCGGCGGGCTGATAGTATCGATCAGGTTAGTGCGACAAACAGAGCAGAAAATGAATGGATGATCTTTTATTCCGGAGGGAATCATGGAAATCACAATGAGGGAAGAGGGATCGGTCGCCGTGTTTAACCTCAAGGGGAGACTCGATCTGGCCAGCGGATCCCAATTGAAGGGAGAGGTCAAGAAACTGTTTGAGAAAAAGCTCACCTTTGTTCATCTGAATCTGGCTGAAGTTGAGTTCATAAATAGTTCTGGATTGGGCTCGATGGTTTCGATCATGAAGGAGATCAGGCTCATCAAGGGCCGACTCACCCTTTCCAACCTGGCCAGCTATGTCCAGGAGATTTTCGACATTACACAACTCTCCCATATCTTTGAGATATTCCAGTCGGAGGAAGAAGCCTTGGCTTCGTTCCAATCAGCGGTCAGCAGCTAACGATTGATGCAACTAAACAAAAGGGGTCCGGCATATGGATAATGTTGTTGAACGCATCGGTGAGTTGTTGGCAAAGCTGCAATCGCCTGATTTTTACGAACGTGAGAATGCTGTCAAAGAACTGGGTACTTACAACAAAGACGAGGCGGTCGCAGGACTGATCATAGCCCTTGAGGACCCGGACCTCGGAATCCGGGAGGTAGCGGCAGAACACCTCACCAAGATCAAAGGTGCAACCGCATCGCAGCTCCTTGTCCGATTTTTGGAACACAACGATATTGGAACCCGGAATCTTGCCTCTGAGATCCTGGTAAAGATCGGACGTGAAGCGGTGCCGGCGCTGCTGGAGCATATCAACGACGACGATTATGACGTGCGCAAGTTCATTGTCGATGTTCTCGGTCTTATCAAGGATGAACAGGCCATTGAAGCAGTCTGCCAGAAGCTCTGGGATGAAAACAATAATGTCGTCTGCTCTGCCGCCGAAGCGCTGGGTGAAATCGGTTCCGCTGAGGCTGTTCCCCACCTCATAGCGGTATCCGAAAAAGTGGAAGATGCCCGATTACCAGCAGTAGAGGCACTTGGTAAGATCGGTGATCCGTCGATCCTTCCGCACCTCTATAAATGTCTCAAAACGGATGATCCGATGGTCGAGTACGCCGTATTGGAAGCGATTGGACAGATCGGCGTGACGGACTCCATCAAGGAGCTGATGCCTTTCCTTGATTCCCCGGATCGGAGTATTGCCGAGACGGCCATGATGGCAGTAATCAACATAAGCAACAGGCGCGGTGGGCGGATTGACGACGATCTCCCGCTGGACAAATTCACTGATTTCCTTTTTGACGGCATCAGAAACCGTAACGAAGATATTACTGATTTCACCCTCAACCGGCTGACCCACTGGTATGGCAACACCATCATTGAAAGCATGCTGGGGGTTATCGATTGTGTGGATGAAGACAGGTTCAGACGGATATCGGACATCCTCAGTGATGTTGGTTACCCGGTCGGCAAGATGGTGGTAAAGAAGCTGGTCACCACCACGTCGAACAGTCTCCGACTGAAGCTCCTCGATGTGTTGAAGCCCGTCGTCACCAGCGATCTGGCTGCCGACATCCTGCCGTTTGCCGATGATCAGGACCCGGAGGTTCGCCAGAGGATTGCGCATCTGCTCGGTATCTCTGGTCACTCCGGCGCCATCCAGACACTCAGGAAGCTTGTGCTTGATTCCAATGGACATGTACGGTCAGCTGCCTATTCCGCTCTTGGATGGCTTTGCACCGAGGATGATGTTGACCTTATCATGACCGGTCTGGATGACAAGTATCCTGATGTTCGTGAAGCTGCCGTGGGTGCTTTGATCGTTATTGGCGGTTCCAAAGTGATTGCGAAATTCAACGCAGATCTCTACCACGAGGATGCTGAACGTCAGCGCCTGGCTGTTACGGCTCTGGGCTGGATTGGTGAACGGGACGTTGTGGATCCCCTTGTTCGCGCGACAAATCATCCTGACGCTGGGGTGCGCAAGTCAGCCATCAACTCCCTTGCACGTCTCGGGCAACTGCCGGATATCGAGCCGATTACGATGGCTCTTAATGACGAAAGCAGCGCTGTTCGGAAAGCTGCAGTCTCGGCGCTTGTTGCTCTGGTCGGCGAGCGCGCGGTCCACGACATCCGGCTTCTGCTTGATGATGAGGACGTCTGGGTGCGTTATCATACAATTGGTGCCATAGGTGCATTGCGAAAGCCGGAATTCACCGAGTATCTCCTGCCTTGCCTCGAGGATGATCAGGATGTAGTAAAACTTGCTACCGCGAAGGCAATGGCTGAGCTTGGTGACAGAAGAGCAATTCCTGCACTCAACAAGTTGGCTCAGGAAAAGAACGCAGATCTGGTGCGGGCTGCCAAGGCAGCCCTCTCCACCATTGGAGAGAACAAGTAATGGAAAACCCGTCAATTCTGGTTGTGGACGACGAACTGCTGATTCGTGACCTCCTGTATGACTTCTTCAGCGGGCAGGGTTGGCAGATTTCAGTCGCTGAGAATGGTGAAAAGGCACTCGATATCATGCGGACCAAGAGTATTGATCTGGTTTTGACGGACATAAAGATGCCGGAGATGGATGGTCTCGCTCTGACCAAACATGTCAAGGAGCGATATCCCGACGTGCCGGTGGTCGTCATGACTGGCTATCCTTCGGTTGATTCGGCGGTTGACGCACTTCGGAGCAAAGTCGCCGATTATATTATCAAGCCCTTTAACATTAATAAGTTACACAGGCTGATCGAGGATAAGTTAAAGGAGAGGGGCTAGCATTCGGCATTACCGCCGTTGGGAATATTAAAAAGGGTGCAACATGCTTGCGAATTTCGAAAACGAAATTGAAATGTCTCTTGATGATTTTAGTATGGTACGTGATTTCATCCATGAGAAGAGTGGTATGTATTTCGCGGAAAACAAGATGTACCTGTTAAAAAACCGGTTGTCCAAGAGAATGGCTGAACTCGACATGAAATCGGTTCGTGACTACTTCTACCATGTCAAATATGACGTTTCGCTCAAGGAGTTTAACTCCTTGATGGACCTGGTGACCACCAATGAGACCAGTTTCTTTCGGAATGAGCCGCAGCTTCTATCTTTCTCCGATGAAGTACTACCGATTCTTATCGACCAAAAGCAGAAGAAAAGGGACTTCAGGCAAATCAGGATTTGGTCAGCCGGCTGTTCAACCGGCGAGGAGCCGTACACACTGGCGATTATCCTGTTGGAGCGTTTCAAGGCCCTTTCGGGATGGACCGGTGAAATAATCGCCAACGATATTTCGGAGCAGGTTCTGCAGAATGCCCGTATGGGAGAATACTCGGGTATGACCCTTCGAAATGTGGATTCCAGTATACTTGACCGTTATTTTACCGAGGTGGAAGAAGTATGCAGGGTTAAGCCCGAGGTGAAAGCGCTGGTTAAATTCTCACAGATGAATCTGAACGATCCCCGAAAAACGTCAATGGTCAGCGGAATGGATGTGATTTTCTGCCGCAACGTCATGATTTATTTTTCCGATGAGGTTAGGAAACAACTGGTTCGCGGGTTCTACAACGCCCTTCGACCGGGAGGATACTTCTACATAGGGCATTCAGAAACCCTGCACGGTATATCCAAGGCGTTCAAACTGGTTTATTTCAAAAATGCGCTGGTATACCAAAAAGAAGCCTTGGGTACATCATCCGCAATAACAGGGTCGGCAGCTGATAAGCCGGGTGCGGCTCAGACAACCCTAACGGGAACACCGTCTGAAGGAGCGGCCCGCGCTCTTGAGTTGCTAAGTAAAATCAAGCCCATCAACGTGGCAAAGTAAAAATGTGTGATTCAATTAATACAGGATTGGTTATATGAGCCGGACAATATTAGTTATTGATGACTCTCCCACGATCGTGAAATTTGTGTCTTTTTCCCTGAAGAACAGAGGCTATCATGTCGTAGGTGCTTCTGATGGTATGGACGCAATCGAAAAGATGTCTCACATGTCGGAGGAGGTGCACCTCATCATTACCGATCTAAATATGCCAAATCTTGACGGTTATGGTTTGATAGAGGCTGTTCGTCAGAACGAAAAGCACAGGAACACTCCGATTATTATTCTCACCTCCGTGGATGGCGATAATGATCGCGAGAGAGGCATGTCTGTCGGGGCCAGCTCCTATCTGGTCAAACCGTTCAAGTCCGAGCGCTTGCTCAGTGAAGTGTCAAAGTACTTGAAATGAAAGGGAGGCTTAAAATGCAGATAAAAGGGAGGGAACGTGGCTGATCTCAAGATTCTGGCTGTTGACGATAGTCCGACCATGCGTCGGATAATCATCAACACTTTGAAAAGAGCCGGTTATAACGATGTCACTGAGGCCGAGAACGGCAAAGACGCCCTGGCCAAATTGAAGGTGCATAAGTTCAACTTCATCATCACTGACTGGAACATGCCTGAGATGGACGGATTGACCTTCATCACGACCCTGCGTTCTACGGAAGAATTCAAGAGCGTACCGGTGCTGATGGTAACCACGCGCTCGGTGAAGGATGATATCGTTGAGGCGATGAAAGCAGGCGTTAACAACTATATCGTCAAACCGTTTACGCCCGACACTCTCAAACAGAAGATCGAGCAGGTCTTGGGCGGTTAACTTCAGGATACAGAGGAGGATACGATGTCGGTTGCGGATACATTACAAACCAAGATCCAAAAAGAGGTAGTCGCTCTTTCGGATTCGATTTCCGATTTGGTGAAGAGTTTCAGGAAACTCCGGAGCCCCCTTGCCGAGTCACAGGAGAAAGTGCCACAGGCCACTAACCAGTTAGACAAGGTAACGGAGCAGACAGAGGCAGCCGCCCACAAGATGCTGGATGTTGTCGAGGAGATTACTGAGCGTGAAGGTGACATCATTAAATCGCTGGAAGAGATCAGAAAATCCGTGGAGGACGGTCAGACAGATGGAATTACAGATCGGATTGACAGCATAATTGAAAAGGCTAACGCCAACCTCAATGATGCGTTCACAATCATGGATGCCCTTCAGTTCCAGGATATTACCGCTCAGCAGATGGATCACGCTGCACACCTCTTGGAGGATGTCGAAGGCAAGCTAACCGGTATTCTCTCCGTTCTTGGGGTGCGCAACGAGGAAGGACCGGAAAAACCGGTTGAGAAACGCAAGCGGGAGCGGGCATTTGACCCACACGCGGACTTCGTTGATAAAAAGACAGATCAACGGGACATAGACTCTTTGTTTGACGAGACAGGGAAGAGCTGAGAAACATAAGTTACTATGTCTGACTGCGCTGAAATTGACATGAGTGAAATGCAGGAAATCATTGGTGATTTCCTTATCGAGGCAGGCGAGCTTGTAGATTCACTTGACAACAGCCTTGTCAAACTGGAATCATCGCCGAATGATCTTGATCTCCTGAATGAGATTTTTCGAGCAGCCCATACCATAAAAGGAAGTTCCAGTTTCCTGGGGTTTGAACAGGTTACCGAACTGACCCACAGGATGGAAGATATACTCAACCAGCTCCGCAGGGCGGAGATGGTTGTTACACCGGAGATTATGGACATCGCTCTCGAATCTCTGGATGTTCTCAAGCTGCTTCTGCAGAATGTTCGAGACGGGAAAAAGGAAAAAGAAGATATTGCCGATCTCCTGGCTCGTCTTGCAGCGGTCTCGACTGGTCAGGGTGATGGTGAAGCGGTTGCCTCGACGTCACCTGTGGAGGCACCTGTCCAGGTCAATATGGATGAAACTGTTGAGGCAGGACCGGATCAGATTATAGAATCGCCCACAGACGTCGAGCCTGAGACAGTGCAATCAGGTACTTCTTCTGAAGCTACTGCTACTGCATCCAGGAAAGCGCGGCCGGAGAAAAGAGCAGGCGCTGACCAGACTATCAGGGTTGATGTCGAGCGGCTCGACACGCTCATGAATCTCACGGGCGAGTTGACTCTTGGGCGAAACTGTCTTCAGCAGGTGACTAATCGGATGCATGCAGAAAGTGACGGATCCGGTGATGATGATGATCTAAGCCGGGCTACAGCCTCTATCAATCATATTACTACTGAGATTCAGCTCGCCGTCATGAAAATGCGGATGCAACCTATCAGCAAGGTATTCAGCAAGTTCCCGAGGCTTGTCCGAGACCTTGCCAGGGACTCAGGGAAAGAGATCGCTTTGCTCATATCTGGTGAAACCACTGAGTTGGACAAGTCCGTGATCGAGGAGATTGGAGATCCGCTTGTTCATATCATTCGTAATTCGTGCGATCATGGGATCGAATCTCCCGACGATCGTGTGGCCAAGGGAAAACCACGCAACGGTACAGTGAAACTGTCAGCCTCGCAAGAAGGCTCTAGTATTTTAGTCAAGATAGAGGATGACGGCAAGGGGTTTGACATCGATGCTATAAGAGAAAAGGCGGTGGAACGAGGACTTGCCAGCAGGGAAGACGTGGACCGGCTCCCTGAGAAAGACGTCTTCCGGTTCATTTTTGAACCCGGTTTTTCTACAGTCAAGGTTGTCTCCGACGTGTCAGGTCGCGGGGTTGGCATGGATGTGGTACGTACAAATATAGAGAAATTAAACGGTCTGGTTGACCTCCAGTCGACAAAAGACGTCGGCACCATAATATCCATCAAATTGCCTTTGACACTGGCTATTATCGACGGATTGCTGGTTGAATCCGATGAAGACGTCTATATTCTGCCTCTTTCATCAGTCTGTGAGACAGTCAAGAAACAACAGGCCGATATATGTTCTGTCAATTGCCGGCCTGTAATGCGGCTACGCGATGAGATTATTCCCGTTATTAATCTTGCCGATACTTTTCATCTGGGCAACCGGGGTTTGGTTGATACCGAGAAACCATACATCCTGGTCGTCGGACTGGCCGAGAAAAAACTGGGTATCGACGTCGATCGCTTCCTGGGTCAGGAGGAGATCGTCATTAAATCTCTCGGTCATTATCTCGGGACCACCGAAGGAATCGCTGGTGCGACCATCCTGGGTGATGGCAGAATTCGGCTCATTATCGACTTGCACGGACTATTCAATCTTGCCAATAAGGCAAACTAGTGCGGTTCTATCCTGATGAGTAACCAGTCTGGACAGAAAATTCGGGTTCTGGTGGTGGACGACTCTGCCTTCATGCGCAAAGCTATCTCCATGATGCTCGAATCGGACCCGGACATTCAGATCGTTGGTTCGGCCCGCGATGGACGTGAGGGAGTTGAG
>Ga0114920_10001812_pt1 | contig 10008 bp, 12 predicted proteins | sample ChitaG_FD_88683 | JGI IMG/M metagenome (GOLD analysis project Ga0114920, IMG submission 88683) | Deep subsurface microbial communities from South Pacific Ocean to uncover new lineages of life (NeLLi) - Chile_00310 metaG | ecosystem: Environmental > Aquatic > Marine > Oceanic > Sediment ...
AAGAGACCACCCCAGACTGCTGACAGCGAAGCCGCGTTGCACTGGCAGACAATCACCTGGCCTTTCCTGATGTCGTCAAGAACCTCCATCTCCAGCTGGAAAGGGCGTTCGGGAACCGCGGTTACCTCCTCAAAATACATAGTTACCGCCTCTCCCCATGTTCTCATGGTAGGAACAAGTGGCCTTATCGCAGGATCCATGCACTGCACACGAAAATTCATCCGGTCCATAACATCCATGATCACAGCGGAGTGACATCTCTCAAGTTTCTTGTTGTACTGGAGATACTTCATGCGATTTCCTCTCCCTTAAGTCAATATCGAGCGATTTTCATAAACGTTACATCTACCAGCCAAAACTTCAAGCACTTTTTCCTCCCCTGTGTATGAGATAAATTTCGCCTTCCTTCTCTGGGAAGCCTAACCGGAAAATGGCAATTTTCACTTTGCCGTCAACGTCATTTGTACCTATCTACCACAGAGGGTTAAACGCCTTGACAGGGATCTTTCCAGTCAATATAAATATCCTAAGTCCTTCGATTCATAAGTTCGATTACGAACTTATTTACTCAGGACTTAGTGCTGCCCTCGGCCATGAGCTCGGGCCGAATGGAGCTCAGGGTCGAAGACAATTGCTCCGTGCTAACTCGTTAAAATACGTCACTGTATTTGCGAATCGAAGCACTAAGCTTTAATTATCTCCTTAGAACTAAAGGTTTGAAATTTCAATGCCGATGACCTTGTAATGGCAAGGATTGATTTCTAGAGCTTTAAGGAAAATATATGAAAATAACTTACAATTTTGTTAGCTTAATAGCACTAGGCAACTTTAATCCTGCAATAGTTACTCCAGATTTCCTGAATAAGGATTGTGAGCTACATTTGGGTGAACCCACTGACCAATCTCCACCTTTTATCCCTGTACATAGACGTCTTCAATTTCAGAATCTTAGATTTACTGTAGATATGGACAAGTTAGAAATAATGGAAACAGGAATCAACAATATTCATGGTGCAAAAATCTTAGGAATTTTCGATGTTTACTGTAAGAGACTTCCCTACACACCGTTAGGTGCTGTTGGAGTTAATATCAATTGTGATCTTCCTAGAACTGATATTTTAGAGGAAAAAATTAGTAACTTTCGAACTTATTTAGATTTTCTTGATGTTAAAGAGATAGACGTCACCGAAAGGTCACTCCAAACTAAAAGTGAGAAAACTTGGTTAAACTCGAATTATCGCGTTGAGAATGTTCGGGGCCTAACTCGGCTCATAAGCTCTAGCATAAAGAAGGATTTTTTGAATCTTAACTATAACTATGAGGCAGGAAATCTTGATCAGAACAAACCAAGATTAGATTTGCTACTGGACGGATATGAGCAGTTTTGTAAAGAATTTTCTAATTTTGTGAAATTTTTGGAGGCATGATCAATGGCCGCACCCTTAAGTTTGACAATTTATGATACTTTAGACTTAGATAGTGCGCCGAATCAATGGGGCTACAAGAATCGGACTATGACAAATTTGGCCATCTTTATTGCAAGCCTTTTTGTGGCAATATCTGATACATTGCCTGGTCAAAGACGGAAGCATTGTGACGTAACCCATTATTTTGATAATGAACTAGATCTGAAAGGAACTATTGATTGGACCGACAATGCACTTAAAAGCCTTGACGAAGTATATGAGGAATGTTCAGAAGCAAACTGGGATGGATATGATGCAGCTCCAATATCTTTAGAGGCATATTTTGAAGCGAGTAAACTGTTAAGGATCATACCTAGTTCTTATCCTATGCCAGATATTCTACCTGAGCCAAATGGCGAGATCGGTTTAGAGTGGTATAAAGACAGGGGATTTTCATTTGTAATCAGTGTCCATGGCAAAAATGTTATTACTTATGTCGGACTTTTTGGAAACAATAATGAAACTTACGGAACAGAGGGTTTTACGAATTCAGTACCTAAAGTCGTTCTTAATGGTTTAAAGCGTTTATTTTCGAATGAATGAAGTTGAAAATAAAGTATCACCACTAGAAACTGTTACTCGTTACATCTTCACCGAAAGGCACTATGCAAAAACTACGGGGAGAGTAAAATACGGTGCTTTTTCGCCTAAAGGTGGTAAGACGTCGGTTTTTCGAATTGTAAGCCTTACCAGTGAGCGGATATGGAATATAGGAGATTATGTGGCTAAAGAAAGCTGTAGAACACTGCGAGCAAGAGGAGATCTTGTTGCTTCGGATGTTTTTGATGAAGGTTTAGAAATCGAATCGGATACCAGAAAACACCCCCTACATGCCAACATTATTGGGTGGCCATCAGTACGAGCCAAAATTAAACTGCTCGCGATCAAGCTGGCAGACAAGGCTCAACTTCACTTAGAACCGTAAATGTATTAATCGTAAAAAGGGACGACTCTGTTTTATTAACGGAATAGACAAAGTCCAGTAATATTTGAATATGTTGAGGACAGCTAGGGTAGCGCAACCACGCTGTATATATCAAATTTTAGCAAGAGGGAATAACGGTCAAGATATCTTCAACAAAGCCAAAGGGTAGACCGAAGAAAGATGGAAAAGAAGGAAAACAGAACCGTCCCTATTTAGGATGGTAGGCACGACGGGATTTGAACCCGTGCCCTCTACCGTGTCAAGGTAGCGCTTTCCCCCTGAGCTACGCGCCTGCCGACGCTGCTCTTATCAATAGGGTCTTCTATGAAGAGGGTAGAATAGGGCAATGTCAGTTGTGAAGTGACCTTCGTTTTCGATCACATCATTGATCCGGCCGATTCCATTAAGGATCTTTTCCCATCAATCCCTTCGGATTTAACCACTACAGATGCATTGAATAGCGGGGTTGTCTATTTTAAATTGCCTTCAGACACGAATCTTGCTGTTTACTGCGATGGTTCCGGTGCAAGTTGCCCGGATTCTTTTCCAGCTTCTAAGGCCAAAACTTACAGCCGTTGATCCGATAGTTAAGGGTTAGCCATTCCCAATACGAAAGGCTTCGGCTGAAAATCCAAAACTTCTAAAGCCGGGAATTTTGCAATATTCCTTACCAATATCACATGCCTGGCAATCAACCAAATTTATTACAGAATTGATTCGCGACTGTCGAAGGACCCTAGAAGCGTGGTCTTAGGGCTTGTAAGTTGTGATTCTACTATATGCGAATTTCAATAAGAGGCAATAATTGGGCTTTTTCGACAGTCTCTTCAGCAATCATTACATATTCAGATCCCGGAAGCTGAGGTCAGATCTTAGAAAGCTTTAGGCAATGCGGTACGGACTGCCTACAATGAATTGGAGATTCCCTTTATCCTATCTTCTGAATCAAAGCTTTGTGACGTTCTTGGCCTTGGGCCCTCGATCACTCTCTTCCACCTCAAAGCTCACCCGGTCACCTTCAGCGAGTTTCTTGAATCCGGACATATTGATGGAAGAATGATGTACAAATACGTCCCCACCCTCGTCCTGACTGATGAAACCAAATCCCTTTCTTTCACTAAACCATTTTACAGTTCCCTCTGCCATAGCACCGATCTCCTCTTTGAAACCTTTCAACTGTGGTCCCGGGCCTTCGCCACGCTAACAAAGCAACGGGTTCCTTAGAGCGAAACCGACCCACGAACCAACCAAAAACTAATCATTTTCACAGAGGATCTTAAAAAACTGCCTTTGAGGATGTCAAGGAAAAAGAAGGGATTTTGAATCCATATGGTAACCTAGAGGCTATGAAGTGGATTGAGAATCTTTATGGTCAATCAAAATAAGAACCGGGCTGAGCAAATAGAATGCTCTACCCCCGCCATACCTATTAGCCATATAAAGTACAGGCCCTGCGAAGGAGTGTGAGGATTAACTCAGTAAAGTTTTTTTCAATTAACTGGCTTCGGAAAATAAAAAGGGGATTTTGTCGCGTTTTGCTGTCGCACAAACCACAAAATCCCCCAAGTTATCGATTCTACTGGTAGGCACGACGGGATTTGAACCCGTGACCTCTACCGTGTCAAGGTAGCGCTCTCCCCCTGAGCTACGCGCCTGTTAAGGCAGTATCTATCAACTCCCCTGGTGTTATGTCAAGCAAAATCACTATTGGCGCCCTCACTTAAAATAATCAATCCAGTTCTGATATACTGGAGCCCTGAAGCGATGGTGAATAGACCCGCCAGCCAGAAAGAGTACATTCTCAAAAATCCGATATCGAGATAGGGATTTGACAAGACAATTAAAATCGTGGCTACCTGTATACATGTTGTTGCCTTGCTCAAAAGCGAAGGGTTGATCTTTACTGGACAGTGATTCAAGTAGAGTACCAGGACCCCGAGCAAGATAATGACATCTCTGCTTATAGTTAAAACAGCCAACCATGATGGAATCATCTTAAATATAGCCAATATTGCATAGGCACTCATAAGGAGGATTTTGTCTGCCAGGGGATCAAGATAGGCACCCAGATTGCTTTTCTGATGGAAGATCCTGGCTATGAAGCCGTCCAGGGCATCACTGATACTGGCAATAATGAAAATGACGAGAGAGGCTGAGGCCCTATGATTGAGCATATAGATTATGAAAATCGGAACAAGAATAATCCTTAAGATGGTAATCAAATTAGGAACAGTCATCTTATGACCACTGTAAATCCTCGATCACTTAAATCATCAATCTCAAATGAAAGAGGTCTTTTGGGATGATTCAGTACTTTTTTGGCCAATCCCCTTGGATCTCCCTTTACTTCCACAGCCATCTTTACCATGTCTCTCCTTAAGCTTCTCTCTGACACCGATCTTATATCAGGGAACTCCTTCCTTAAAAATTCCCTAAAATCTAAAAACGCTCTAAGGCTCTTGAGACCCTTTATTGCTATAATAATTTTGTTAATAACCTTTTGACCAGGTCGAAAGGCCTCAATTATATAGGAGACCATACCGTCAGTCCAACTGCTAATAGCTAGCCCTATTGCACTCGTGTCAGCTCCACGGCTGCTGTCGAATATCCCTTCCCTGTAGCCCTGGACAATTATTGTTCCGTCCGTAACCTTAATGGCCTTTAAAAATACTGATGCCCTTGATGCCCCATATAGATTCGACTCTCCGGTTATTACTATCTGGGCAGATAAAAACCTACCCCACTTGACTGCTTCCTCATTGCCCAAGGTTGAATCTAGCATGCTCTCATCGTAGCTTTCTTCAGGAGGAAAAAAGGATCTGCTGATAACCCTGAAGCCCCTGTCTTCAAAGACCCGGCTGAGAGATAGCTCCGTCCGGGTCAGTGATGTTTGGCGAGAAGGATCACCCCACCAATAGCTCGTTGGAAGGCCCTGCTTCTTCTCTGAAACCAGGAAGAGAACGGCAATCTGGATGCTATCAACCTCAGACAATCCCATCGTTTCGAGTTTCTGCTCTAATACAGCTTCGTTTACCCGAACCTTCATCAACACCCTAACGTATTTATCAGTCCTGAGCTCAGAAATTATTTGATAATCCTGTATCTCCTCCTTTGTTCCGGATAGGATTTCCTCATCCAATGTCTGAAAATTATTGGCCATACCCTGGTATCCCAGTCTTTGGATAAGATACTCCTCAATAGCCTTTAGACAGGCCTGGGATATGGCCTCATTTCGAGCAAAGGCGATATCCTCCTTAACGATTATCCCTGTTCCAGTCACTGTTCTCTCATCTGTCTCCTTTACCTCCTGAGCCAAAGAGATCCTTATGGGGAAACTCATGGTCAAAGACAGAAAAAGACAGAGGGAAAAAAAATAGGGGAGCCTGTCACTCCCCCCCTTTTTATCTTTCAGATGTCTAACCTGATTCATAAGATAGCCCTAAACAAGGTCCTCAAAATATCCTTAGATCTTCCTTAAGCCTTCTTAGGGCTAATAAGGCGTCCGCGCCTGAAACGCTGCCCCTGGGATCAAAAATATCTTCTCCGATATGCCTTCTGGGCTCGATAATACCTCTGGTAGTGCAGACCATAACTGCATTGAAATAGGGAACGTCATTCCTCACATCAGCAAAGGGGGAGACACTCCCCACGTACTTGGTAGCCAAAGAGGGATCATGAGTAATGGTGCTGATAATATCTGAAATCATCATTGCATAACTTGCCCTGGTAATAAATTCGTTCGCGCCAAAGGTCCCACCCGGAAAAACACCTAGGCCTTCTACTCTCAAGCCAATCACTGTTTGAACATCGGCCCTGAACGGATGATCCTGCACATCCGCTGGAACTGGTATCTCTTGTAAGGAAAAGCTCTCACCCGGGGGCTTAGAAGATGTCTCAAATTTCTCGGGTCTGAATTTCTTGTAGATTGCATCCAGCTTAAGTTCTTGGATGAAAAGGGCGGCAACATCAACCCTTTTAACCTTTTCCAAAAGGGCTACCTGTTTCCCGATTGGTGTCACCGGCATAGCCCTCTCTATTTTTTGAACCAGCTCGAGTTGCTGGTCTGCCATGTCTATGAAAGTCCTGTTGATTTCCAGAACCTTCTTAAACGCATCTGCAGCATCGCTAAACTCACAGGCCTCTATATAGGCCAAACCCATATAGAAATAGGGATCAGGCATATCTTTGATTGTCCCTGTGGCCGTCATGAAGTTCTTCTCTACAACCTCCAGCCAGCCTTTATGCTTTTGCTGAGTATACAAGCGCATAAATCCTACATAGGTCAATGTCTCTTCCTCCTTGCTCTTGGCCAAGTTCTTTGCCAGGGACAAATTATCAAAGCCGGACTTGAAATCTCCTTTATAGCCAAGGACTAAACCTAACCCCCTGTAAGCTCCAGAATATTCGTGATCAAGTTCCTTAGCCAGGCCAAATTCCCTTTCCGCATCTGATAGCTTACCACTTTCCAGCAATTTCATACCAGTGATGACATGGTGTTCGGGTGTGTCGAGAGTTCTCACCGGTGGTCTTGCTCGAGGAGCACACCCACCAACTATCAGAATCGAAGCAAGAATGCCCAAAAGGACAAGAAGGGTAAACCTATGATTAAAATGCTTCATGGCATCAACCTCCTGTGAAAGCCTTTCTGTAAAAGCCTTTTCACTGTAAACAAAAAAATCTCAGAGGTCAAGCCCATGCATAAATGCCATTACCTTATCGATTATGCCTGGCTTATGATCCGGATCCACCCAGACTATGTCGGGATCAGCCCTGAACCATGTAAGTTGTCTCTTTGCATACCGCCTCGTATCCCGCTGAATGAGCCTGGTCGCCTCATCAAGACCCCACCTACCTTCAAGATATCCTACAATATGCCTGTAGCCAATGGCCTTCATCGGCTTGAGCTCCGGACCATATCCCATCTCAAGAAGCCGTTCAACCTCATTAATGAAACCTGAGTCAATCATGCACATGGTCCGTCTGTTAATCCTGCTGTAGAGAACCTGCCGGTCAACGTTGAGGCAAAGATTCAGCGCGAGAAATCTCCTATCAGAAAAACCATGCTCCCTGGCAAGCTCAGAAAACCTGTCTCCAGTGAGATGAATTACCTCTAATGCCCTTATAATTCTGATCTTATCCGTTGGGTGTATGCAATCCGCCGCTTTTCTATCAAGCCTTGATAATGTTTGATAAAGGAAGGACGGGCCTCTTTTTTCACATTCCTCCCATAAGTCCCGTCTCAATTCTGGCTTCGATGGTGGGCACTCAAAAAGGCCTCCCAAAAGGGCCTTGACATAAAGCCCTGTCCCACCAGCCACAATAATAGGTATTTTCCTTACATGGAGATCCTTGATTATTGGAAGGGCACGAAGGAGAAACAATCCAGCATTAAACGCCTGATCAGGATCGAGGATATCTATAAGGTGGTGAGGAATCCCTTTCCTCTCAGATACGGGGAGCTTGGCCGTGCCTATATCCATCCCCCTGTAAACCTGCATGGAATCCGCATTAAGTATCTCTCCACCCAGTAGCTGTGCTAATGCAACAGCCATCAGGCTCTTCCCTGAACACGTCGGCCCGCTTACAATAATTAGTCTAGGGAGATCCTCCACCATTATCAACGGACACTACTCAATATCTCACATCCTTCAGATAGAGTCCCCCTGGCGGGGCCTTGGCTGCGGGATGCTGTCGATTTTTTGATTCCAATATCTTACAAAACCGGGCGATACTGATATCCCCCAGGCCTACCTTAACAATTGTCCCCATGATATTTCTGACCATATGCCGCAAAAAGCCATTTGCCTCAAAATGAAATATCAAGAGATCGCCCTTCTGGATTTCGAGGTTTGCCTGAATCATGTTTCTTACTGGATTTACCCGCCCATCTCCAGCAGAACAAAAATAGGAAAAATCATGGGCCCCCTTAATAATCCCCAGGCATTCCTCCATGGCCCCCAAATCAAGCGACCAGGGTATGTTCCAAGAATAATGTCTGAGAAAGGGGGATTGCAGTCTCTCGTTATAGATCCTATATTCATAAACCTTACTCTTGGCATTGTACCTGGCATGAAAACCAAAGGGGACATACTCTGCCCCTTTAATAATGATACTATTGGGAAGAAGAGAATTAAGCGCTTTTAAGAAGATAGCAGGCGTTATAGTGGAGGAAACTCTGAAATTGGCCACTTGATGGAGAGCATGAACACCAGCGTCCGTCCGTCCAGCGCCAATAAGTGAAACAGGTTTCCCCACCATCACCTCTATCTTCTCCTCGATAGCTCCCTGTATGGTAGGCCTATTAACCTGGCGCTGCCATCCAAAATAGCCGGTCCCGTCATAGGCAATAATTAGTCTTATGTTTTTTTCCCCTGTGTTATTTGCCACAACCTGTCCCCCGGGATTAGGGCAATGGTTCTTGCTATTTTAAACAAAAAAGGGAAGGCAAATAACCTTCCCTTCTTAAACCAGTTATTGGGATATGCTCATTACCTCTTTGAATACTGAAATCTTGCCCTCGCAGAGCGGAGTCCATACTTTTTGCGTTCCTTTATTCGGGAATCCCTGGTAAGAAAGCCTCCCTTTTTTAGAGGCTCCCTGAATTCTGGACTTATTTTCAGAAGGGCCTGACTTATGCCATGCTTAATGGCCCCAACCTGACCGGAGAATCCTCCTCCCTTGACATTTGCTGTAATATCATACCTGCCCATGGTATTTGTCAGCTCAAGCGGTTGGACGACAATCATCTTGGCTGTCTCGGTCGTCAGATATTCATCTATTGGTCTCTTGTTTATGACGATCTTTCCATCACCCAATTTCATCCAGACCCTTGCTATCGCAGTCTTTCTTTTACCTGTAGCGTAATACCTTTCCTCCGCCATTTAAACCTCCATTTTCTCCGGTTCTTGGGCCTGATGAGGATGATCCGGGCCAGCGTATATCTTCAGTTTACCTAATTGCCTTCTGCCGAGGCTGTTTTTAGGCAGCATTCCCTTTACAGCAAACTTAATAAGGTTTTCCGGTCTTTTCTCAAGCATCTCTTTAGCCTTGGTCTCTTTTAGCCCTCCCACATAACCGCTGTGGCGATAATAGATCTTTTTCTCTAATTTGTCCCCCGTTAGAACAACCTTATCTGCATTAACAAGAACCACGTAATCGCCAGCATCCATATGAGGTGTAAATATAGGCTTATGTTTCCCTCTTAGGATGGTGGCAATTTGGCTAGCCAATCTTCCTAGAATCTTACCCCTGGCATCTATCAGATACCACTTTTTTTCTGTTTCATGCTCTTTGGCAACAAAGGTCTTCATCTGAAATGGACTTGTATTAATAAGGATACTTTCAACCGTTATTGAAGTTTAGTTAATTAAAGGTATTTTAGCACAATGTCAAGGATATTTCAAAAATTTGATCTTGACAGAAAGGCATATCCCTGGTAATCAGTCGTCAAATCGAACAGAAGAATGATAAGCGCCCGTAGCTCAGCTGGATAGAGCGCCGGGCTTCGAACCCGTAGGTCGCAGGTTCGAGTCCTGCCGGGCGCGCTCAAAAAACGGTGAGGGGGCCGTTAGCTCAACTGGCAGAGCAACTGACTCTTAATCAGTAGGTTCGGGGTTC